>Ga0209931_1000853_pt1 | contig 17545 bp, 19 predicted proteins | sample SalPonR1_B_D1_MG_FD_185697 | JGI IMG/M metagenome (GOLD analysis project Ga0209931, IMG submission 185697) | Salt pond soil microbial communities from South San Francisco under conditions of wetland restoration - Salt Pond MetaG R1_B_D1_MG... ...
AAGGACTTCGCGGATGTAGGGCTCGACGATGGCGCGGATGTCGTCGCTGGTCTGCGCCTCGTCGGTGTGCTGCGTCGACAGGACCAGCTGCGTCACCTCGACCGGCACGCCGCCCTCGTAGCGCAGCGTCAACTGCGATTTCGCATCGGGGCCCAAGGTCTTCTCTTTGCCCGATTTTCTCACTTCTGCCAGACGCTTGAGAATGGCGTGAGAGTAGAGGATCGGGGCCGGCATCAGCTCCGGCGTCTCGTCCACGGCAAAGCCGAACATGATCCCCTGATCGCCCGCCCCGTCGCGGTCCACCCCTTGCGCGATATGCGCCGACTGAGGATGAAGCATGTTGTGCAACTGCAGGGTATTCCAATGAAATTCGTCCTGCTCATAGCCGATATCGCGGACGCAGTCGCGCACGATCCCGTCGATCCGGCCCATGAATTCCGCCAGGCGCGACTGATCCGACAGCCCCACCTCGCCGCCCACCACCACGCAATTCGTGGTGGCAAACGCCTCGCAGGCGACGCGCGCGTTCTCTTCCTCGCTCAGGAAAGCATCGAGCACCGCATCGGAAATCCGGTCACAGACCTTGTCCGGGTGGCCCTCCGAAACGGACTCGGAGGTAAAGAGATAGTTCTGTCGGGACATGTGAATCGCTCCATTGGATACATCCGCCACGCCAGGAAGCCGTTGTGACGGGATTGAGAGTGGGTAAGCCTGCGCGCGCCCGGCGTCAATCGCTAAATGCGCCGCGCACGCGCTCTTTTGCCCCAAAGAGATACGGCCAGCAGCACCGCGTAAAGCGCCAGCATCGGCGCATCACCGAGCCGGGCATAGGGCGTCTGCGGCAAGGCAGGCGGCAGGGCCGCGTCGCGCCAGCCCGCTTCGCCCAGCGGGATGCGCGCGGTCACGCGGCCCGCGGCGTCGATCATCGCCGAAACGCCGGTATTGGCCACCCGGATCATCGGCAGCCCCAGCTCCGCACTCCGCAGGCGTGCCTGTGCAAGGTGTTGATAAGGTCCGGAAATCTTCCCGAACCACGCGTCATTGGTGATCAGAAGCAGGAAATCGGGGCGCGCCGGTGCCGCCCGCAGGTCGCGCGCGAAAACCCCCTCGTAGCAGATCAGCGGCAGCGCCCGCCCCAACCCCGCGATCTCCACCAGCCGCGGACCCGGCCCGGCCGAATACCCCTGCCCCGCGTTGGACGCGAGCCCATAGATGCCGAAGCGCGCCATCAGGTCGCCAAACGGCATGTATTCTCCAAACGGCACGAGGTGGTGCTTGTCATAGACATCCCGGACCGCACCACCCGCCCCGACCACCGCCAGCGAGTTGTAGATGCGCGGCCCCTCCGTCCGTTGGATGCCCAGCACCACCGGTGCCCCGCGTGCCGCTCCCGAGACCGCTTCGAGCGTCGGTCCGGCCCGTTCGAGCAGCACCGGCACCGCCGTTTCCGGCCAGACCACGAGATCGGGCGGCACGGCACCCGCCGCTGAAAACGCGCGCTGCCGGTCGAAGAAGGTCTGCACCATGTCGGGATGCCACTTCTCGTGTTGCGGCGCGTTCGGCTGCACCAGCCGCACGACGGGCGCTCCAGGCGGCGGCGGTGCCGCCGGGGTGAGCGCGGTGCCGAGCGGCCAGAGCGCGGCGACTGCCACGAGCGCCACGGCTCCCGCGGCCCGCGCACCTGCAGCGACGTGCCAGAGCGCGACGGCCGCCACGAGGATCAGCACCAGAAGCCCCGGCGCGCCCAGCCAGGAGGCCCAGTGCAGGAGCGGCGTGTCGATCAGCACATGCCCCGGCTGCGCCCATGGAAAGCCGGTGAACAGCCACCCACGCAGCGCCTCCGCAAGCCCCAGTGCGCCTACGAAGGCCAGTGCACCGCCCCCGGCCGCCCGTGCCAGCGCCAGCGCCGCGCCCCAGTAGAGCCCCATGCCCCCGGCAAGCCCGACAAGCGCGAAGGGTGCCATCCAGCCATGCCGCGCGGCATCGACCATGAACGGCTCGATGATCCAGTGAAAGGCCAGCAGGAAATGCCCGGTGCCCAAGCCCCAGCCGAGCCACGCCGCGGCACGCCAGCCGTCGGCCTGCCGGAACAGTCCGTAGATCAACGCGAACCCTGCGAGAGTCAGCGGCCACAGCCCCCAGGGGGCCTGCCCCAGCGCCGCACCAGCACCGAGTGCCAGAACCAACACCGCCCGCGCGATCCGCCCCAAGCGGGCGCGCGGCGCGATCACGGCGTCACTCACCGGCCAGGCTCGGGACGCGCACCCGAACCCGCTTGATCCGTCGCGGGTCGGCCTCGACCACCTCGAGGCTCGCGCCGGTGGGGTGCTCGATCACCTCGCCGCGCGCCGGCACCCGGCCCAGCAGCATGAAGACCAGCCCGCCCAGCGTGTCGATCTCTTCCTCGTCGACCTCGTCGGCATCGGTCAGCGACAGGCCGATCTCGGCCTCGAACTGATCGAGCGGCGTCTTGGCGGCAGCGAGGTAGCGGCCCGGCCCTTCCTTGTGCCAATGGGCATCGTCGTCGGTGTCGTGCTCGTCCTCGATCTCGCCCACCACCTGCTCGATCAGGTCCTCGATGGTCAGGAGCCCGTCCACGCCGCCATACTCGTCGATCACCAGCGCCATGTGCCGCCGCTCGGCCTGCATCTTCTGCATCAGCACGCCTATGGGCATCGACGGCGGCACGTAGAGCAGCGGGCGCAGCATCGGCCGGATCGACAGCCGCGCACCCTTGCCGTTGAAACCGTGCTTGAGCGCGAAATCCTTGAGATGGATCATGCCGAGCGGCGTGTCGAGGGTGCCCTCGTAGACCGGCAGGCGTGACATGCCGCTCTCGCGAAACACCTGCACCAGGTCGGCGAGGCTGATATCAACGGGCACGGCGACGATCTCGGCGGTGGGGATGGCGACGTCCTCGACCGTGACATCGCGCAAGCGGTCGACACCGAAGATCGCTGCCCCGGAGGTCTCGTGAACCTCGTCCCCGTCGTCCTCGTCGTCATTGGGGTTGAAAATGCCGATGACCCGGCGAAAGAATCCGCCCGTCTCGTCGCTCTCGATCTGGCTCTCTGACTGCGCGCTCCGCGCCGCGCCAGGTGATCCCTCTATGCTCTCGTCCATCCGTCCCGTCTCAGGTGGTGGGGTCACTGCGCCCCGTCATCTCAAGTATATGGGTCAGGAACCCCCAGCTTGCCAAGTATCGCGACCTCGGTTGTCTCCATGAGCGTGGCATCCGGGTCACGGATGTGATCGTAGCCCAGCAGGTGCAGGACCGCGTGCACGATCAGGTGTGTGACGTGATCGGCCAGCGGGCGGCCCGCTTGCTCCGCCTCGCGCGCGCAGGTTTCCCACGCGATGGCGATATCGCCCAGAAAGGGCTCCACGCCCGGCTCGGGCGGGGCCGGACGGGCACCGGGCGTCTCCGGCGCGAGATCTTCGGCGGGCCAGCTCAGCACGTTCGTGGCGGCGGGTTTGCCCCGGAAATCGGCGTTGAGCGCCGTGATGCGCGAATCGTCGCAGGCCAGCAGGCCGATCTCCCACAGTTCGGAATCGAGCCCGAGATGGACGAGCGACGCCTGCGCCGCGCGCGACGCCTGCGCCTCCAGGCCCGCCTCCTGCCAGCGGGCATCCTCGACGATCACCTCCACGGGCATGGCTCAGACATCGGCCTCGTAGGCTTCGATGATGGCCGCCACCAACGGATGGCGCACCACGTCGCGCGCCGAGAAGTAGTTGAAACTGATCTGCGGGATGGTCCCGAGCAGCCGTTCGGCATCCGACAGCCCCGAGGGCACGCCGCGCGGCAGGTCGATCTGCGTTCGGTCGCCGGTGACGACCATGCGGCTGCCCTCGCCCAGACGGGTGAGAAACATCTTCATCTGCATCGAGGTGGCGTTCTGCGCCTCGTCGAGCACGACGAAGGCGTTCGACAGCGTGCGCCCGCGCATGAACGCGAGCGGCGCGATCTCGATGCGCTTTTCCTCGATCAGCTTGGCCAGTTGCTTGCCCGGCAGGAAATCGTTCAGCGCGTCATAGAGCGGCTGCATGTAGGGATCGACCTTTTCCTTCATGTCGCCGGGCAGATAGCCCAGCTTCTCGCCCGCCTCGACCGCCGGGCGTGCCAGAATGATCCGGTCCACGTGCCCCTCGATGAACATGTTCACCCCGACCGCGACGGCAAGGTAGGTCTTGCCGGTACCGGCGGGACCGATGCCAAAGGCAAGCTCGTGCGCATAGAGCGATTTCACATAGGCCTTCTGCGCATCGGTGCGCGGCTCGATCAGCTTCTTGCGGGTGCGGATTTCGACCGCGCCGCCCCTGAACATCTCGAGCTGATCACCATCGAGGCCGCCGGTGTGCTCGTCATCGGCCCCCATGCGCAACTCTCGGTCGACATCGGCGAACACCACGTCCTTGCCGCCCTCCAGCCGCGCGTAGAGCGCTTGGAGCACGCCCGTCGCCTCTGCGACCGCGGCCTCCTCGCCAAGAACGGCCAGCACGTTGCCGCGCCGCACGATCTGCACGCCGAGAACACGCTCGATCTCGGCGAGGTTGCGGTCGTATTCGCCGCACAGGTCGATCAGCAGCTTGTTGTCGGGAAATTCGACGGCCGTCTCGTGGAGCGAATCGGGACTGACGGCGGGGGGCGATGCGGTGTTACCCAAACAGGTCTCCCAGGATCAGAGTTACGCCCCGAACCTGCCAAGATGTGCCGCCGGGCGCAAGCGACAAGCACATGAAAGGCGCGGACCCGCCCGGCCCCGCACCCCTTTGCCTGTTCTTGCCCGTCACGATCAGAGCGGGTCGGAAATGTTGCTGCCTTCCTTGAACGGTCCGGTCGCCACCGTGGGCGGTGCCACCCCCGAACAGACCGGCTTGCCGAACTTGTCGAGCCGCTGCGAGAGATATCCCTCGACCCCGTCGTCGATGATCCAGTGGTCACACCCGTTCGGATCGACCCATATACCGGCCTGCAACTGGCTCAGGTGCTTCCTGTCCGTGCCGCGGTCGCGTGACTTGTCGGGCCCCACGCCTCCGTGGCCACCCGCGCAGGCCGACAGCAGGCCGATCACCGGCAGGGCGAATGCGATCTTGAAATATGTCATGCCAAATCCCCTCAGCGCCAGCACATGATCTCGACACGGCGATTCTGCGCCATGCCTTCGGCGGTGTTGTTCGACGCCTTGGGCATCCGCTCGCCATAGCCGCGAACATCCGCGATCCGTGCCCCCATGCCGCGCGCCACAGAGGCCACCGCGTTGGCGCGGCGATACGACAGGCGCATGTTGTATTCGTCCGAGGCGCGGCTGTCGGTATGACCGGTGATGGTGTAGGACACCGCCCCCGCCTGCTGGAAGAACTCGCGCAGCCGCTGCTGTCCGGAAGGATGGATGCGCGCGCTGTCGGTGGCGAAGAGCGTGTCGGTGTTGACGACGCCGCACAGGTTGGCCTCGCGGCAGATCGGCACGCCCTGCCGGTTGACATGCGGACTCATGTAGCCCTCGGCCCCGTCATCCATCACCCAGTGCTCGCAGCCGTCCGGATCGACCCAGATTGTCGGGACGTACCTCTCGCCCACCACGGTGCGCTGTCCCTGCTGGGCGCTCGCCGCCCCGGCCAAGACCGACGCCCCGAGCGCCACGACCGCGGCCCCCCCCGCGGCGCGGCGCAGTATCTCGGATATCATGCTTGCCACTGTCCCAGTCCCCTGTTGTCAAATACCATCCCCCCTGCGGGACGGTCGCCGTCAAATCAGTCACGAGTTTAACCGATTTGCTCTCTTTGTGAAGCAAATTTCACCAGATATTGTGGCCAGTTGGGAAACAAGCCCTAGCGCGCCGCATTCTCGCCATATTCACCGGGCCACGCGACGACCCGCCCGGCCAGCGAATTGGCCCCGCTCTCGACGATTTCGACCTGCGCCAGATCGCCCACGCCAAGCTCCGCGCCGGCGACGTGCACCGCGTGCAGATAGTCGGATTTTCCCACCATCTGCCCCGGCAGACGCCCCGGTTTCTCAAACAGCACGCCCACCGTGCGGCCCACCATCGCGTCCTGCACCGCGCGCTGCTGCCGGGTGATCAGCGCCTGCAGCCGGTGGAGCCGCTCGGCCTTGACCTCCTCGTCCACCTGCGCGCGCTCGGCGGCGGGGGTGCCGGGGCGGGTGGAATACTTGAACGAGAACGCCTGCCCGTATCCCACCGCCTCGATCAGGTCGAGCGTGGCCCGGAAATCGTCCTCGGTCTCTTCGGGAAAGCCGGTGATGAAATCGCCCGAGATGAGGATGTCGGGCCGCGCCGCGCGTATCCGCTCTATCACGCGCAGATACGCCTCGGCGGTGTGCTTGCGGTTCATGCGCCTGAGGATGCGGTCGCTGCCCGACTGCACCGGCAGGTGCAGGTAGGGCATCAGCTTCGCGCACTCGCCATGCGCCGCGATCAGATCCTCGGTCATGTCGTTGGGGTGGCTGGTGGTAAAGCGGATGCGCTCCAGCCCGTCGATGTCACTGAGCGCCCAGATGAGCCGCGCGAGGCTCCAGTCGCCGCCCGCTCCGGCCCCGTGATAGGCGTTGACGTTCTGGCCCAGCAGTGTGATCTCGCGCACGCCCCGCTCCACCAGGTCGCGCGCCTCTTCCAGCACCCGCGCGGGCGGGCGGCTCGCCTCGGCCCCGCGGGTGTAGGGCACCACGCAGAAGGCGCAGAACTTGTCACAGCCCTCCTGCACAGTCAGGAATGCGGCCGGCCCGCGCTTCGCCTTGGGACGGTGGCGCAGCGTGTCGAACTTGTCCTCGGCCGGGAAATCGGTATCCAGCGCCGTTTCCCCGGCGCGCACCCGCGCCTCCATCTGCGGCAGCCGGTGATAGCTCTGCGGTCCGACCACCAGATCCACCAGCGGCTGGCGGCGCATGATCTCCTCGCCCTCGGCCTGCGCCACGCAGCCCGCCACCCCGATCTTGAGGTCCGGGTTGTCAGCCTTGAGCACCCGCAACCGGCCCAGTTCGGAATAGACCTTCTCGGCGGCCTTCTCGCGGATATGGCAGGTGTTGAGCAGGATCATGTCGGCGTCCTCGGGCCGGTCGGTCCCGACATAGCCCGCCGCGCCCATGGCCTCGGCCATGCGCTCGCTGTCATAGACGTTCATCTGACAGCCGTAAGTGCGGATGTAGAGCTTTTTGGGATCGGCCATGCGCCCGGCTCCTGCCTGTGACTTCAGCCCCGGCTCCTACATCAGGGCAGGCCCCTCTTGCAATGCCCGCCGGTTTTGCCGATTCTGCACAAAACCGGGCAGGACAGACACATGACGGCACCCACGCTCACCGATTTCCTGGCCGCGCCGGGCGCGGCCCTGTCCAAGGGGCCGTTGGCGATGATCTTCGCCGAGGACGAGACCGAGATCGACTCGACGCTGCGCCACCATCTCGACCTCGGGTTCAAGTCGGTGCTGTTCTTCGCGCCGGACGTCTTTGCCGTGGCCCCGGACGCGGCCGCCGAACCGACGGTCCACCGCATCCGCTTCGACGCGCCGGGCGGCGAGGATCCGGTCGCCGCGATCAATGCCGTGGCCGTCGCCGCGCCGGGGCTCTGGATGTACTACTGCTTCAACGCCGAATACCTGTTCTACCCGTTCTGCGAGACGCGCAGCGTCGGCGAACTGCTCACCTTCCATACCGAGGAACGGCGCGACGCGATGCTCGCCTACGTGATCGACCTCTACGCCCCCGATCTGGGCCGTCACCCCGATGCCGTCTCGCTCGAGCAGGCGCAACTCGACCGGTCAGGCTATTACGCGCTGGGGCGGCCCGACCCGGATCAGCACAACCACCCGCGCGAGCGGCAGCTCGATTTCTTCGGCGGGCTGCGCTGGCGCTTCGAAGAGCACATCCCCCCGGATCGCCGCAAGATCGACCGCATCGCGCTGTTCCGCGCACAGCCGGGGGTGAGCCTGCGCGCCGATCACACCTTCTCGGACGAGGAATACAACACCTATGCCTGCCCGTGGCACAACAACCTGACCGCGGCCATCGCGTCTTTTCGCACCGCCAAGGCGCTCAAGCAGAATCCGGGCTCGACCTTCGACATCCCGACCTTCACCTGGCACAATTCGGTGCCATTCGAGTGGCACTCGCGCCAGTTGCTCGACCTCGGGCTGATGGAGCCGGGGCAGTGGTTCTGACGCGCGGTCAGGCCCCGTTCTCCTTGCGCCGCTCGCGCGCGCTGGGATGCGCCGAGGCGACGAACGGCACCTCGGACACCACCGCCGAGACCGACCTTCCGGAGGTCTCCTGGTACATTTCGGGCAGTTCCACCCGCAGGTGCGTGCCGACCGCCGACTTGTCCCACGGCACGTAGGCAAGCGCGATGTTCTGCTCGAGATCGGGCGAATACCACGGCGAGGTGACATAGCCGCAGCGCATGTCGTTCTCGTCCCCCACCAGCCAGAAATCCGGCGCGTAATCGGTGATCGGCAGGCCGCCCATCTTGAGCCCGACGAGCTTCAGCGCGAACGGGTAGCGCCCGGCCTCGATCTCGTCGCGCTGCGCCTCGAGCGCGGCCTTGCCGACATAATCGGCGGTCTTCTTGCGCGGCACCTGATAGGCGAGGTTGACCTGGAAGGGCGAGGTCTCGGCGTCCATGTCCTGCCCCCAGGACAGGATGCCGGCCGCGATCCGGCGGTGATGGCCTGGCGCGATCACCCGCAGGCCGTAATGCGCTCCGATGCCGCGCAGCGCGTACCACACGCGCTCGGCCGTCCGCGAGGCGTCGCGCACATAGATTTCGTATCCCTTCTCGCCGCTGAAGCCCGTCTGGCTGATCACGACCGGGCAGCCGTCGATCTCGGCGTGCATGAGCCCGTAATAAGGGATTTCGCGCAGCCGCTCGCCCAGCAACTCGGCCATCAGCTCTTCGGAGAGAGGGCCCTGCACCTGAAGCGGTGCCACGTCCAGCTCGCGGATATCGACATCCCAGCGTTGCGGCGTGTTGATCCCCTGCAGCCAGAGCATCAGATCGCTGTCCGAGATCGAGAACCAGAACTCGTCCTCGGCCAGCCGCAGCAGGACCGGATCGTTGAGAATCCCGCCCTTGTCGTTGCACAGGATGCAGTACTTGCCGCGCATCGGGCGGATGCGCGTGGCGTCGCGGGTGATGACCGTGTTGACGAAATCCTCGGCGTCGGGCCCCTTGACGCGGATCTGCCGCTCCACCGCGACGTTCCACAGCGTCACGCCGTTGACCAGCGCGCGGTATTCGGCCATCGCGCCGCCATCCTCGGGCCGGGCATAGCCGCGCGGGTGATACATGCGGTTGTAGACCGTCGCGCGCCACGCGCCGGCCTCGATCGACAGGTGCCAGAAGGGCGATTTGCGCACGCGGGTCGAGATCAGCATCTGGACCGGCGTGGGGCCGGACTGGCGCAGGTTGGCGGGAACGGTCCGGTCGGACTGATCCACGCTCGGGACGTTCGGGTGGGTGCGGCATGTCTCTGTCATGCCTGAAAAATGGGCATTTGCCGGTCACCGGTCAATACCCGCCGCAATCGCGGAGCGGTCACGACGGCGTGGCCAGTGTCTCAGGGCATGACCGTCTCGATGAACCAGCCCGACAGCCCCGCGCCGTTGCCCGACGACCCGCCGCCGCCACTGCCAAGCCGCGCCAGAAGCGTGCCGCCCCCCGGTGTGTCCTCGATCGCGGCCTGCGCGTAGGTCACCGCATCCTGCATCCGCGCATGTACCCAGGGCGAGAGCCGCGGCTCCTGCCATATCGCCACGCCGAGACAGGCCAGCAGCGCCAGCCGCACCGGCCAGGCCCAGGCCCGCGCACGCGCGGCACGCCTCTCCGCCCGGGGCGTCGCGGTATCGTGAGACGGCATTACCATGACGCGAGCCTGCCACCGATACATGGCGGCACTGAGGCAAGATCGCGGCGCGGGGGTGGCGTTCAGAGGTTCTCCGCCTGCGGCATCCCCAGCACGTGATAGCCGCAATCTATGTGGATCACCTCGCCGCTGGTGCAGGCCCCGGCATCCGAGGCCAGCCACACCGCCGTGCCGCCGATCGCCTCGAGCGTGGCATTGGCGCGCAGGGGCGCGTTCATCTCGGTGTGCTTGAAGGTCTTGCGCGCGCCGCCGATGGCCGCGCCCGCCAGCGTCTTCATCGGGCCGGGGCTGAGCGCGTTGACGCGGATGCCGTCGGGCCCGAGATCGTTGGCAAGATAGCGGGTTGTCGCCTCCAGCGCGGCCTTGGCCACGCCCATGACGTTATAGTTGGGCACCACCTTGTTCGACCCCTGGTAGGTCAGGGTGAGCATCGTGCCGCCGTTCGCCTTCATCAGCGGGTAGGCGCGCCGCGCCACCTCGATGAAGGAATAGGTCGAGATATCCAGAGAATGCTTGAAATTCGCACGGCTGGTGTTGAGAAACCGCCCGGTCAGCTCAGACTTGTCCGAATAGGCGATGGCATGGACCACGAAATCGATTGTGGGCCAACGCCCCGCCAGTTGCCCGAATGCCGCGCCGAGCGAGGCGTCGTCGGTCACGTCCACGTCGAGCAACAGGTCCGAGCCGAGGCTCTCCGCGAGCGGTGCCACGCGCTTGCCGAACGCCTCGCCCTGGTAGGTAAAGGCCAGCTCCGCCCCCGCCGCGCGCATCTCGCGCGCGATGCCCCAGGCGATCGAGCGGTCATTGGCCACGCCCATGATCAGCCCGCGCTTGCCGTGCAGTGAAATCGTCATCGCCGTGTCATCCGTGATACTTGCTCAGCAGCATGGCACCGTTGGTGCCGCCGAAGCCGAAACTGTTGGTCATCACCGTGTCGAGCCCGGCCCCGTCCACCCGCGCGGTGGCGATCTCGCCCGCGTCAAGCGCCGGGTCGAGCGTCTCGACATTGATCGACGGGATGATGAAATCGTGCTCGAGCGCCAGCAGGCAGTAGATCGCCTCCTGTGCGCCGGTCGCCCCCTGGCTGTGGCCGGTCATCGACTTGGTCGAGCTGATCGGCGGCGTGGTGCCCTGCCCGAAGATGCGGCGCACCGCCTCGACCTCGCCCACGTCGCCCACCGGGGTGGAGGTGCCGTGGGCATTGATATAACTCACGCCGCGGCCCTCGGGCAGCGTCGCCATCGCCAGCCGCATCGCCCGCTCGCCGCCCTCGCCGGAGGGGGCCACCATGTCGTCTCCGTCCGAGGTTGCCCCGTAGCCGGTGATCTCGGCGTAGATCTTCGCGCCGCGCGCCAGCGCGTGGTCGAGATCCTCCAGCACCAGGATGCCGCCGCCGCCCGAGATCACGAAGCCGTCGCGATCCGCGTCGAAGGCGCGGCTGGCGCGGGCGGGGTCGTCGTTGTATTTCGACGACATCGCGCCCATCGCGTCGAACAGGCACGACAGCGTCCAGTCGAGCTCCTCGCCGCCGCCGGCGAACATCACATCCTGCTTGCCCATCATGATCTGCTCGGCGGCATTGCCGATGCAGTGCAGCGAGGTCGAGCAGGCCGAGGTGATGGAATAGTTGATCCCCTTGATCCGGAACGCGGTGCTGAGATTGGCCGAAATGGTCGAGCACATGCACTTGGGCACGGCGAACGGGCCGATCCGCCGCGTCGAGCCGGACTTGAGCACCACCTGGTGCGCCTGCAGCATGGCCGAGGTGGACGGCCCCCCCGACCCGGCAATGAGCCCGGTGCGCGGGTTGACGATGTCGCCCTCGTCCAGACCCGAATCGGCGATGGCCTGGGTCATGGCGATATGGCCGTAGGCGGCACCCGGTCCCATGAAGCGCAGCGTGCGCTTGTCCACGTGTTCGGCGATGTCGAGGTCTATCGCGCCCGCCACCCGGCTGCGAAAGCCGTGCTCGGCCATCGCGTCGTTGGCGGTGATTCCCGACCGCCCATCCCGTAGCGAGGCCAGAACCTCCCCGGCGTTGTTGCCGATGCTGGAGACGATCCCCAGCCCGGTCACCACGACTCGACGCATCGCCGTCCTCCTATCTGCGCTCCCGCCTTGTGTAGGACAGCCCGGTATACGGGGCAAGCGGTTAGCGGCGCGCGGCGCGCCACCGGATATGGTTTCGCGTCACCGCCCGGTGGGGTAGCGTCAAGCCAGATGCACAGAGCCGGAGGCCACGCCCGTGAGCACCACCGAGACGATCCTCGCCCGTATCCGCGACCTTCAGGACGAAATGGAGGACGAGTTCGCCCGCCGCCGCGAGGCATTCCGATACGGGTTCGAGAACGGTCGCGTCGTGTTCGAGGCGGAGGTGCGCCGACGGCACCGCGAGATGCGGGTGCGGCTCACGACGTTCCTGCGCGGCGCGCGACCGATGACGATCGTGACCGCGCCGGTGATCTATTCGATGATCGTACCGTTCGTGCTGCTCGACCTCTTCGTCACCGTCTACCAGGCGGTGTGCTTTCCGGCCTACGGGATCGAGAAGGTGCGGCGCGGCGATTTCATCCGCATCGACCGCCACCACCTCGCCTATCTTAACGCGCTGCAAAAGCTCAACTGCGTCTATTGCGGTTACTGCAACGGGCTCATCGGCTACGTGCAGGAGATCTCCGGCCGGACCGAGGCGTATTGGTGCCCGATCAAGCACGCCGCGCGGGTAGGCGCGCACCACGCCTATTACGCGCAATTCGTGGATTACGGCGATGCCGAGGGGTTCGAGGAGGGGCTGCAGCAGTCGCGCCGCCGGATCACGCAGGCCGGGCTGTCGGGGATCGCAGCGGGCGGGTGAGCCTGTCGCTCAGCCGCGGCTGCGCCGCAGACGGATCACCACGTCCACCGCGGTGATCTCGGCCCCGTCGGGGGCTTTCGGCAGGCGGGCGATCTCGAGATCCCCGGCGGGGGCATCGCTCAGCCGGTTCTCGTCTTCCCAGAAGAAATGCGGGTGATCGTGGGTGTTGGTGTCGAAATAGCTCTTGGAGCCATCCACCGTCACCTCCTGCAAGAGCCCGGCGTCGCAGAACGCCTTGAGCGTGTTGTAGACGGTGGCCAGCGACACGCTCTCGCCCGCCGCGCGGGCATCGGCAAAGAGGCTCTCGGCGGTGACGTGGCGGTGCTTGCCGTCGCCGTGCAGCAGCCGCGCCAGCGCCACGCGCTGCCGTGTGGGCCGCAGCCCGACCCGCCCGAGCCAGTCCGTCGCCGTGATGCTGTGCTGATCCGTCATCGCCGTATCCCTATCGTTACCGTGCAATATAGGTTTTCCGCCCCCCCGATTTCAAACGAAAATCACGACCCCGAAAGCGCGCGGGCGGCGCGGCGCAGGGTTGCAAGGGGGATTCGCGCGGTGATAGAGGGATGCGAGACCCGCCCGCCCGCATGTGAGAGGGATTGCCCCGATGGCCGACTATCCGCGCAGCTTCGATCGCGACGACCTGTTGAAATGCGCCCGTGGGGAACTGTTCGGCCCCGGCAACGCGCAGCTGCCCCTGCCGCCGATGCTGATGATGGACCGGATCACCGACATCTCCGGCGATGGCGGCGCGCATGGCAAGGGCCACGTCGTGGCCGAGTTCGACATCCGCCCCGACCTGTGGTTCTTCGAGTGCCACTTTCCCGGCAACCCGATCATGCCCGGCTGCCTCGGGCTCGACGGGCTGTGGCAGCTCACCGGCTTCAACCTCGGCTGGCGCGGCTGGCAGGGGCGCGGCTATGCGCTCGGCGTAGGCGAGGTCAAGCTGTCGGGCATGGTCCGCCCGGACCGGACCATGCTCACCTACAAGGTGGATTTCACCAAGGCGGTGCAGACCCGGCGGCTCACGATGGGGGTGGCCGACGGCATCGTCGAGGCTGATGGCGAGGTGATCTACCAGGTGCGCGACATGAAGGTGGCGCTGAGCGAGGGCTGAGGCCGGCCCGCATCCGCTGACCGCAAGGTGGGTGAATGGCGGTGCCATGGCCGGGATAGCGGCGACAGCGGCGCGATGGCCGGGTTGGTCCCGTAATGGAGGCTCCACGACGTCAGGGCATCCGGCGAAAATGGCCTGGAGCGGCCTTTGGGACGAGCCGCGCATCGACGGGCCGCAGCGCGGCGATCCAACGCTGGTTCTGCGGCTCTTTATGGCAGCCAAATCCGAAAAAGACTTCAGCGGTGCGCAGGTTGCAGCCAAATCGCCGTGCCGTGGGGGCGGCCCGGCGATGCGCGGCGGCGCGCAGAGCGCGCCTCGATTCCGCGCATGGGCACCAGGACCCGATCGACCGCTTCAAGCCACTCGCACCCATCAAGACCCGGTCGGCCACCGGGCCCGTCGCCCCGCGACGCGAGCACTCAATCCGGAGACACACAGGCAGGTCTTCGCGGGGCAGAGAGCGGCCCGCCCTCGGCTGGACGTGGCGCTCGCGCACCGGCTAAACCCTCTTTCGGTGCAGGGCCGGGACACGCAGCCCTCTTCAGACGCAACGCGCCGGGCAGGGCCCGGCGCGCGCTGTCGATCGGTGGTATCGCGGCTCAGTCGATCTCGACCAGTTCGATGGCAAAGGTCAGGTCCTGCCCCGCCAGCGGGTGGTTGGCGTCGAGGATCACCTGCTCCTCGGTCACCTCGGCCACGGTCACCGGCATCACCTGCCCCTGCGGCGTCTGCACCTGCAGGCGCGTGCCGATATCGAGCGGGATATCCTCGGGGATGTCGGCGCGCGGCACCGCCTGCTTGGCGTCGGGATCGGTGTCGCCATAGGCGTCGGCGGCGGGCACCTCGACGGTCTTTTTCTCGCCGACGGCCATGCCGGGCAGCGCGGCTTCGAGCCCGGGGATGATCTGCCCCGACCCGACGGTGAATTCCAGCGGGTCGCGGCCCTGCGACGAATCGAAGGTCTCGCCGTCGGCCAGCGTGCCGGTGTAGTGGATACGGACGGTATCGCCCTCTTTGACCTGGGTCATGCCATGTTCCAATGCTAAGGGGGAGGTGGGTTTGCAAGGCCGCGCCACGCGCGGGTTCTTGGATCGTGAGCGGAGCGTAGCCGAGCCGTCACGGATTCGCAAACAGCCTGCGGGCGTGGCGGGGCTTCCCCCCTCTCCGCGTTCGTGCCAGTCTCCGCGCGACCGACAGAAAGGGACGCTCATGCCGATCACCACCTGCATCTTCGACGCTTACGGCACGCTCTTCGATGTGGCCGCCGCGGCGCGCGCCGCCGCCGCCGAACCGGGGCGCGAGAGCTTTGCCCGCCACTGGCCCGCCATCGCCGAGAAATGGCGGCTCAAGCAGTTGCAATACACCTGGCTGCGCGCGGTGATGGGCGAGCATATCGGCTTCTGGCAGGTCACGCAGGACGGGCTCGACTGGGCGCTCGACTCCGAGGGGCTGCAGGACGATGCGGCGCTGCGCGAGCGGCTGCTGCAACTCTACTGGGAGCTCGCGGCTTATCCCGAGGTGCCCGACATGCTGGCCGCGCTCAAGGCCCGCGGGATCAACACCGCGATCCTGTCCAACGGCGCGCCCGACATGCTCGACGCGGCGGTGCGCTCGGCGGGGATCGGCGACCGGCTCGACGATGTGCTCTCGGTCGAAAGCGTCGGCATATTCAAGCCCGCGCGCGTGGTCTACGACCTCGTCGGCCAGCGCTTCGGCTGCCCGCCCGAAGAGGTGCTCTTCGTCTCCTCCAACGGCTGGGACGCCTGCGCCGCCGCCGGTTACGGCTTCCGCACCGTGTGGGTCAACCGCGCGGGCGATCCGGTGGACCGTCTGCCCGCCGCACCCGACGCGCAGCTTTCCGATCTCTCGGGCATCCCCGGCATGGTGGGCGGCTGATGGCGCGATTCACCACCTCGGACGGGCTGTCGCTGCATTACGAGGACGAGGGCGAGGGCCAGCCGGTCCTGTGCCTCGCCGGGCTCACGCGCAACAGCGCCGATTTCGGATTTCTCCTGCCGCATCTCGACGGGTGCCGGGTGATCCGCATGGATTACCGCGGGCGCGGGCAGCCCGACCATGCGACCGATTTCATGTCCTACAACATCCTGCGCGAGGCGCAGGACGCGGTGGAATTGCTCGACCATCTGGGCGTCGGCCGCGTGACGGTGATCGGCACGTCGCGCGGCGGGCTGATCGCGATGGCACTGGCGCATCTGCACCCCGGGCACCTCGTCGGCGTGGTGCTCAACGACATCGGTCCCGAGGTGGCCGATACCGGCATCGCCCGGATCATGGATTATGTCGGGCGCGCGCCCGACCTGCCCGATCTCGACGCCTGCGCTACAGCGCTCGCCCATGTCCACGCCGATGCCTTCCCCGGCGTGCCGCTCGACCGCTGGCGCGCGCAGGCCGACGCGATGTTCTACGAGAAGCCCGGCGGCGGGCTGGGCCTGCGCTATGACCCGCGCCTGCGCGACGCGCTCGTGGGTCAGGCGGGCGCGGGCGAGGTGCCGGACCTGTGGCAGATGTTCGACGCGCTCGGCCCCCTCCCCCTCGCCGCCATCCGGGGGGCCAATTCCGACCTGCTCTCGCCCGAGACCTTCGCGGCAATGCACAGGCACCACCCCGGCATGACCGCCGCCACCGTGCCCGACCGGGGCCACGTGCCATTTCTCGACGAGCCCGAGGCGCTCGACGCCATCCGCAGCGTACTGGAGCAGACGCGATGACCGACATCACCATGATCCGCGCGGCACAGGCGCGCCTCGAGGGCCACGCCCGGCGCACCCCGCTGCTCACGTCACCCTTCCTCGACGAGATCGCCGGGCGGCGCGTGCTGGTCAAGCCCGAGTGCCTGCAACATACCGGCAGCTTCAAGTATCGCGGCGCGCGCTCGGCGCTCTCGGCGCTCGATCCGGACGTGCGGGCGCGCGGCGTGATCGCGTTTTCCTCCGGCAATCATGCGCAGGGCGTGGCGCTCGCGGCGCGCGAATTCGGCGTCCCCGCCGTCATCATCATGCCCTCCGACGCGCCGCGCACCAAGATCGACAACACAGGCGCGCTCGGCGCCGAGGTGGTGCTCTACGACCGCGCGGGCGAGGATCGCGACGCCATCGGCGACCGGCTCAGCGCCGAGCGCGGCCTCACCCTCATCAAGCCCTTCGACGAGCCACAGGTCATCGCCGGACAGGGCACCACGGGCCTCGAGATCGCCGAGGAGGCCGCGGCCCTCGGCATCGAGACGGCGGATGTGCTCGTCTGCTGCGGCGGCGGCGGGCTCACCTCGGGCATCGCGCTGGCGCTCGAGGCCGACGCGCCGGGCCTGCGCGCCCGCCCCGTGGAGCCGGAGGGCTTCGACGACGTGGCCCGATCGCTCCGCCACGGCCGCATCGAGCGCAACGCGACAAGCGCCGGGGGGCTGTGCGACGCCATCGTCACGCCCCAGCCCGGCGCGCTCACCTTCCCGATCATGCACCGCCTCTGCGGGCCGGGGATCGTGGTCAGCGACGACGAGGCCCTGCACGCCATGGCGCTCGCCTTTCAGCGGCTCAAGGTGGTGGCCGAGCCGGGCGGCGCGGTCGCGCTGGCCGCCGCGCTCTTCCACGCCGACGAGACCGAGGGCGACACCGTGATCTGCACCATCTCCGGCGGCAACGTCGATGCCGATGTCTTCACCACCGCGCTGACGCGCTTCGGCTGAG
>Ga0209931_1000856_pt1 | contig 17528 bp, 11 predicted proteins | sample SalPonR1_B_D1_MG_FD_185697 | JGI IMG/M metagenome (GOLD analysis project Ga0209931, IMG submission 185697) | Salt pond soil microbial communities from South San Francisco under conditions of wetland restoration - Salt Pond MetaG R1_B_D1_MG... ...
ACTACAAATAAAACAAATAAACCATAGGACAGGAATATTATTAAAGCATAATTTTAAATGTCTGCAAGAAAATCATCGGACAAGAATGTCCGATGTACTAAAAAAGCAGCTCCCGAATCAGGAGCTGCTTTTTTAAGAATTAACAGACAACGTCTGTTTTAATAAAATATTATTGAATCATAATTTTAGCAATCTTCATGGATTGTCCGTCATTCAGTCGGATGTAATACATTCCACGAGCTTTATCGCTAATATCAATAGATTCTCTATAGAAACCATCCTGGGTAATTTGTTTCTGATAAACCACCTGACCCTGGATATTAATAATCTCTACCTTGAAAGTTCCTGCTTTGCTTGCATTCATTTCAAAAGTAAACTGACCATTACTTGGGTTAGGATAAACGTTCATGGAAACCACCCCGTCAGGAGTATTGATTCCGGTAGTTACATCAACAATGTCATCATCATTTCTTGGCAGAATCTTTCTTTCATCATATGAATAATCCGCTATACCAGTGATATCATAAACATTGTCTAAAGTTGGTGTAAATGCATAGAATACATCATCAATTAAAATTTCTCCGGTTCCATCATCTACTACAAACATGCCATAATTATTTTCGGTATCAGCATTAGTACATGTCGCATCACTAACTTTTACAAGAACACTTTCATAGTCCTCGTCATTGGCTTCTAATGTAGAAATCTCTGCAGCAGCAGGTAAATCATTACCACTAGAAACTACGGTTAACCCGACAACATTCTTAAGTTCGGTTAGATTGTAGTATTCATCTACTTCGGCAGCAAATTCAACCTCGTCGCCAATGGCAACAGCACCAGCCATATCAGATGAATAGATCATTACACCATTCCAGGCTCCGGAACCATCCTGTATCCAGACATTACTACCATTGATATAGGTAACAATCCCTGAAGTTAATACGATTTGTCCTAAATAAGGTGAATCTCCGGATGCATCATCAGTATACTGAATATCATAAATTGTTGCAGCAGTTGCTTCAACCACATCAATAGCTACCTCCCAGTTCTTAATGGTAGAACCATCCTGTGCAGTAACAACATATACCTGTGGATCTGTGAAGTCTCTGGCTGCAGCAGTATCGGCGATAGTTGCACCTGCAGAAACGGTAAACTCAGGTTTTACTGAGGTTACATCAAAACCATACGGAGCATAAATCGTAACGGTTGTATCCGTATCATTAATGTTTATGCTATCCACACCGGCAAGTTGCACATCAAGAATATTTGCTTTATCACTTAACTCTGTTAATTCAGTTACAGTAACAGTCCAGTATTTTTTAGTTCCATCTTGGGCAGTAACAGTGTACATATAGGGATTGGTAAAATCAAGAGTATCACCTGATTCAGGATCTATAGTTGCACCATCTGAAACAATAATCATAGGTGCTAATGCGGTAACATCAGTACCTTTAATTACTGATATTTCAACGGTAGCCAATTCTGAATCAATAACAGCATCTTCATAATCAATGGCCAGGCCAAAGGTGAAATCTAAAATTTCAGCTTCGCTGCTAGGCATGGTTGAATGGACACCCAGGTTATCAAAATAATCCTGATCGTAAACTATCCATTCGGAATCTTCTTCATTCGTACCAGCTGATTCAGTCCAGTTTGTATTTCCATTATAAATACCGGTTTTTCGAACTAGTGTATGTTCTTTAGTCCCTTCTGAAACGCCTGCTACTTCCCAGATAACAGTGTCACCCTGAGTTCCTATTACATCTATTAATTCATCATTATTAAATAAACCTAAAGCATCATCACCATTATAATATGTCACATCACTCGTTACATCGGCAAGATCTAGTATTTCCTGAACAGCACCAGAATTTGCGATGATATAAACTTCTTTTGCTCCAAGAGTACCTTCTAAATCCAGAGTATTCCCCCAATCGTCACCATTGGATCCTAATTTAACAACATAAGGAGTTAGATCTACCACTATATTGCCAGGGTTATATATCTCAATAGCTTTATTATTACTTGATCCTTCAATATATTCAGAGAAGAAGAGTTCATAATCAGGCTCATTAATGGTTGTAAATGTCCAGGTAGTGGGATCATCCAAAACAGGAACAGCATTTCCTGAATGGTCTTCGATAATACCTGCATCGGCCAGAATGTAGTATTCAGTTTCAAATTCAAGGCCGGTAACACTAATTGTTAACACATCTTCATTTATCGTAAAGTCAGCCTCGGTAAAGTTCAATACCTCACTGTCGTCGGATGCGTCATAAATGGTAAAGTTTCCTGTTCCGGCAACTACATCCTCGTCAAACAATACAGATAATGTGAAACCAAGAGGTACATCCACAGCTCCCATTGCAGGATAAAATTCAACTCCTTCGGGATGTTGAATATCATTTACCGTAACTTCTTCAAAGGTTTCATCAAAGAACGTTTCATCCGAAGCATCGGCAATACGAATGGTAAAGGTACCAAAATCTCCGTTGGCTATGGTGTAAGTAAAAGTACCAAGGGCTGCATCAATAGCACCTTCCTCATTAATTAAATGAGCTTCTTCGGTATCTACCACATAAATATTTACGGTATCAATATTTGCTGAAGTCCAGGTAAACGTAACATCATCACCGGTTTGGAATGTTGCCGGTAATGCAGGGCCGGTAATTTCCAGTTCACGGTTTTCTTCAATAATCGTTACTTTGTAATATGCTATTGTACCATCTTCGGCTTCAACGGTAGCCACAACTACATCGCCATTAGCCAATGCCTGGGTAGCATAAATACCCGGATCAACAACACTTCCATTCAATTCAACGGTTACTGTTGCAGCCGAATTTGTAGCATCAATAACAATTCCTTCAAATCCGGTGATGTCAGTAACATATAATGTTGCACCGGCATCATTCACAGGATCGGCAACTTCTAAATCAGTCAGTCCGGTTACATCCTCTTCGCCAAGGGTAAAGGTGGAAAGGGTGGCATCGGAACTATAGAGATCAAAATCAGCTAAGCTGCGCGAAGTTAATTGCGGAGTGCTATTATATTCTCCCACCAAAGCAACGAGCGCTTTCATCTCCCCTTCAGGGATTGCTTCACCTATATAATCAACTTCAGTAAAGTTTGTACGGAAGGTTATGGTTTCCGCTGTTGGATCAGTTATGTCATAATTTGTATAGGTGGAGAATGATCCAGTTTCTGTAAATTCTGCCTGTGGTATTCTAATCAGCATAGACTGGTCATCAGTTGTAATGGTTTCAACTGTTCTATCAAAAGGTACAACCTCAGCAGTTTCTGTTGGAGCTCCAATGTCTTCAATCGGAACAACCTGAACGATATCATTATATGTACTTTTACTTGCAACAAGTCCGGTTATAACATGGCCAATATCATAATCGGCATGCAGAACAGCAGCGTCATCGTCAATTAGTACTGCAGCCACATCGTCCTGAATATACTTTTGATTCCTGTTGTCTCTTGCATAGGTAATAACAGCCTCGCCATCGTAGCGGAACTCATCGCCATCTGCATACGCCCTAACAGTTGCAAGGTCAGTAGCAACAGGACGTATGGTAAACTCGCCACTCTCAGCCGAGTATGTTTCGCTATCGGCATCCTTAAGCCTAAGCTTGTAGGTTGTGGCAAAATCAGTGTCCGCATCAGGAGCTGTTGTTATCGTACCATCCGCTGCAGTTAAACCAGACTCTACAGCTCCCCACACACTTTCACTAGGTATCCAAACCTCAAGATCTAAAGTGGTAACATTCTCGGAAGTCCAGGTTACTGTTACATCCTCGCCACCGTAGTAGGTATTGCCTGCGTGTGTACTGGTGAGATCAATTGAAGGAGCATCCTCTGCAATCGTAGTAAAGTTAATGCTGGCAACAGCATCCATTTCATTACCAAGTTCGTCCTCTACAGGCTGAATTGTAAGACTATGATTCTCACCAAATTCTAAATCAGTATCAGGGACTATTGTTATCGTTGTACCTGAAATAGTTGCTGTAAAACTAGCCGGAATTGCAGCGCCATACATAAGAGAAATCAAACTTTTCACATTACTATCATCAACAAGCACACCACCTGTTGTGTAAATCGTCTCATCGAAGGTAATGGTTGGGTTAACATCGATGGCTACACCGGTTGCTCCATCTGAAGGGTCGAAAGTAGGTACAGGGGGGTCGGTGTCTACAGGAAAATCACATGTATGAACACCAGGAGTCATATCAGCTACGTCTGCTGCAGCTATTGTCCATTCAGATGCAGTCCATGTAGTGTTTGCTGAACCAACTGTTGCAACACGAACTGCTCGGGAATTTTCGTACTCCCATGCCGTACCAGTTCCATCAACGCCAACTTCTCCATAGATGTCAATAACTGATGTCCCATCAAACAATTCATAAACATCATCTCCATTTCCGCTTATTGCACTACTTGATTGATCTGGTGCAAAACCATATTGAGTTGTAAAATCAGTTTCATTATTAGCTACAACATAAGTCTCACCAGAGGCAAGTGTACCTGCAAGAGATGCATTTGTGCTGGATGTATTACCATTGGCATATCTTCTTATTTGCCATGTAGATAAGTCAATATCAGCGTCGGTTGCATTATATAGCTCAACATATTTTGCGTTGGCTACATCACCAGGGTCGGTGACTTCGCTAATAATTAGTGTTTCTTGCCCATTAACCCATCCTACACTCATCAAGAGTGCAAAGGTTAAGGTGAATAATTTAAAAAGTAAAGTTTTTTTCATAGTAAAATTGTTTTTAAGGTTTGTATTTGTGTTAATTCATGTTATAAATATAATCTCCCTTTTCAGGGAAAAATGAAAAAGGGCTGTTAAGTTATCATTAAATTTTCAAAATCTCAAGTTTAATGTTTTTATTTTTATCAATCGGTTTGAAAATTTGACAGGATTAGTTTTTTATACTTTTAAAATGAGCCTAAACAGAAAAATTTACTGCGTAATAAAAAGGAACCGCTAAAAACTGATAATTATCAAGAAGCTGTTCGCTCATTTTTTTTTAGGTTTGCAGCGTAATTAATGAAACGAGAACTCTTATTGTCACCCTTCGTCAAGCTCAGGATGACATTAGCTCTGGGTGACATTAAATGCTTTTCGGGAAAGAATACCCAATATATTGGTATAACGGACATTCCTGTCCGTTTGGAAACACATTTCTGTATGTTCTGCAGAGCTCTCATCGGGCAGGAATGCCCGATGTACTTTAATAAACATTTCTGTCCATTCTCTAAATAATCGGGCAGAAGTCAGATATACCTTATTCTTCAAAAACTGATAATTATCAACAGCCTGTTTACTCATTTTTTGTAAGTTTGCAGGGTAATGAAACGGTCATCCTTCGTCAAGCTCAGGATGACATTAGGTTCAGGGTAACATCAGGCCAGTCCGTTTCTGCCTTTTCGGCAGGAAGGCGGGATTTGGGAAACAGTTAATTTGAAACTTTTCTGCCAGAAGGTAGATTTAATTTAAAAAAAACACGATATTAATAGCTATAAAAATCAAACATTATGTCAGACACCATCTTTAATCACAAATCGATACGTAAATATAAAAGCGACCCTATTTCGGAAAAAGATTTAAACGAAATACTGGAAGCAGGAATACGTGCTTCGAACACAGGAAATATGCAGGTATATTCCATTGTGGTTACCCGCGATGAGGAGATGAAAAAGAAACTGGCGCCAACTCATTTTAACCAGCCCATGGCAACACAAGCACCGGTATTATTAACTTTTTGTGCCGATATTAACCGTTTTAACAAGTGGTGTAAACAACGCAAGGCAGAACCCGGGTACGATAATTTCCTCTGGTTTACCAATGCGGTAATTGATGCCATGCTGGCATCCCAAAATTGTTGCCTGGCCGCCGAAGAAAAAGGAATGGGCATTTGCTACCTGGGAACAACCACCTACAATGCCGATAAAATTATCGATATCCTTAAACTGCCCAAAGGTGTAATTCCAATTACTACGGTTGTGGTTGGATATCCTGATGAAAACCCGGGACTCACCGACCGTTTACCACTGGAAGGTGTGGTGCATTACGAAACATATAAAGATTACACGAACGAAGATATCGACCGTATTTATGCCGAAAAAGAGGCACTAGAATCGACCAAAGCGTTGTTGGAAGAAAACCAGAAAGAAACACTGGCTCAGATTTTCACCGACAACCGATACAAAAAAGCCGATAACCTGCACTTCTCTAAGGTATTTATGAAAGTTTTAGAAGATCAGGGATTTATGAATCAGTAATTATTTTTTAAATTTTAGCATGTCACCCTTCGACATCCCGATATTTTATCGGGACAGGGTGACTTTTTGTATCAGAGTATTAACAAAAAAAATACAAGAAATCCTTTATCCATTACTTTCTCAAAATAATTTATCAATAAAAGAGTTATCTGTATATATTTCCTCTATAAAACATATATTGTTGTTTAAAAATTACAAAAATATAAGTCATAGTAGGGAACCCTGCCTGCACCTTTGTTCCGGCAGGCAAGTCCCATATTGTTTTTTATGAAATCTGTGTATTGTTTTCATAAAAAACATTATGTACGTTTGTTAAAAAAACAACTTGCGCTATTCGGTTTACATCATTTATTTTGTTATTTTTTTTACGCCGGCTTTAACAAACGGGCAGGAAAAAGAGTATGTTTTGCACCTCCAGTCGCAACAAGAAATCCCTGAATCGGTTCAAAAAAAATATCACCTGTTAACTGGCGACAGCCTTTATATTATAGCAAAACTTAACCAGCTAACCAATGAATTGTACGAGCTGGGTTATTTAGCTGCAAGTATAGATCAATTCCATTTTGAAGCGGACACAGTCATTGCCCAGCTTTATTTAGGGAAAAAATATTATCACGGAACCATTGATTACAGTAATTTAGACCCGCTTATCAAAGAGCAAGTTACACTCCGTATACACAGAAAGAGAAAAAAGATATTCAGGGTTTCAGAAATTTTAACATTAAAAGAAAATATTTTATCGGCATACGAAAATGCCGGTTATCCCTTTGTTGCAATAAATTTTGAGCCAGTACATTTTGACGATTCACTTATTCATTTTAAGATAAATGTTATAAAAGATGATTTGTTTCGCTTTGACAGCATCATGGTTAAAGGCGAGGCCAAAATTGCTCCTCATTATTTATATCGTTACTTACAAATTTTTCCGGGTGATATTTTTAATCAAAAAAAAATTAATCAGATTGAAAAACGAATCGAGAGCCTGAGCTTTTTATCATCTATTAAACCGACAGAAATAGAGTTTAAAGAAAAAAATGCAGATTTATATCTTTACCTTAAAAAGCAAAAAGCAAACACTTTTAACGGGATCATTGGTTTCTTGCCCGAAAATGAAACCACGGGAAAACTTTTAGTTACCGGCGAACTGAACCTAACTCTTGTTAATTCATTTGGACGTGGCGAAGATATTTTTTTACGATGGGAAAAGCTGGAATCATCTACCCAAAAACTGGATGTCCGTTTTGGATATCCATATTTACTAAAAACCAACCTGGGTGTAGATGGTAATTTTGAGCTGTACAAAAAGGATTCATCGTACCTTTCTTTACATTCCGGAATAGGATTACGATTTCTGATCGATTACAATAAATCATTGCGGGGGTACTACCGCTATAAAAACTCATCGCGCATTGGAAGTAACCTGCCTGCAACAGGAATTCAATACGCCGATGTAAAGTCAAATGTTTTTGGGGTATCGTTTCATTTCATGCAATTGGATTATAAATTCAATCCACGAAGAGGTGTTGCATTAGATATTTTTGGAGGTGCAGGGTTTAAAAATTTAGGCAATACACAACAGATTACCGATAGTCTGAATATAAATCCTGATCATAATTTGGTGGAAATTGATGCCGGACTGGATTTTAAATTTTATTATCCGGTATACAACCGTTTTGTATTTCATTTTTCGAACACCACACGCTATCTTGATCAATTTGCAAATGAAGGGAAGGAAGCCATTTTCTTTGAAAATGAGTTATACCGCCTTGGCGGAGCCACTTCGCTCCGCGGATTCGACGAAAATATTATTAATGCCTCTATTTATACTTTACAAAATATTGAGATAAGATACTTATTTGAACAAAATTCTGCATTATATCTTTTCTGGAATGGAGCTTATTATTATAAAAATGTTACCCAAAAGGTTACCGAAGACTTTCCGTGGGGTTTTGGCATCGGTGCCGATTTTGAGACCAATGCCGGAATATTTTCGATCAGTTATGCCCTGGGAAAACAATTCGATAATCCACTAGAGATCCGTTCGGCCAAAATTCATGTTGGATATGTAAGCCGGTTCTGAGTAAAACGGACATTCTTAACCTGTCTGCCAAATTTATCCGCCGATAGGTGGACAGGCAGGCTGCCGGAGGTAGTCCTGTCCGTTTACTATATCATCAGACAAGAATGTCTGATGTACAGAAAAGTCCGATGTCCTTTATCCTGTAACTTTATAAAAAGAGTTAGCCTGAGCGGTAGCCGTAATAATCATATCATTGATACAAACATGCTCGGGGCGTGTAACTACATAAAGAATAGCATCGGCAACATCTTCGCCATAAAGGGGTGTAAAACCTTGGTAGGCTTTATCGGCCTTTTCTTTATCCCCTTTAAATCTAACTACGGAGAATTCTGTTTCAACCATTCCGGGGTTTATAGCGGTTACTTTAACTTTATGTTTTAACATATCAATACGCATGGCTTGAGTTAATGCAATTGCTGCATGTTTAGTTGAACTGTATACATTTCCTTTTTCGTATACTTCTCTCCCTGCAGTTGATCCAATATTAATGATATGTCCATGTTTTTTCTCAATCATACGTGGAGAAATTTTGCGGGTAACATATAATAATCCTTTTATATTGGTATCAATCATTCGTTCCCAGTCATCAATCACTCCTTCGTTAATATGGTTTAATCCCAAGGCTAATCCAGCATTATTTAACAATACTTCAATATTTTGCCAGTCAGAAGGCAAACTGTCAATAGCCTGATTTACGGCCTTATTATCTCTAACATCAAAGGTTAAGATATACACTCTTCCTGAGGGCTGAGATTGAATTTCTTTTTTTAAATCTTCCAGCAGTTCTTTTCTGCGTCCGGTTATAATTACATCAAAATTATGTTGTGCAAGTTTTTTGGCAGTAGCTCTTCCAATGCCTGATGTTGCTCCTGTAATTAAAGCTATTTTATTCATTTTGATAAGATTTTTTTGGATTAAAAGGCTAAAAATAAACAAATATTTTCTCCTATCCATTTTCTTTCAACAATAAAATCGATAATTTAGAATATTCTAAATACGTTAAACGATTTCTTATATCTAAAGTCAAAAAATAAAATATCCCTAAAAATTAACTTAAAATCAACACTATGCGATTAAAAAAATTTAAAAAAAACAAATTACAAACAGTAGTTATGTTTGCATTGGCAGGCATTCTATTGTTTACTTCTTTTGAAACTTTTGCAAAAAAAGATAAACCAGAAGAAGAAAAAAATCCGGTTAATTCGGAAATTTTAAGCGGATTAAAGTTTAGAAATATAGGCCCTGCTTTTTTCTCGGGACGAATTTCTGATTTTGCGGTAAATCCAAACAATCATTCCGAATTTTATGTTGCGGTATCATCAGGAAATATTTGGAAAACGGAAAATAATGGAATTACCTTTACTCCTATTTTTGATAATTATGGCACTTATGCCATAGGATGTTTAGCAATGGATCCTAAAAATCCCAATGTTATTTGGGCGGGTACCGGCGAAAACAATCATCAACGAGCGTTAGGCTATGGCGATGGAGTTTATAAATCAGTTGATGGAGGTAAATCGTGGACCAACATGGGATTAAAAGAATCGCGACAAATAGGCATGATTGCTATCAATCCAAACAATACGGATATTGTATACGTTGCTGCCGAAGGTTCTGCCTGGGGCCCGGAAGGAGATCGTGGCTTATATAAAACAACAGATGGAGGAAAAACATGGATCAAAATTTTAGATATCAGCGAAAACACTGGCATTAATAATGTTATCCTCGATCCCAGAAACCCCGATGTAATTTACGCAACATCAGAACAACGACGTCGCCATGTACATACAAAAATTGGTGGAGGACCCGAATCGGGAGTGCATAAATCAACCGATGGTGGTAAAACATGGAAAAAAATTGAAAAAGGATTACCCGGAGTTCATAAAGGAGGAATGGGAATAGCTATATCTCCTATAAATCCAGATTATTTATATCTAATTGTTGAAGCTGCCGAGGATAAAGGTGGTTTTTACCGATCAACCGACCGAGGTGAAACGTGGGAGCGAATGAGCGATCATCATTCAAGTGGACAATATTACAATGAGATCTATTGTGACCCGGTAGATGTAAATAAGGTGTATTCGGTTGAAACATTCTCGCATGTAACAACCGATGGTGGTAAAACATGGAGCAGGCTAAGTCTAAACGAACGTCATGTGGACGACCATGCACTTTGGATTGACCCCAATGATACAAAACACTGGATGATTGGTGGTGATGGTGGAGTTTATATTACGTATGATAATGGTAATCATTTTCGTCATATTTCAAACTTGCCCGTAACTCAATTTTATCGGGTAAATGTAGATAATGATTATCCATTTTATAATGTTACCGGTGGTACTCAGGATAATAACAGTTCTGTAGGGCCTTCACGCAATACCAGCCGCGATGGTGTTACCAAAGGTGAATGGACAGTTACTATTGGTGGCGATGGATTTTGGTCAAATATCGATCCTGAAAACCCCGATATTATATATAATGAATATCAGTACGGAAATCTTTTCCGATATGACAAAAAAAGTAGTGAAAGCGTATATATAAAACCTCAACCAGCAAAAGGAGAATTAACGTACAAATGGAACTGGAATACACCGGTAATTATTAGCCCGCACAAAAACACCCGTTTGTATATGGCTGCCAATGTGCTGTTTAAAAGTGAAGATCGTGGTGACACCTGGGAGGTTATTAGCGATGACCTTACCGCTAACATTGACAGAAATTCCTGGCCGGTTATGGGAAAATACTGGAGTGTAGATGCTGTAGCTAAAGATGTTTCTACCTCTCAATATGGAATGGTAGTGTCCTTAGATGAATCGCCTGTTAAAGAAGGATTAATTTATACCGGAACAGATGACGGTGTAATCTCTGTAACCGAAGACGGTGGTAAAAACTGGAGGCAAATATCTTCATTCCCGGATATTCCCGCACATACTTATGTAAGCGATATTTATGCTTCCCGATTTGATGAAAATGTGGTGTACGCCTCCTTTGACAATCGGAAAAGAGATGACTTTAAACCTTATTTACTAAAAAGTACGGATAAAGGAAAATCATGGAAGCCTATAACCAATGGTTTCCCTGAAAATGGAACGATACATACAATCGAGCAAGATCATATAAATAAAAACTTGCTTTTTGCAGGAACTGAATTTGGCGCATTTTTTTCATACAACAACGGAGAAAAATGGATCCAGCTTAAAGCCGGATTACCAACTATTGCTATTAGAGATATGGTCATTCAGAAAAGAGAGAGCGATCTGGTATTAGCAACATTCGGCAGAGGATTTTATATTTTAGATGATTATTCTCCGCTAAGAGAAATCAATCCCACACTCGTTGAAAAGAAAGCACACCTGTTTCCTGTTAAAGATGCTTTAGTATATGTACAGACAAGTAAAAAATCCTCACAGGGATCAACATACTATACTGCTCCAAATCCCGATTTTGGAGCTATATTTACTTACTATTTAAAAGAAGTTCCCAAAACAGAAAAAGAAATCAGGCAAGAAAAAGAAAAAGAGCTTTTTGAAGCAGGAAAACCAATTCCTCAGTCTAGTTGGACAGAATTAGAAGAAGAAGCTAAAGAAATTGCTCCGTACCTAATCTTTACTATAAAAGATCAAGACGGTGTTGTGGTTAGAAAAATAAATAAAAAACCAGCAAAAGGGATAAATCGAGTAAACTGGGATTTACAATATGCATCTACTTACCCGATAAACCTTAAAAATGATAAATTTAATCCATTAAATAATGATCGAGGATTTTGGTTGGTATTACCGGGTAATTATTCTGTATCCGTTTCAATGTATAAAAAGGGTGAGTTTATTCCTTTAATCGACGAACAAAAATTTACAGTTAAGCCCCTGAAAAATACTACATTGCCAGCACCAAATCGAGAAAAAATGGTTGAATTTAAACACAATTTTGCGGAGCTTGGACGAGTTATGCAGGGCGCTATTGAACTTAATAAAGAATTAATAAATAAAGTTGCCCATATGAAACAGGCTATTGTGACATCGCCTAATATTTCCCAAAAACTTTTATTTGATGCGGAAAGTATTGAAAAAGAACTGGATGAAATACGGTTTACTTTTGAAGGAAACCAACCTAAAGCCAGCAGTGAAGAGATCCCTCCTGCTCCAGTTCCTTTAACCCGCAGATTGCAGTATGTATATTGGGGACAATCCAATTCAACATCTGCCATTACACAAACCAGTAAAATGGCATATCAAATTATTCAGGAGAAACTACCTGTATTAATTGAAAAACTTGAGGAAATCAACAATGTAAAAATCAAAAACCTGGAAAACAAATTAAACAAAGCGAATGTTCCCTATACTCCAGGTAGAATCTTAAAATTGAATTAATATGGATAAGCAAATCATAAATTAATTCTTTATTCGTAAAAAAACCGGGCTTGATAACCCGGTTTTTTATTTTGATAAACAGCATAAATTTATTGACAAACGAATATTTTAAAAATAAACCCTGCTGATTATTTAAGCGTATATAAGCATAAAAAAAGACATCTTAAAAAACTTTTTTAGTTAAAATTTTATCAAATAAAAGTAGGGATTATTTATCATGAAAAGGAAAATTGCATTAATTTTAAGTATCGTTATCATTGTAACTATTTGTATATCATGCTCAACAACACAAAAGTGTCCGGCTTATGCAGATAACAATGCCGTAATAGAACAAAATGGATAAATTTTATTTTGTAATTTTTTTTTTTAGTTTTGTATACACGCAATAAGATAAATTATTTAACATCCAAACATTATGAAAAAAATCATTGTAGCAGTAGTATTGGCATTATTTGCTGTAGCAGTTCTAAGCTCTTGTAGAGGTCAGGACTGTCCTGCATATAGTCAAACAGACGTTGAACAAACGAACGTTAATGTATAGTAAGTAGTATTTATTCTAAAAGAATAATTTAAGTTACTACTTTTAACCTGTCTCAAATTTTTCTATTTTTACTTTTTTTGAGGCAGTTTTTTTATTTATGAACAAACGTTATATATATTTTTTTCTTTTTTTATTTATTTTTTTTGGGACAATTCTTCCTGCCCAGGAGTTACCCGATGATATGCCCAAAATATTTTACAAGAACGAAAAAACGGCAGGTATATATCTAAATAGTAACGGATGGGGATTAAGCTACAGATATGGTAGCAGAATAAACTATTTTGAGAAAAAAATTTACGATATCGACTTTTCCATCATAAAGCATGCGAAGGAAATAAAATCTACCTCTTCGTTTTTAACTTCCGAATCATTCATTTTTGGGAAACGGAATCATGTTTTTGATTTAAGATTTGGCTACGGCAAACAAAATGAAATTTTTCCCAAAAAAAGTCCCGGTTCCGTTGCTATAAGATATTTTTATTCTATTGGTCCATCAATAGCGTTACAAAAACCCATATATTACAAAATATTATATCCGGTAAACGATTCGCTTTATAGTGAACGTGAAGAAAAATTTAATCCGGACATTCACACCTCAGGCGATATTAGCGGAAAAGCATCTTTCTTTACCGGCATAGATGAAATAGGGATAATACCCGGAGCATTTATAAAAACCGGATTTAATTTTGAATTTAGTCAATCAGAAAATATAATTCATGCATTGGAAGCAGGCGTTATGTTTCAGGCCTATCTTAAAGATTTAGATCTCATGGCCGTTGATGATAATCAACAATTTTTATTTGTACTATTTTTAAGCTATCGAATTGGAAGAATTGTGAATGCACAAGATATCTCTGAAGATTTTTATAAAAGAAGAAAGAAAAAATTTAACCTTTTTTAATGGCCTCGCTTAATGTTTTAACACTAGTCATACTTCAAAATTGTTATTAAACATTTTGTTCATTAAATTTCCCGGATAACGCTTATAAATATTATCATTTAAGGACTATAACCAGCACCCAAAAAACATCCAAAAACGAGCTATTTAGATTAATTCTTGACAATTTCTTGAAGAATTAGTTATTAATATATAATTTTGGACTTAATTTTATAAACAAGTTAAAATAGAAGAGATATGTCAAAAATAAAAGTAGCTATCAACGGATTTGGGCGAATTGGAAGAAACGTATATAAAATTGCCCTGGAAAGAGATAATATTGAAATCGTAGGGATAAACGACTTAACTGATACCAAAACATTAGCCCATTTATTGAAATATGATTCAACACAGGGAAAGTTTAACGGTACAGTATCTTATAATGATGATTCGATTATTGTAAATGGCAAAAAAGTTAAAGTATCGTCAGAGAAAAATCCAGCCGATATCCCATGGGCAGAAACTCCTGATGTGGTAATTGAGTCTACAGGTATTTTCAGAAAAAAAGAAAGCGAAAAAGGAGGTTATGGCGATCACCTAAAAAATGGAGCCCAAAAAGTTATTTTAACCGTACCGGCCAAAGATCAAATTGACAGAATGATTGTATTAGGAGTTAATGATGAAGATCTTAGTAGCGAAGACACCTGCGTTTCAAATGCATCATGTACAACAAACTGTCTTGCTCCTGTTGTAAAAGTTTTAAAAGATAAATTTGGTTTTGAAAGTGGTTTTATGACAACTGTTCATTCTTATACTAACGATCAAATGATCTTGGATGCTCCTCATTCCGATTTAAGAAGAGGTCGCTCAGCAGCAGTTTCGCAAATTCCTACAACAACAGGTGCAGCAACAGCTGTAGGTAAAATTTTACCTGAGTTAGAAGGAAAAATTGATGGTATGGCTATTCGAGTTCCTACGCCAACAGGATCATTAATAGACCTGGTCGCAAATCTTAAAAAAGAGGTATCTAAAGAAGAAGTAAATAAAGCGATGAAAGAGGCTGCCGAGGGGCCGATGAAAGGGATTCTAGAATATACCGAAGATCCTATCGTTTCGGTTGATATCATTCACAATCCACATTCATCCATTTTTGATGCCTTAAGTACTATGGTAATTGGTAAAACAGTAAAAGTTATTTCATGGTACGATAATGAATGGGGCTATTCATACCGAGTAGTTGACTTAATTGAAAAATTATAATAATATTTTAATTAAAATTTAAAAAGCTTAAGATAATAAAACATCTTAGGCTTTTTTTTATGTAAAAAAACATATAGCTAATAAGTTTCAATCAACTTAAAGGGAACATTAATGAGGGTTTGATAATGTTTTCCTAATTCAAACACCGCTTCATCATCTTCTTCATAATACCAGTTAATTTGGCATTTTTTATCTTGCAAATGAAAATTCTGAATTAGTTGAAAAAATTCAAGAATAAACTTTGATGAACCGCTGTTTATATATTCCAGTTGAATTTCTAAGTTTGTTTCTTTTTGAGGTTTATCAAAATATTTTTTTACCCAATCAAACAATTCATTATAAAATTCTTCCGGGTTTTCGGGTATTGAGCGACCTGTTATTTTTAATATTCCTGTATTAGAATCGAAATTAACATAAGGTGTTTTAACTGTTTTTTCAATAACCAATTCTTTCATCATATTGAAAATATTTTATTTCACTTAATTGTTACTCATATCGTAATGAAACGATTGGATCTAATTTTGATGCTTTTATTGCCGGGAATAAACCGGATATCAATCCAACGATAAAACAAAGCACCACCCCGGAAAATATCCATATCCAGGGAATTACAAATACGCCACCAGTTATTAAAGATACAACATTTCCCATTAAAATTCCTAAAATAATGCCAAAAAACCCTCCTAATTGTCCTATAAGAACCGACTCATAAAGAAACTGGCGTCTTATAATCGAAGCTTTTGCTCCAATGGCTTTTCGTATGCCTATTTCCCTGGTCCTTTCCGTAACAGAAACGAGCATAATATTCATTAACCCTATTGCTGCACCAAATAATGTGATAATTCCAATAATTGTAGCTGCTATGGTAACATATTTAATATTCTCTATCAATAAATTCGCAAGATTATCACTCGTTTCAATAGAAAAATTATCTTCTTCAAAACTTCTCAAATTTCTAATCACTCTAAATATCCCTTGCGCTTCATTAATAGCGGCATCTAATAATTTTGAATCATGAGGTAAAACATCAATCTTAAAATTCATATTTGGCCGTGAAAAATATTGCCTGACACTTGTAATGGGCAGGATACACATTTTATCACCTGATGCACCAAAACTGGAACCTTTAGCTTTAAGTACGCCAATAACCTTATATTTATCGCTACCTATTCTTATTACACTACCTATTGCCGAATCGTTAAGTGCAAATAATTCTGTAGCTAAATTTTTCCCAATAACTACAGTGTGTGCATTCGATTGTATCTCGTTCAAATTAAAATTACGTCCTCTTTCAATTTCATATCCTGCAGTAAATAAATAATTTTCATCAGCCCCAACTACACTAATATTCGGATTTGTTTTCTCCGATTTATATTTTACGGTTGCCATGTCTGAGGCCCATGTGGATATTGAAACTAATGCAGGAAAATTAAATTCTTCTTTGAACTTTTGAGCTTCACGATACGTAATACTTTCAAATCGTTTTACACTTCCTCCCATACTTACTCTACTATTTCGATTTACAATAGAAAAAGTGTTGGCTCCCATATTCCTAAACTCGTTACTGATTGAACTTTGGATTGAATCAATAGCCGTTAAGATGCCAACCAAAGCCATGATACCAAAAGCGATAATAAAAACAGTTAATACAGTACGTAATAAGTTTGACCGGATGGAACTTATCGCTATTTTTAAATTTTCCTTAAAAAAAAATCTCGATGATATCATAAGCCAAAAATAACACTTCTTATTTACATTTACTACCCGATTCATTCATAAACTTTGAGAATTATAAACAAAAAATTTTTTCATGAAAAGGTTAACTTGTACTTTTTATATATTGTTTAACACTGTTGTCCGATAAAAATATCGAATCCATTCTGAAACCTTGATTTTACCCAAATTGAGCGATTATTCCCTTCGGTCATGAGCTAAAGGTTTTATTTACCATTTATCAATTTCCTAATTCAGGGGCTTTGCCCCAGACCCCACATACTTTCTTGTCTTGAAACAAGAAAGTACACAAAGAAATTCAAGGATACGCCCGCCTCACTCGAAAAACTACGCGATGTGAGCTAAAAAATCTAAACTTGCACTTCCCTCCGGTCAGTG
>Ga0209931_1000859_pt1 | contig 17504 bp, 14 predicted proteins | sample SalPonR1_B_D1_MG_FD_185697 | JGI IMG/M metagenome (GOLD analysis project Ga0209931, IMG submission 185697) | Salt pond soil microbial communities from South San Francisco under conditions of wetland restoration - Salt Pond MetaG R1_B_D1_MG... ...
AGGTATCTACCATTTCCCCTTCTTAAAGTATGTGTTTTAGGGCGTCACCCCGTCCTCGGAAGCGCTCCGCGCTTCTCGGCACGGGGTCGGGCTATGCGGTGGTTTCGTCCTCGAGGCCGCACAGGGTGGGCCTCGGGACCCGCTCCCTGGTGTCATTACCACTAAATAAGTATGGAAAAAGGGCTGGAGATTTTTGTTCAGATCAAGGTGCGGTAGTGGAGTAGAGCAGTAGAGCAGTAGAGACCAGGCGCGCTTTGTCTCTGCTGCTGACGAGCAGGAAAGGTAGACTAAAGCCAGGTAGGTAAGGAATTTATTGGTAATGACACGAGGTCGCGGCACCTCCTATCCCTGACGCGTAGAGGATCAGGCTTGAAGGACTGAATGGATCGCTTTGGTCTAGTCATTGAAGCAGGATACTTAAAGTCCCACATTTACTAGATAAGTCTCTAAGCTTCGTTTGTTAGACTTCGAAACATACTTAAGAAGGAGAGGAGAAGAATTCTGGTATAACTTCTACATAATTATTTTTTTTAATATATCACTTTCGTATCTTAGTTTTCCTTTTATTTCAAAAACTCATATTGATCTTTTATTATGACCCAATTCTGCCACCTTCACTGTCACACACAATATTCCCTGCTCGATGGTGCCTCACGCATCGAGGATATGATGCAAAAAGCGGCTCTGGATGGCCAGAAAGGGGTAGCCCTGACCGATCATGGAAATATGTTCGGTGCATTCAAATTCGTCAACGAGGCTAAAAAAGCAGGGGTGAAACCCATTCTGGGGTGTGAATTCTACATGGTAGAGGACCGCCGGAAGACTAGCTTTGCCAAATCAAAGGGAGAGCGGGACAAACGCTATCATCAATTACTACTCGCAAAAAATAAAACGGGCTATAAAAACCTGACTAAGCTTTGCTCTCTGGGCTTTATTGATGGTATGTATGGCAAATTTCCTCGTATTGATAAGGAACTCATTCTCGAATATCACGAAGGTCTCATTGCCACCAGCTGTTGCATCGGAGCGGAAATCCCACAAACCATCCTGCGGGGCGAAGACGAAAAGGCAGAGGAAATGGTCAAATGGTGGCTGGATCTTTTTGGAGAAGATTTTTACATTGAATTACAGCGCCATCGGGGGATGGACAATGTAACGATCCGCAATGAGCACAATCAAATTATTCCTTCTGGAAAATCTCAGGAAGATGTCAATCAGGTTTTGCTTTCCCTGGCCAAAAAGTACAATATTAAAACCATCTGTACGAATGATTCGCACTATGTAGAGGAAGAGGATGCGGATCCGCACGATGTTTTGCTCTGTGTCAATACCGGAAATCTAAAGAATGATATCAAAGGAGATGGAAAAGGGGAGCGCTTCGCTTTTCCGAGCTCGGATTTTTACTTCAAATCTCAGCAGGAGATGGCTCAGTTATTTAAGGATGTGCCGCAAGCTGTAGATCATACCATGGAAATCTGGGATAAAATCGACACCCTGGATTTAGCGCGTGATGTCGTATTGCCAAAATACCCCCTTCCCGGCAACTTTCATTCCGAGATGGAATATTTGAGACATTTGACCTATACCGGAGCTGAAGACCGCTATGGCGAAATCACAGAAAAGATTCGGGAGCGGCTGGAATTCGAGCTCCAGGTAATTGAAGACTCGGGCTATCCCGGCTATTTCCTCATCGTTCAGGACTTTACCACCTCCGCACGTGAGATGGGGGTATGGGTAGGGCCCGGTCGCGGATCGGCGGCGGGCTCAGCCGTAGCCTATTGTCTGGGAATTACCAATGTCGACCCCATCAAGTACGATCTACTTTTTGAGCGTTTTCTAAATCCCGAGCGTATTTCCATGCCGGATATCGATATTGACTTCGATGATGTAGGACGACAAAAGGTAATAGATTACGTTGTAAATAAATATGGCTTCAATCAGGTGGCGCAAATCGTGACCTATGGCACAATGGCCGCCAAATCCTCCATCCGCGACGTGGGGCGCGTGCTCGACCTGCCCCTGGATCAGGTCAATAGTATTGCTAAGTCCATCCCGACCAATTTTTCGCTTAAGGACCTATTGGCTGGCGACGAAATGAGCAAAGACCTTAAAGACAAACTGCGCAATGACGACTTTAAAAAGGTGGAAAACTTGCGCGATATGGCGAAGCGAAACGATATCGTTGGCGATACCATTAAAATGGCTCAACGGTTAGAGGGCTCCGTACGGAATACGGGTCTACATGCTTGTGCTGTTGTTATCACTCCTGATGAGGTCAGTAATTACGTGCCAGTGGCTCGATCGAAAGACTCTGACCTTTTAGTTTCTCAGTTTGATAACTCTGTAGCTGAGGATGCAGGCTTACTCAAAATGGATTTTCTGGGTCTGCGCACGCTGTCCATTATTAAAGATGCCATACATCTTGTCAAGGAAAACCACGAAGTCGAAATTGATCCTGATGAAATTCCATTGGACGATGAAAAGACATATGAACTCTTCCAGCGCGGCGATACAATTGGAATTTTCCAGTACGAGAGTGAGGGAATGCAAAATGTCTTGCGCGGCTTAAAGCCTACGCGATTTGAGGATCTCATTGCCGTAAATGCTCTTTATCGGCCAGGTCCCATGGAGTATATTCCCGATTTCATCGCCCGAAAGCATGGCGACCAGGAGATTTCCTACGATTTGGACGATATGGAGGAATTTCTGAAGGAAACTTACGGGATTACCGTCTATCAGGAGCAAGTGATGCTCCTGTCTCAAAAGCTGGCCGGCTTTTCCCGGGGGCAGGCTGATATGTTACGGAAGGGAATGGGAAAGAAGAAGAAGGAGATTATCGACGAATTGTATCCCAAGTTTATCGAAGGGGGCAAAAGTAAAGGTCACGCCAAAGAAAAACTGGATAAAATCTGGAAAGATTGGGAGGCCTTTGCATCATACGCCTTTAATAAATCGCATTCCACTTGCTACGCCTTCGTTGCTTTCCAAACGGCCTATCTAAAAGCCAATTATCCCCAGGAGTTTCTCGCCTCTGCTTTAACGCACAATAAGAGCGACATCTCAAAAGTCAACTTATTCCTCCGGGAATGCAAACGTATGGGTATTGAAGTTGAGCCTCCGAATATCAACCGATCAGGCATGGATTTCTCCGTTACGAAAGATCAAAACATTGTGATTGGCTTATCGGCTCTCAAAGGCGTTGGCGAGGGTCCAGTGGAAGTGATTTTGGCCGAACGCAAGGAGAATGGCCCCTTTTCGGATCTCCCGGACATGATGCGGCGGATCGAACTCAGCGGAGTCAATAAGCGCGTCATGGAAAGCCTATCCAAGGCAGGTGCCTTTGACTGTTTGGGTGTGAAACGCGCACAACTTTTTGCTGCCAGCGGGCCATATGACACCTATGTGGAAGCACTGATTAAATACGGCCAAAGCTATCAAAATCAAAAACAACAGCTGTCCAACTCGCTTTTTGGAGATATCTCTGGAGAGTTGGTGCACGAACCCGATGTGCCGGCCGACATCAAGTGGCCTTTAATCAAGATGTTGGAAATGGAAAAAGAGGTGGTGGGTATATATGCCAGCGGTCATCCGCTGGATGATTACACCTTCGAATACAATGCCTTCGTAAAGTGCCCCTTACAAGAATTGCATGAACAAGAAAAAGAAGGAAGAAAGCTCGCATTAGGGGGAATCGTAACCGAAGCATTCCATGGGATTTCTAAGCGCGGTGAGGGGTATGGTCGTTTTACCCTGCAGGACTTTACAGGTTCTCAAAGCTTTGTGATTTTTGGCGAAGAATATATGCGGAGTAAAGAGCTCTTGCAACAGGGTCAGGTTTTATATGTCGAAGGATCGTTTCGTAAGCGCTACCGGACCGGAGATCTGCAGTTTAATATACAGGAAGTACGGCAACTTTCGTCTGTGGGAAAAGACCGGATAAAGAGTCTTACCCTCGAATTTACGCTGGATGATTTAGTAGACGAAACCATGACTGCTATTGACGAGGTAATTGAACATCACCCTGGTGAGCATGTCTTAAAATTTCGTGTACATCATGGAGAGGAGACCCTGAAATTGGTAAGTAAAGCTGCCCACATCGCAGTCGATGGGGTGCTATTGGATAAAGTTCGAGCAAAAGGTTGGACGTTTTCTGTTCAATAGTCAGATATTGCGAAGACCAACAGATTTGAACAACAGTTTAAGGTGAATCGAAGTTATATCATCCTATGAGAACAATTATGACATGGATATTTCTCTTTGGACTCTTCGTCGGGAATATGACTGCACAGGTATCACCGGAGGTGCCTGTCATGGACTTCGAAGGGTTGGAAGCTCGGCTCCCGGCAGATCCCGAACAATTAGTTATAGTTAACTTTTGGGCTACCTGGTGCCAACCTTGCGTAAAGGAGATGCCTTATTTCAATACCCTAAGTCGAAAATATGCAGATGACCCTCGAATTCGAGTCATTTTGGTGAGTCTGGACATGGAAACTCAAATGCAAACGCGGGTATTACCTTTTATTGCAGATCGTAAGCTGCATCCGGATGTATGGCTGTTGGATGACCCCGATGCCAATAAATGGATCGACAAGGTGGACCCTTCTTGGTCCGGAGCGATTCCAGCCACTTTATTTTACAAAAACAATCAGCGAAAATTTTACCAACAATCTTTCCACTCTGTTGAAGAGTTGGAAGACATTATTCAAACTTTCCCATAAAAACAAGCTATGAAATACATTTTGACTGCTCTGCTTATCCTGACCCTTATTTTTACGGTTTCGGCACAATATGAAATCGGAGACGTCGTCGATGATTTTTCATTGAAAAGTACTGACGGAGAAATGGTATCTATGGCAAATTATCCCGATGCCAAGGGCTATATCATCATTTTTACATGCAATCATTGTCCCTATGCCATAGCGTATGAGGACCGAATCATTGAGCTTCATAACGAATGGGCTCCCAAAGGTTATCCCGTTATTGCCATCAACCCCAATGATCCTGATGTACAGCCAGATGATAGTTTTGAGAAAATGAAGGAGCGCGCCAGCGAGAAAAACTTTCCATTTAAGTATGTTTTGGATAAGGGCCAAAAAGTATATCCTAAGTTTGGCGCCGAGCGTACGCCACATGTATTTCTCGTAGATGAGAATAGCATCCTTCGCTACATTGGAGCCATCGATAATAACTACAAATCTGCTGAAGCTGCCGATGAACATTATCTAAGAGACGCAATTTCTGCCTTAGAAGCGGGCAAAGATCCCAATCCAGCGATGACTAAAGCGATTGGTTGCACGATAAAAACCGCGAAGTAGGTCAACCTTCGTTTGATGAATGCATTTGGGGATTGAATCCAACAAATGCACTTCGGATTTCCCCCTCGATTAACGTACTTTTGTAAAAACAATAGATCATGCTTCGATTATTTATAGGTTTAGGGCTATTTTTTATCCTCACTTTTACTGCTTGTACTCCCGACCCTTCTGAGGACTGGACAGAACATAATTTGATTGGAGAGGGTGTTCCCCTAAAAGTAATGGGGCCGGAAGATTTGGAGGTGAAAGTTAGCAGTCTCGGTACTATGCAAGACATCACCTTAAAAGGAAGTGATGAGTATAGCTTGCAGGTGTTTGGTATGGATGTCCAGACCACGAATATCGAGAGCTTAGTGGAAGAGCAGAAAGATATGGTCCGGGAGGAAGCCTATTTTGAAAAGATAGAGGAGGAGTGGGACGAAGGATTTATTTACAGTTTGCAGATCGATTCAGCTGCTTTGGATTATGACTTCCGTCAATTGCGACTCAAAGGCGATAAAGTCTATATCTTTCAGTGCGGTATGCTCGGACGGAACTCGAAGGAAAAAGTTGACCGATTGGTAAAAGCGGTGCGGAAAGAATAGGAACCACCCCGACCGCCTTGCGGCGGCCACCCCTCCGAGGGAGGGGAATAGGTACTTGGAGTGTGGTTTAGGGTAAGGTGAATGAGGCACTGAAGTATATTTTTTTGATTGATAGTTTAATTAGTTAATAAGTTTTACTTTATGGAAATTAGAAAGGAGCATAAAAAGTCTCCTGGAACAGGCGAGAGTAATTCCCCTCCTTCGGAGGGGTGTCATCAGCCATGGGCTGATGACGGGGTGGTAAAAAGAGCGAGTAAAAACTACTTTAAACTGCCTTTCAATCCAAATCTCAGGCAAAGGGCAAGGCAATTGCGAAGAGCTGGCAATCTTGCGGAGATTATTTTTTGGAACCGGGTGAAGAAAAAGCAGTTTAAGGGGTTCGACTTTGATCGCCAAAAGATAATTGGTAATTATATCGTTGATTTTTACTGTGGAAATAGTCAGGTGGTGATTGAAATTGATGGCAGAAGCCATAGTGATAGCATTGATTACGATTCAGCCCGAGATGCTTATCTGGAGTCGCTTGGGTTAACAGTTATTCATATTTCAGCCCGGCGAGTGCTGCAGGAGATGGATGAGGTTATGGACATTCTTTTTGACCACCCTGCTTTTGCGGAGGATTCTTCGGGGGCTGGGAGTTAATTAGCTTTCCGAGGGAGGGGAATGAACCACCCCGACCGCCTTGCGGCGGTTACTTGTCTGGGGGAGAGGAGTAATAAGTGCTAGCTTTACAGTAGCGTTGCTAAATAATACCAATAAAAAAAGCCCTGCTAAAATAGCAGGGCTTTTCTATTTTCAAGTCAGCAACTTACTATGAAATTGCTTCGTCGTATCGTCGGCTTACTTCATCCCAATTGATTACATTGAAAAATGCTTCCAAATAGTCGGGACGTCTATTTTGATAATTTAAGTAATAGGCATGCTCCCATACATCTACACCTAAAATCGGTGTTCCATTTTCATCAACTACATCCATTAATGGATTATCCTGGTTAGGCGTATTAGTAACGGCCAATTTATTGTTTTTATCCACGATGAGCCACGCCCAACCGGATCCAAATTGCGTTCCGCCTGCATTTTTAAATTCATCTTTGAATTTGTCAAAAGATCCAAATTGATTATTGATCGCATCTCCTAAAGATCCCGAGGGCGTTCCGCCGCCGTTAGGACCCATCACTTCCCAAAATAAGCTGTGATTATAAAATCCTCCACCGTTGTTTCGGACACCTGCACCTGCAGCTGAAACATTCGCCAGAATATCTTCTATTGATTTTCCTTCATGATCAGTTCCCTCAATTGCTGCATTTAACTTTTTGGTATAGCCAGCATGGTGCTTGCCATGGTGAATTTCCATTGTTTTTGCATCAATATGCGGTTCTAATGCATCTTTTTCATAAGGTAGTTTTGGTAGTTCGAAAGCCATTTGTTTGTATTTTAGTTTGATAATATAAATGTATAACGACGACACCCTTGAAATGTTTGTATAGGCGAGGTGAAATTTATGGGTAAATAGGCATCAGAAACCCTTTTGAATTCCGTTAATTTGCAAGAGCAATTGGATTTTTTTTAAAGAATCGAATAGGTGAACGGTTCATGCCACCTGTATTCGCATAATAAAAACAGCTTATGGCCACAGATAAACGAAAGGAAAAGGATAGTTTGGGATACGTAGAAGTTCCCGTCGACAAGTATTGGGGAGCACAGACCCAGCGTTCATATCAGAATTTTAAAATTGGAGGACACCGGATGCCAGCTGAAGTGATTCGGGCATTTGCGATTTTGAAAAAAGCAGCAGCGCTGACCAATCAGGATTTGGGCGTTTTAGACGGAAATAAAGCCCAGCTGATAGCTCAGGTTTGTGATGAGATTATTGCGGGAAATTGGGACGATGAGTTTCCGCTGGTTGTCTGGCAGACCGGTTCGGGAACCCAGTCAAACATGAACACGAATGAAGTGATCGCAAATCGAGGTCATGTCTTACAGGGTGGTGAATTGACAGATGAAAAAAAGATTTTACATCCCAATGACGATGTAAATAAATCTCAGTCTTCAAACGATACTTTTCCGACGGCAATGCACATTGCCGCTTACAAAAAGCTGCACGAGCATATGCTGCCTCAGGTTAAGTATTTGCGAGATGTTCTCCATGAGAAAGCCGAAGCCTATAATGATGTGGTTAAGATTGGTCGAACGCATTTCATGGATGCGACTCCCGTTACTGTAGGACAAGAACTGTCCGCTTACGTTTCCCAGTTAGATCATGGTATCCATGCTGTTCGAAGTACTTTAGATCACCTTGGAGAAATCGCATTAGGAGGTACGGCAGTAGGAACGGGGCTAAATACGCCGGAAGGATATCCTGAGAAGGTAGCGCAGAAAATATCTGAGCTGACGGACCTTCCTTTCCGCACAGCTCCGAACAAATTTGAGGCTCTTTCGGCGCACGACGCAATTGTGGAGACGCACGGAGCGCTTAAAACATTGGCAGTTTCTTTAATGAAAATCGGGAATGATATCCGCATGTTGGCTTCCGGGCCTCGATGCGGAATCGGTGAATACATCATTCCCGCTAACGAGCCCGGATCGTCTATCATGCCTGGAAAGGTAAATCCGACTCAGGCAGAAGCCTTAACGATGGCTATGGCACAAGTAATAGGTAATGATGTGGCGATCAATGTTGGAGGAATGAATGGCCATTTCCAACTTAATGTATTTAAGCCTCAGATGATTTTCAACTTTTTGATGTCAGCGGATTTGATCGGAGACGCCTGCCGTAGCTTTGCTGACAATTGCGTGAGTGGACTGAAGCCAAATGAATCGGCCATCCGGGAGAATCTGAACAATTCTCTGATGTTAGTGACGGCCCTGAATACAAAAATTGGTTATGACAAAGCAGCTGAGATCGCCAAAAAAGCCTACGCAGAAGGAACGACTCTGAAGGAAGCGGCGATTGCACTCGATTATTTGACTGCCGAACAATTCGAGGAATGGGTGAAGCCGGGGGATATGGTGGGGCGATCTTAGACCTTGAACTGCTGTGCAAGGTATTGATCATCCTGTGTTGTGGCTTTCCTCAATTCTATTCGGGTAAAAAGATAAGTTTTACCGATAGATTCAAATGTAATTTGAAAGACTATAGGGTATTCCGAGTCGTAGTTCTAAGAGCCTGCTTTTCGCGCAAGGGATAGTAGGGGCCGGGAGCGGAGCGAACGGGTCCCGGGGAACGCCTGCGGCGTCCTCGAGGACGGAACCCCCGCATAGCCCGACCCCGAGGAGTCCGCCCCGTGGCGGACCCTCGAGGGATGCGCCCAAGACATAAGAATAAATAAGGGAGGGGAGGAGGAGCTTTAAAAAGTGATATCTTTGGTTTATGAGTTCATCAGCTTATCGATATTTTTTCCTGTGTTTGACTGCTGTGTTGTTGGCGCAGTGTGGCCCGGATCTTCTGGAGGTGGAGGTGCGGAGCGTGTTGGAGCATGACGGGGCATGGCATGATATTGTGCTGAGTTCGGATGGAACGGCTTATGCGGTAGGGGGAGATACCTGGGAGCGTGGAGATATTGCGCATTCAGACGATTTCGGTGCGAGTTGGACGGTGCAGACGGTAACGAATAAGGCCATTCATGGATTAGATATTTCGGGAGCGCGGATGGTAACGGTTGGTATTGATGGACAGTTTATGCGGTATCAGGGCGACAATAATTGGGACTTAATCCGTTTACAATTTTGGCGAATTTTACTAGATCTAGCGAGCCATCCAACAGCGGACTATGCGGTGGCTGTAGGTGGAAAGCGATTTAAAAACGGAGTTCTGCAAACGATTCGTTTGACAGATTTTGCTGTTTTACATTATGATACTATCGAAAATGGCCTGGAAACCGTCGTGCATGTGGAGGATGATCGCTGGCTGGCGGCGGGCTTTGGTGTGCTGATGAGCTCCGATGATGGCGGCGCGCACTGGTCGGCGAGCTATCCTGCGGAAGCCTATTTTACCAGCCTTTATATGGAGAATGCTCAGCGTGGCTGGCTGGCTTCGCAATATGGAGGGCTTTGGCGGACTAATGATGGGGGGCACAGCTGGAAGGAATTAAGAGCTCCGAAAACCTCTTTTTCGTCATTGGGCTTTCGGGACATGACGCTGGATGCAGAAGGTGTGCTCTGGCTGGCGGGTGACCAAGGTACCCTGGCTTATTCAACAGACAAGGGGAAAACGCTTCAACGTCTCGATATTCCTGATCATTATGATATCCGTGCCCTATCTGTGGCCGAACGGCATGTGCTGCTGGCAACGCGGACAGGGGAAATCTTATCGGTTACTTATCCGGAAGAGTTGTAAACAGGTGTTTTATTGGGGCGTCAGCATCACTTTTCTTCCCTTGCCTTCTTCCATCGTTATTTCCAATCCATGCTCTGCAGCCGAGGCGATAAAGTCATCGATGCTCTCTGTGCTGAGATCTACATCGAGGGTCTGTTCTTCAGACAATCCCGTCTGGTCGACGAGTTGATAACGTGTAAAAAGCGGATGTTTTTGAATCTCTGCTAAAATTTTCGATAGGGAATGGTTTCTCAAAGAGATTTGGAAGGAGCTATTTTGTATCCATGCAGTTCCCGATTCATGCACTTGAGCGAATGACTGATGAATATCTTGCTCGGCGTGAAATACCAGGCGATCCATCACCACGGAATCCTCTGTACTAACTTTAATATCTATTCTTTCAAGAAATCGACGGGCAATTTTCTGCCGAAGTTCTTCATCCAGGGCTTGTTCGCCAGAGTGATAAAATAAGTTGTATCGCTTGTCCTTCAGGTCACTTGTGGCATGGATTTCGTTAGTTGGAACTTGCAGGATTTGAGCGTACATTTCTGCAGCGGTCAAATTGCCATAAGCGAAGGAATTCGGTCCCTTGGCCGTTCCGACGCTAATGGTACCGTCCTGCATTTCGGGCTGTTCTTCGAGGAAGAATAGTTCCTTCACATTTGGATTGGATTCGGAGATCTTCATCAATTGTTGAAGTGTCGATTGCTCCTCTGATAAAGGGAATGTAAAAGCAGTTTGGACGGCGTCTTGTGCTGAAAGTCCGAGTGCAAAATACAGTGCGGAAATCAGCGTTAGGAGGGTGTGTTTATGCATAAAATTTGGTTTTGATAGATAATTATTACATTTATAACATGGGATATGCCTTTCGAGTTCCCTTTTATATAGATTTTCTGATCATGCGGGCTGAGAATGTTTCTCGCAAAGCCGCAAAGCCGCAAAGCCTCCAAGTCTCAAAGCGAAAGCTAAAAGCCAAAAGATTTTTTTTCGCAAAGCCGCAAAGCCTCCAAGTCTCAAAGCGAAAGCTAAAAGCCAAAAGATTTTTTCTCGCAAAGCCGCAAAGCCGCCAAGCCTCAAAGCGTAAGCCAAAAGCCAAAAGCGAATAGCGAATAGCGAATAGCCATATATTAACTATATTTGCATATTAAATACAGATCATAATGAGCGACATTCAATATACGGAATCGGAAATTAAATCCCTGGATTGGAAAGAGCATATCCGGCTTCGTCCGGGGATGTATATCGGGAAATTAGGAGACGGAAGTGCAGCGGATGACGGGATCTATATCCTGCTGAAGGAGGTCCTTGATAATTCCATTGATGAGCATGTAATGGGTTTTGGAAAATTGATTGAGATTGAAATGGGGGAGGACTACCTCTCCGTGCGCGATTACGGTCGGGGCATTCCACTCGGGAAAGTCGTAGACTGCGTATCCAAAATCAATACAGGGGGAAAGTACGACTCCAAGGCATTTAAAAAGTCAGTCGGACTCAACGGTGTGGGAACGAAAGCGGTCAATGCACTCTCCAGCCGATTTGAGGTAGAAGCTTATCGAGAGGGTAAGATGAAGCGCGCGGTCTTTGAGCGTGGAAACCTGATCGAAGATCCCAAACCGTCATCGACCAAAGAAAAAAATGGAACGGCGATTACCTTTTATCCCGATCCCCAAATTTTCAAAAATTTCAATTTTCGGGAAGAGTTCATTTCGGCGCAGTTGTGGAACTATGCGTTTCTGAATTCGGGTCTGCGCATCAAGTACAATGGTAAAACCTACCACTCGAGCCGGGGGCTTCACGATTTGTTGGAGAAACGAACGGCTCAGGAAAAATTGCGCTATCCCATCATTCACCTGAAGGCCGACGATGTGGAATTGGCCCTGACGCATAGCTCGTCATACGGAGAGCAATACTATTCCTTTGTGAATGGGCAGCATACGACGCAGGGTGGGACACACCTTTCTGCATTTAAGGAGTCCATTGTACGTACCATTCGCGATTTTTTCGGCAAAAATTACGATTATCGAGACATTCGGTCATCCATCGCCGCGGCCATTAGTGTGCGCGTAGAGGATCCTATTTTTGAATCGCAGACTAAAACAAAACTAGGCTCGAACGATATGGGCCCCGATGGCCCTACGGTCAGCAGCTTTATGAACGATTTCTTACGGACAAAGCTGGACAACTACCTTCACCGGCACGCAGAAGTGGCGGATGCATTGCAAAAACGCATCCTGCAATCTGAAAAAGAGCGAAAGGAGATGGCTGGCGTGAAAAAATTGGCAAATGCCCGCGCCAAAAAGGCATCGGTACACAATAAGAAATTGCGCGATTGCCGCGTGCATTTTGATCACAAGCGTCGATCAGAAGAGGACCGGAAAAAGACCACACTTTTTATTACAGAGGGAGACTCTGCCAGTGGATCCATCACTAAAGCCCGCGACGTCCAGTTCCAGGCCGTATTTTCTCTTCGGGGGAAGCCTCTAAATGCATATGGGCTCACTAAAAAAGTCGTCTACCAAAATGAAGAATTTAATCTCCTTCAGCATGCCTTAAACATTGAAAATGGCCTGGAAGACTTGCGATACAATCGCGTAGTCATCGCCACCGATGCCGATGTCGATGGGATGCATATTCGATTGCTTTTATTGACGTTTTTCCTCCAGTTTTTCCCGGATTTAGTGCGCGAGGGGCACCTGTATATTTTGGAAACCCCTTTATTTCGGGTGCGCGACAAAAAGACGACCATTTATTGTTATAATGAGCAAGAGCGGCTGGCTGCAGTAGAGCAATTGAGAGGTAAAGCGGAAATCACGCGCTTTAAAGGATTAGGGGAGATTTCTCCCGGAGAATTTGAGGACTTTATTAGCGAGAATATCCGTCTGGAACCCGTTATCCTTAATGAGGATACAAGCATCGAAGAAGTCTTGAAATACTACATGGGCAAAAACACCCAGGCGCGACAGGAATTTATCATCGAAAACCTCAAAGTGGAAGACGGTTTACTCGAAGAAGAGGCGGCTGCATAAGGCTGTCGAATTGGCGCAAATTTTCACAGATTTCATGCATTCTGGACCAAACTCAGCCAAAACGGCGGTGTTATCGGTATGGTATAATCCTTGGAGATTATATTCTAAATAAGAAAATACATGTTTGATAATTATAGATTTGCGCCGGAAGAGGATTTTGATGATTTTGCACCGGTGGTTACGGTATCCGGAGACGATGAAGGAAGCGATAGTGATTTACCGGAAGAACTTCCGCTTTTAGCGCTCAAAAATACAGTTTTATTTCCCGGGGTTGTGATTCCCATTTCCGTGGGCCGCCAGTCCTCTCTGCGCGCGATTCAACATGCGAAAAAATCACATAAGCGCGTGCTGGTTACGGCACAGCGCGATGATGAAATTCAGGAACCGGAATTTGAAGATTTGTATCACACCGGAACTGTGGCCCGTGTAGTTAAAATGCTCAATATGCCCGATGGCAGCACGACCGTAATCTTGCAGGGTCGATTTCGTGCATCCGTTTATGCTGTAGATACCGATTCAGCATTTTTAAAAGGGAAGTATACGGCCCTCGATTTCGAGTCGGTACAAAACGAAATGCACTTCAAAGGCTTAGTTGAAGCCATAAAAGAAAAGGCACGTAAGATCATCAAAATGTCCCCGCAAATTCCAAAGGAAGCAGAAGGGATGTTTAACGAGATTGACAATCCTAATTTCCTGCTGTTTTTCATTGCTTCGAATTTAAATGTGGATGTCAAAAAGAAACAGGATCTCCTTGAAATTGATAACCCCAATGCTATAGGTGAGAAGGTGCTTGAGCTCGTTCAGTCTGAGTTCAAGATGCTAGAAGTTCGCAGTCAAATCGAGAGTAAGGTAAAAGGAGATATCGAAAAACAACAGCGCGATTATTTCTTAAATCAGCAGTTGAAAACCATTCAGGAAGAGCTCGGAGATAAACCCCAGGGGTCAGACCTGGAAATCTTACAGAAAAAGGCAAAGGACAAAAAGTGGCCAGAAGCTGTTGACAAAGCCTTTAAAAAAGAATTAACCCGCGCCAAGCGCATGAATCCGCAAGTGGCGGAGTACAGTGTTACGCTCAATTATCTGGAGATGCTGCTCGAACTGCCATGGGAAGAATACACGCAAGACAATTTTGACCTCAAAAATGCTCGCGAACAGCTTGATAAAGATCATTTTGGGCTGGAGAAAGTAAAGGAACGTATCCTCGAGCATTTGGCTGTACTGAAGCTCAAAGGCGATATGAAAGCGCCCATATTGTGCCTGGTCGGCCCACCCGGTGTCGGGAAAACCTCCCTGGGACGATCCATTGCCAAATCGTTGGATCGCAAATTCATCCGCATGTCTTTGGGTGGCCTGCACGACGAGAGCGAAGTCAGAGGACATCGCCGGACATACATTGGTGCCATGCCGGGTCGGATCGTTCAGTCTATAAAAAAGGTTCAGTCTTCGAACCCGGTTTTTATTCTGGATGAAATTGACAAAGTAGGGAAGGATTTTAGAGGCGATCCCTCTTCCGCATTATTGGAAGTGCTGGATCCCGAGCAAAACACCACTTTCTACGATAATTATCTCGAACTAGACTACGATCTATCCAAGGTTCTATTTATAGCTACCGCTAACAGTTTGAATACCATCCAGCCGGCTCTTCGCGACCGAATGGAGATCATTCAACTGTCCGGCTATTCCGCCGAGGAAAAAGTTGAGATCGGAAAGCGCCACCTCATTCCCGAATTGCGGGCCGAACACGGTTTGAAAAGCACCGATATCCGCATCGGAAAGCGCGCCCTCATGGAGATGGTGCAGTATTATACGCGGGAAAGCGGCGTGCGCTCCCTCGCCCGTCAGATCAGTGCCGTTATGCGGTATGTAGCCAAGCAAGTGGCCATGGAGCAGGAATATGAGGTGTCGATTTCGCCCGATAAAGTGCGCGACATTCTCGGACCCACGAAATTTGATCCCGAAAGCTATACCGACGCCAAAATGCCCGGCGTAGCCATCGGTCTTGCCTGGACATCCGTGGGCGGTGACATCCTGTTTATTGAGACCAGTTTGAGCAGCGGCAAGGGCAAGCTCATCCTGACGGGGAATCTGGGCGATGTCATGAAAGAATCGGCCACCACAGCTTTGAGTTTTCTCAAGGCCCATGCCGAAGAGTACGATATTGATCCCGATTTATTTCAGAAGAAGGATATTCATGTTCACGTGCCCGAGGGTGCCATACCCAAAGACGGCCCCTCCGCCGGTGTCACCATGTTGTCTGCTTTAGCCTCCATTTTCACTGGTCGTCGCGTCAAATCCCATTTGGCCATGACTGGCGAGATTACCCTGCGTGGAAGCGTATTGCCCGTCGGCGGCATCAAGGAAAAGGTTTTAGCGGCCAAGCGCGCCGGCATCAAGCATATATTGATGTGCCAGGAGAACAAAAAGCACGTCGATGAGATCGAAAAGGATTACATCAAAGGCCTAAATTTCACCTTTGTGGAACGTATGGATGAAGTCCTCGATTTTGCTTTAGCCAGCAAGTAGCGTCTTGAGATATTTATGTAGGCCATTTTAATGTTTTGGGGGTGCCCCACGCCTAATCTCCTAAGTGGAGCGCCGCATTGAGCGGCCTCAAAGTATCGTAGAATAGGCGTGGGTCGGGCCCCTCCGGGGTACCGTCCTCGAGGGGCGTTGCCACCTCGGGACCGCCTGACGGCGCCCTTCGTACCCCTCACCCTGGCGCGCTCCGCGCGCTCTTTTTATTAAATTTCGGGATTGTTTAATAAAATATTTGTTATATTTAAGCAGATGCCGCATGTTATTAATCAAAAGGTGAATTATGAAATATTTAATGCATTTCGTTCCAAATTATATATGGGTTCTCGGGGTCTTGTTTCTTTCGGGCGACCTTTATGGTACGGTTACCGTGTGCTTGCCACAATTTGAATTAGGCTGTATGTCCTATGACGAATTCAGTTTTGATGAAGGAGAAAGTTGGGTGGAGGCTTGCTGTGAATATATCGTTTCCGAGGAATTTAACTGCGTGGATGATTGCAATGAATTAGAGTATAAAAATATTAATCGTATTGCAGCTACTGCAGCTGGAATGAGAAAAGATTTATCTGTTTTTGAAGGGATACAATGGAACGCCGAAACGAATTCTGGCGAAGAGAGATCGTATACCTTGGAATTTGTTGAAGAGGGGGTAAAACTGAATGGTGAAATTATTACTAGATTTTCTGAAAAGGTGAACGCGGTAAAAGTCACGCTGCCCAATTCAAAGTTGGAATTCATTCTCAAATTAGCTAATTCCTGAGTCTATACTGAAAGGAATAAGTAAGCCCACTGCCTAAAATTAACGTACATTTGTATAGCAAATACAGATGTAATGAGTGATACGAGTAAAAACCTGGCGGTACTGATTGACGGAGACAACATCCCTTCGGCACACGTCAAAGAGATGATGGAAGAGATCGCTAAATACGGCAATCCCACCATTAAGAGAATTTATGGCGATTGGACCAAGCCACATCTGGCCAAGTGGAAGAATATGTTGCTGGAAAACGCGATCACGCCCATTCAGCAGTATGGCTATACCACCGGAAAAAACGCAACCGACTCCGCGATGATCATTGATGCGATGGATATTTTGTATTCGGGCAAAGTCCATGGGTTTTGTCTCGTCTCCAGTGATAGCGACTTCACGCGCCTGGCTACGCGCTTGCGCGAGGCGGCGATGCACGTCATCGGCATCGGTGAGCGAAAAACGCCGAGTCCGTTCATCGTGGCTTGCGACAAATTCATTTACATTGAAATCCTGAAGAACCAATCGAAACCTGCCACTAAAAAAGGTCGGTCCGGAAAAGCTGAAGTCAAAGAAGATGTGGATCGCGTCACGCCTCAGGTGGTGGGATTGATTCGCAATACCATCAAGGACTGCGCCGATGAGGATGGCTGGGCGTTTTTGGGTGATGTGGGAAGTCTGTTGCAAAAGAAACAGCCCAATTTTGACTCTCGGAATTATGGCTTTGATAAACTGACGCCCATGATTGACTCCATCGGCAAGTTTGAAATAGAGGCCCGCGACCACAATAAAGGGCGGCATAAATTGATCTTTGTGAAGAATAAGTAGCTTTTGGCTGTTTGCTGTTGAAGCGTTGAAGCGTTGAAGCGTTGAATCGTTTGTATTCCGTCAGTTAAACAGCTCAACGAATAAACGATTAAACATTTTCCCTGAAAAAAATAAGTGAATTCTGGTTTTTGCGTGTTGAATCGTTTGTATTCC
>Ga0209931_1000863_pt1 | contig 17427 bp, 14 predicted proteins | sample SalPonR1_B_D1_MG_FD_185697 | JGI IMG/M metagenome (GOLD analysis project Ga0209931, IMG submission 185697) | Salt pond soil microbial communities from South San Francisco under conditions of wetland restoration - Salt Pond MetaG R1_B_D1_MG... ...
AGATTGCCTTCGAGATCCAGAGCGATTTGACCTGAAGTAAATAATAGTTCTCCAAACTTTACAGATTGATTGTAAGGACCAATTGGTTCCGGCGCTTGATTTGAATTTACGATTTCTTTTTTCATAATAATGTTGTTATCTTAATGTTCTGTCAGGTTCTCTATTCTTGTCGTATTTAATGTCTCTAAATATACCGGATTTTATACCTATAAAGAAAAACCAAGACCTTAACTCTCCAATGGGCCTCCAGTTAAAACTCATTTGCCAGCTTTTTAAATCCCTGCTAAACTGAAACTGCGTAAAGGTAAATCCGGGGTTTACAAGGTCAAAGCCAGAAGAAGCACTAATAGACCATCGCGGAGAGAGTTCTATATCCCCGGAAAACATGATAGAATGACTGGATATTTGATTCTGTCTGGCTGAATTATTATAAGTCATGGCGTACTGTAAATTCAGATTCCAGGGTGGTTTGTAATTGTAAAACTCATTGTCGTCTTTTTTAGATTCCTCCTGATTTCTGGGGTTAAGGCCGGGGTTCAAAGGATCTCCGGAGCCAAATAAATCATCTTTACGACCACCACTCAAAAATGTTTCATTGTCCAGATCGTCTTCATCTTCCTCCTCATCTTCACTACCCTTTTCGAAATCTGTGCTAGACAGCTTATACCCAAAACTGACGTTGGCTCTTGTTAGCCTCACCAAACTTCCGCCATTATTAATGTTTAACGTGTTTATACGTCTATTATTACTATCCAAAGCGTAAACATCGAAAGCCCCAATGAGGTTTATGTTTACCTTTTGATCAAAAAGTGGGATTGTTCCACGAACGGCAATAGGACTAAGTTTTAAAGAGTCTGCGGCAAAATTATAATTGGTACTAAATCCCAGATTGTTGAGCAGTTTCACTTTTTTATAAGCTTCTTCACCGGTAAGAGTGGTGTCTTTTTTCCTAACCTTTGCTTCAAAATCATTGGTAAGTGATAAGGATAAACCACTAGAAAAGTTTGGATTTGGAGCGCCGTATAATGTACCTTCAAATCTGGACACTTGTTGTATTCGGTCAGGTGCAGAACCAACTCCGGGAATTGTGATGTCTTCATAGTATTGATCAAATCCAGGGTTAATGGAGTAGGAGACACTTGGTCTCATGACATGACGTATGGCTTTAATTTTTTTGTCGTCTCCAAAAGGAAACATGCCGTAAACGGTTGTACCCACACTGGCATTTGCACTGTAGGTTCTGTAAGAATCAAATCCGTTTATGGTATCTCGTTGAACGGTTTGTGTTTGTTCGTCAAAAAAGGGATCGAAGGTTTTGAATAACCAAGTTTCATCATAATTTATACTGGTGGATACACTAAAGTATTTAAAAACTTTAAAATTCGTGGTTAGTGGTATTGAATGTTGTAAACCAGAGTCTAAATTGTCAAACATCTGAGGTTTTAGAAATAATGAATCTGTGGTTTGTATTCTATTTTCTCCTCTTAAATTATATTGAACGTTTATATTTTCTAATGCTCCTTTTTTTGCTCTAAATTTTGGTTCAAAAGGAAAAACTCTATTGATACTAAATTGCAAAGTGGGTAAGGTGAGGTTTACAAGTTCAGTATTTGTATTTTGGTTATGGGTAGCAGAAATATTTAAATTCATCCCGGGACCAGCTTCAATAGTTTTAGAATAAGACACAGAAGAATTTAATGTATTGTTTAAGAAATTGCCTGTATTTACTTGATTTACAGATTGTCTAAAAAATTGACTTGAGCCCAAATTTACAGATGCAGAAAAACGAGAGCTCGGACTAGCTTTCTGGTCTTGACTATGGTTCCACCTAAAATTAAAAATGGTTTGCTCTTGAAAATTTGGGAAACCTCTTTCTTCTATAAACAATTTTTCATATCTAAAGCTAACTCGCCCATTAAATTTATACCGCAAAGCATAGTTAGAATCCAGGCGTATGCCATAGCTTCCATTAGAAAAGATGTCTCCTAGTACTTTTAAATCTACGTAGTCGTTTATGGCAAAATAATAGCCGCCGTTCTGAAGAAAAAAGCCACGGTTTCTGTTGTCTCCAAAAGATGGAATAATAAAACCGGAGGACTGCTTGTCTGCTAAGGGGAAAAATCCATAGGGTAAACCCAGTGGCGTTGGTACATCTGCAATATACATATTAACTAAACCTGTTACTACCTTTTTGCCCGGTACAAACTTAATTTTTCGAGCTAAAAAATAATACTCAGGATTATCAATATCTTCTGAAGTTGTAAATTTTGCATTTTGCATATAATACACAGAATCATTCACCCTTTTTGACGACTCTGCTTTTATATTTAATTCGCCATCCTGGGTACGGGAATTGTAAATTAATGCTTTTTTTGTTTTGTAATTAAAAATGATACTATCCGGCTCTACCACTTTGCTTCCTTGCTTAAAAACAGGGCTTTGGGTATAGCCTGTAGAATCTTTAATACCAGCAGCAAATACCTGATTGTTATTATTGTTTAGTACAATTAACCCTGCCGTGAGTTCAACATCACCGTAAACAATCTTAGCTTCATCGTACAAATACATCTTATTTTCTACTTTTGAAAGCCGTTTATAGCCAGTGGCGTTTGTTTTAACGACATCTGTTAAAAAGGTTTTTTTTGTGGTATCTTTTTGAGTGCTGTCTCTCTGTATATCTTGTTTTTTTTCTATAATCCCTTTTGATTTTAACTGTAGTGTATCTTGAGCTATAATAACAGATTTCTTTAAGCTTTCTGGCGTCGGAGGCAAAGTATCACCTTCAACCTGTCCGAATAAAGCACAACTGAAAAGTAATGTAAAATACAAAAGTATGTGTGGTATCTTTGCCTGCAAGATATATAGTCGTATTTTTGTTTAAATTATTGCTTTTTTGAAAAAAGCTCAAAATTACATATTATTAAATGATTACATTAAGAAAATCAAAATTAAAGCACCCTTCAAATATAATGCCGCAGTCTGTACAGAAACTTTCTCTTTATGTCTTTATTGTGTTTTTTATTTGTTTTCATGTATCCATAACAGAGGCTCAAAACAAGCAAACATTTAAGATTGTTCTTGATCCGGGACATGGTGGTAAAGATCCCGGTGCTCAAAAGTATGGTATCAATGAAAAAGATGTAGCCCTGGACGTCGCTCTTTTGGTAGGAGGATTACTTAAAGAAAGATCTGATATTCATTTTTTATACACAAGAGATTCTGATGTTTTTATAGGACTTAGAGAGCGAGCAGATATTGCCAATAACGCTAAAGCTGACTTATTCATTTCTATACATGCCAATGCCGTAGATAATAGCAGACCTTATGGTACGGAAACTTTTGTGCTGGGCCTTCACAGAAATCAAGATAACCTTGAAATAGCCATGAGAGAAAATCAAGTGATAAAGCTAGAAGAAAATTATGAAGAAAAGTACGACGGTTTTGATCCAAAATCACCGGAATCTTACATAGGTTTCAGTTTAATGCAAGAAGAATATCTCGACCAAAGTATTTTAATGGCCAGTAATATTCAAAATAATTTTACTAAAAACTTGTCGCGTAAAAATCGAGGAGTAAAGCAGGCAGGGTTTTTAGTCCTTAGAGAAACATACATGCCTAGCGTTCTTGTAGAATTAGGTTTTCTGACCAATAAAAATGAAAACAACTACCTAAAATCTAAAAACGGCAAAGAAAAACTCGCTGAACAGATTTCCTTAGCAATCATTGAATATAAAAACTCACTTCATGTCAACGATATTAAAGATTTATCAACTTACAGCGAAAGTTCAATCAACAAGAATGAAATACTAAATGATGAATATAAAGCTAAATTTCACGTTCAAATTGCAGCGGCTAGACGTAAGCTAAGCGAAAGTCCTCAAAATTTTAAGGGATTATCACCAATCAAAAGGGTTAAGAGTGGTGAATTATATAAATATTATTTTGACGAATCCCACTCCCATAAATACATACAAAACAAGCTTTTAGAGGCTAAAGACAAAGGTTATAAAGGTGCTTTTATAGTGGCTTATTTGAATGGTGATAAAATTAGTATTAAAGAAGCCTTGAAAACCCGTATCAAATAATTATTTTTACCCTAATTAAATTGCATATAGTGAAAATTTCTAATGAAGTAAAAATAGGTATTATGGCCATTGTAGCCATAGCACTTTTAATTTTTGGGTATAATTTCCTTAAAGGAAAAAACTTACTTGAAGACTCCAGAACATTCTATGCCGTCTACGATCAGGTAGAAGGCCTCAGTCAGTCATCTGCCGTTACCATTAATGGTTTACAAATTGGGTCTGTTACAAATATAGATATCAGAAAAGATGCTAAACTTGTGGTAAGCATGAATATCAAAAATAAATTTCCTTTTTCAAAATCAAGTGTTGCTGAAATTTATGGAGGTAACTTGATAGGGGGTAAGTCTGTTGCTATCGTTCCCGATTTTGATAATAAAACACTAGCCAAACCCGGAGATACACTACATGGTAAAATTGAAGCCGGACTTTTAGAGCTTGTAAATGACAGGTTAACACCCTTGCAGAAAAAAATAGAAGATGGTGTAAGTAGTGTAGATACTTTATTGAATTCTATCAATTATATAATGGATAATAATACCAATAAATCCTTGAAGAATAGTATTTTAAAGTTTAATAAAACAATAAATACTTTGAGTTCAACATCATCAGATATTAACAATTTGATTAAGGATAATTCAGATGAGTTTACAAACACAATGGGTAACTTATCAAACATGTCTGAAAAATTCAACACGATTTCAGATTCACTATCAAAAATCGAATTCAATAAAGTAGTGAACGAGCTGGAAGTTACCTTGGCGCAGGTAAAGAGCATCACTAAAAAAATTGATGATGGCGATGGCAGCCTAGGCCAATTGATTAATGATAAAGACATGTATACTAACCTGGAAAATGCGACCAAGGAGATGGAAGAATTGCTTCGGGACATGAAAATGAACCCCAAACGCTATGTACATTTTTCAGTATTTGGAAAGAAAAACAGAGAATATAAGGGAGCAGACGAAAACGAAGAATAAGTTAATTTATGGAATATATACCTCAAATACTGTTTGTTGCCGCTCTGGCATTTTCAGTGTGGTTTTTTACTAGAAATGTTGGGAGACTTAGACGAAATATTTTACTTGGCAAAGACATAGACAAGACAGATAACAAACCTGTGAGGCTAAAAAAAATGATTCGTGTGGCTTTAGGGCAGTCCAAAATGGTGACAAGACCAATTGCCGGATTTTTACACATCCTTATTTACGTGGGGTTTGTTATCATCAATATTGAGGTGCTTGAAATTATTATAGATGGTATTCTGGGTACACATCGTGTTTTTGCATCTATCGGGCCGGTTTATGATATATTAATTGGCAGTTTTGAAATTTTAGCCTTATTGGTTTTAGTCAGCGTAATTTTGTTTTGGACACGTCGAAATATTTCAAAAATCAAACGCTTTTGGTCTAAAGAAATGAAAGGCTGGCCTAAAAATGACGCCAATAATATATTGTATTTTGAAGTTGTTTTGATGGTATTATTCCTAACCATGAACGCCACAGACTATCAACTTCAACTCAATGCTGCCGACGGTTACGCTAAAGCCGGGGCATTTCCTGTAAGTCAGTTTATGCTTCCGCTTTTTGAAGGCATGAGCAATGCTACATTAGTTGCCATAGAGCGCTCAGCCTGGTGGCTCCATATTTTAGGTATATTTTTCTTTTTAAATTACCTATATTATTCCAAACACCTGCATATTTTACTGGCATTTCCCAATGTATATTATTCAAGAATAGAATCAAAGGGAAAGTTTTCGCATAATGAAACCGTGGCCAATGAAGTAAAAATGATGATGGATCCTGATGCAGATCCCTATGCTGCTCCGGCTGAAGATGAAGCTGAACCTGAAAAATTTGGCGCCAGTGATGTCACCGATCTCAACTGGTTTCAATTGCTTAGTGCTTACACCTGTACAGAGTGTGGACGATGTACATCTGAATGTCCTGCTAATCAAACCGGTAAGAAGTTATCACCACGTAAAATCATGATGGACACCCGAGACAGGCTTGAAGACATTGGAGAAAATATTGATAAGAATGGCGAGTTTAAGGCAGATGACAAACAATTGTTAGATGATTATATCAGTAGAGAAGAACTTTGGGCTTGTACCACTTGTAATGCCTGTGTAGAAGCCTGTCCTATTGGTATAGATCCGTTATCTATAATCATGGACATGCGCCAGTATTTGGTTATGGAAGAAAGCGCTGCACCAATGGAACTCAATAACGCCATGACCAACATTGAAAATAATGCTGCGCCATGGCCTTATAACCAACAGGATAGATTGAATTGGGTTAATGAAAACTAACCAAAATATATTTTTATGTCAGACAACAATCAAAACGACGATTTATTAAACGATGTAGTAGAGGGCGATAAACACCTCAGTCCAATGTTGCCAAAACATATCAAAAATTATTTGATTGATATTGATGGTACGGTTACCGAAGATGTCCCCAACGAAGAACCGGAACGTATGGCAACATGTCTACCATTTCCTGATGCTTTAGCGACCTTAAACCGCTGGTATGAAAAAGGTCACCGCATTTGTTTTTTTACCTCCAGAACAGAGGAGCATCGGGAAGTCACCGAGAATTGGTTAAAAAAACACGGGTTTAAATATCATAGTTTATTGATGGGCAAACCCCGTGGTGGTAATTATCATTGGATTGATAACCATTTAGTGAAAGCCACACGTTACAAGGGAAAATTTACCGATTTGGTTATGAAAAACGTAAATATTGAAGTTTTTAAAGAGTAAATATGAGTGAAAATTTGAACGTACCAACAATGGCGAGTTTAATGGCAGAAGGTAGACAGCCGGAAGTCTTATTTTGGGTAGGCTGTGCTGGAAGTTTTGATGACAGGGCCAAAAAAATTACCAAAGCTTTTGTGAAAATTCTCAACAAAATCGACGTTGATTTTGCGGTTTTAGGTACAGAAGAAAGCTGCACAGGCGATCCGGCCAAACGTGCTGGAAATGAATTTTTGTTTCAAATGCAGGCAGCCACCAATATTGAAGTACTTAATGCCTACGAGATAAAAAACATCGTAACAACTTGTCCGCATTGCTTTAATACCATAAAAAACGAATATCCTGCTTTAGGCGGAAATTATGAAGTGGTACATCATACACAATTTTTAAAACAGCTTTTAGACGACGGCAGACTTAAAATTGAAGGCGGTCAGTTTAAAGGAAAACGCATTACCTTTCACGATCCGTGTTATCTAGGCCGCGCCAATGGAGAATATGAAGCGCCTCGCGAACTTTTACAAAAGCTGGATGTAGAATTGGTTGAAATGAAAAGCTGTAAAAGTCGTGGGCTCTGTTGTGGAGCCGGCGGAGCACAAATGTTTAAAGATGCTGAACCGGGAGATAAAGAAGTTAATATCCACAGGACGGAAGAAGCTTTAGAGACCAAACCTGAAGCGATTGCCGCCGGATGCCCGTTTTGTAATACCATGATGACCGACGGAGTAAAAAATAAAGAAAAGCAGGATAGTATAAAAGTTTACGACGTTGTGGAGATGATTGCAGAGGCTGAAAATTTATAACAATTATTCTAAAATTAAATTTTTAAATCATGATTGGTAAGAAGCTTCCTATACCAAAGAACAGATTATTGATTATGCTTTGTTTTAATTTAGGCGTCCTGATATATGGAGTAATTACAAAGATTTACAATTTAGACTTTTCAGATTTTTTATATGGTGCAGCAGTAGTGGCTTTTTTAGTTACCTGGATCATTGTATTAGTCGATATAATACGCAATAAAGTTTACAATAAAATATTTTGGCTTTTGAGTATGTTTATTATACCCCATATTTCATCACTTTTTTATATTATTCAGCGAGAAAAATTAATCAGGCTGGGAGATAAATTTTAAAATTCAATAATTCAAACCAAAAGCCCAAAGTGGTATTACGTTTTTGTAGCCGTATTCAATTCCATCTTTAACTAAATAAGAATTTGAGTCCTTCGGGAGTTGCTTTTGGTCTTTATTTTTACCACCTATCTTAAAGGTCTTATTTTCAATTATAAAGTCTGCTTCTTTTGAAGAAAATACTTGATGATTTACCATCATCTGATTATAAAAAAAAGTTTCTCTTAAATTTCCAGGATTTGTGTTACCTGCTCCCAGATTAAACAATAGGTTTGGATTATTTAAATATACTTTACTCACTTTCCCTAAACTTCTTATTCCTTTTGTTTCTTGTCTTAATTGTATTATAAGTCCGGCTTTTTCCATATAGAAAAAGTAATCATCAAGAGAATTACGGCTTACTTTAATTATTTCAGCAATTTTGGAAAAATTTGGTTTAAAAGGTACGCTCTTAGCTATAATAGACAATAAGTGTTTCAACTTTTTAGTAGTACTTACATTAAGGTTAGCATATTGAGGAATATCTCCCTCTAAAGTTTGAATGATGATTTGGTCTAATCTTAGCTTCATCTCACTTTCAAGACCAAATGGAAAATAACCCCTTTTCAGATAGTCTTTAAATAATGGAAGTGGATGTGATATATCCTGAAGTTCAATTTTTTGATTTAATATTTCATTCAATGAATAAACACTCACCTGTTTGTCATGATATAATTTAAGATATTCTCTAAAGGACAAGCCATTAAGTTTATAGATCAAAGCTCTTCTGCTTAAGTCTGAAGAACCCTTAATAATATCTAGTATAGATGAACCCGTAAATGTTATTTTCAATGAAGGAAAAGAATCATAAATGTTTTTCAATTCTTGAGACCAATTCTTGTATTTATGAACTTCGTCTATAAATAAATGTTTACCGTCATTTTTATAAAACTCATCTGCCAAACTATATAAAGTATGCTGGCCAAAATATAAATCATCTGCTGAAACGTATAGAGCATCATCAGGATTTAAATTAGATTTAATGTATTGTAATAACATTGTAGTTTTTCCTACACCACGTGCACCAATAATGCCAATCATTCTGCTATTCCATGCAATTTTATCATATAGATATCTTCTAAAATTTGTTTTAATGCTCTTTAGAAGTATATTTTGTTTTTCGAAAAGATCATCCATTGTGGCAAAATTTTCTTCAAATATACAAAAATGCACAATCCAATATGCAAAATAAAACAAAATTGCTTAATTAATAGTGCATTATTAAATATATTCATCTTTTATCTCTGAATACCAATATACATTTGCTTATATTGGAAACTTTAATTATAAAAATGAAAAATTCAAAAGCAACTTTACTCGGAGCTACTGGTTTAATTGGTGGACATCTTCTTGATGAGCTGAAAAACGACTCCAGTTACAAAGAAATTCATGTTATATTAAGACGTCAGGTCGATTTTAATCACCCAAGGGTTAAAGAGGTTGTGATTGATTTTGAAGATGAAAAGGCATTTCAAAATGCCATTGCACCAGAAAGTGTCGTATTTTGTGCTGTTGGTACGACTCAAAGTAAAGTAGACGGTGACAAAGAAAAATATCGCAAAGTAGATTACAATATACCGGTAAATGCAGCCAAATTTGGTTTGGAGAGAGATTGTAAATCTTTTGTTTTAGTCTCTTCTATTGGCGCAGATAGTAAAAGCTCTAATTTTTACACTAAGCTTAAAGGCGAAGTAGAAGACAAAGTTTCAGAATTTGGTTATAAGAACATACATATTTTCAGACCGTCATTATTATTGGGAGACAGAAAAGAAAATCGAACCGGAGAACGAATCGCAAAACTTTTTATGAGTGCGTTTTCTTTTTTACTGCCTCCAAAGTATAAACCTATACAAGCTAAAGTTGTGGCGAAAGCTATGCTTAAAGCATCAAAGGTAAAAGAGGAAGGAAAACACATCTACGATTATACCTCGATATCAAGTTTAGCTAAAGATTAATCTTTATGCTTATCCGCGAGTTTCCCCAATTAAATTTCGTATCTTTAAATATGAAATTAATAGATTTTTATAAATACTTTCCTGACGAAGAAAGCTGTAAAGAGGCCTTTAAAGCCTATCGATTACGAGTTGGTATAACTTGTAGAAAATGTGGATGTACTTCCCATTATTGGAAGAAGAATCGTGAACAATGGGAATGCAAGAGTTGCCACTTTAGAACTACCTTGAAGAGCGGAACAGTTATGCATGCTAGCAAATTACCATTCCAATATTGGTTTATAGCAATGCATCTTCTTACAAGCACAAAAAAAACATTCTCAGCTAAAGAAGTTCAGAGGCAAATAGGTCATAAACGTTATGAGCCCATTTGGTTAATGATGCACAAAATAAGATGTGTTATGGGACTTAGAGACGACCAATACAAACTTAAAAATGAAATAGAGCTTGATGATGGTTTCTTCGAAACTGTATCCATAAATCGGAATCTTGACGAACCTCTAAAACGAGGGCGTGGTAGTCAACGTCAATCTAATGTGCTGGTAAGCGTAGAATCAAAAGATGGTGGAGACAACTATGACCCTAAGAAACACGGTAAGGATAAAAAAGTAGGTTACTTAAAAATGAGAGTTTTAGAATCTTTAAGAAAAGAAGAAATCACAAATAAGGTTAAAGAATCGGTTAAAGAAGGCACTCATATTAAATCTGATAAATCTACAAGTTTTGTGGATTTAGACCAAGATTATGAGCATGATGCAAAGTTAATTCCCAAAGATAAAGTCAATAAAGCATTACCCTGGGTTCATACTACCATTAGCAATGCAAAGCGAATGCTATTGGACATGTACCACAGAGTTGATGATGATTTTCTACAGAATTATTTGAATGAATATTGCTACAAATTTAATAGAAGATATTTTGATGATCTCTTTGACAGGCTTCTAATAGCAACAGTTTCTTATAGATGGAACAATCTTGGGGAAAGATACGGATAAGCATATTAATCTTTATACCTGCTCGTCTAACTCCAAAGACTGATTATTGGCGTCTATTCTATCTTTTACCCAGGAAATGTAGTATTTTGTCTTAAAATCGAACCATTGCTGTCTATATTTTCCGGAATTATCGATGATCCACTTGAAGTTTTGAAATGGCTTTCTTCGGTTTAATGCGTTTGTTAGTTTGTCGTATAGAGTGTTGTCCGTTATGCTTTCGGCAAATTCCTCCATAATTTTATAAGCCTCAGTAGAGTTCAATTTTTCAATTGTAAAATAGTCTTCATAATTTTCCTCAACTTCATCTACATCATCCTGCCAACATTCCATATCTGCATCCATCATATCAATTTCATCTAATAGATAGATAATATTCATAGTTTTAGTGTTGATGTGACAGACCATACCCGCTTCCAGGTTTCCGGCAATGTCTTTGATTTGGTCTTCAGAAAAAATTAGTCTATTCATACCGATATTGTTAATTTTAATAAGATATATGGGATTTGAATTTTAATAAAAAATCCAAACGAATACATAAACATAAAATTATAAATTATTTTGAAAACTATATGACTTTAGCGTATCGATGTTCATTATATTTGTTTTATAATTAAATTCAATACATGTTAGTAGATTTTAAAGAACTTTCAGATGAATCCAGAATTTGGATATACCAATGCAACAGGAGTTTTACTGATGAAGAAATTCAGCAAATCTCAAAAGATATTGAGACTTTTTTAGAAGCCTGGGTGGCTCATGGCCAGCAATTAAAAACCTCATACCTTATTAAATACAAACGTTTCATAGTTATTAGTGCAGACGAAAGTCAGTCCTCAGCTTCCGGGTGTTCTATAGATAGTATGGTGCGTTTTATACAAGGTTTGGAACAAGAATATGAGGTTGATTTGTTAGACAAAATGAATGTGTCGTATAAACACGGCGAATACGTCGCCTTTAAACCTTTAATCGACTTCAAAAAAATGGTAAAACAAAAGGCTGTGAGTGCCAATACCATCGTGTTTAATAACCTTGTAGCCTCCAAACAGGAGTTTGAAGATTATTGGGAAGTACCACTTAAAGATAGTTGGCATGCGCGGTTTCTTTAGATTAGTTTATTAGATTATTAGTTTATTAGTTTATTAGATTATGAGATTGGATTTTTTTGAAATTCACGCTTTGCATTTGGAATACTTATGTTATTTGGAGTCTATGAATAGTGTGTTGTAAGAAGTAGAGGGTAATTAGTAAGTAGTAAATGGTGAACAGTGAACAGTTTTCAGTAAAAAGTAAGCAGAATTCAGAAATATAAAATCTTTTAAAACCCCTAGAGAACCCCGAAGCTTTGGGGCGAGAAAACCAGAAACCTGAAACCAAAAACCAAACGAATATAAAACAATTAATGAAACACTTTACATATATTTTTCTATTGCTGTTCTGCCTACAGATGTATTCACAGAATTATGATTACGGGCCATTAATAACAAAAGATTCAGTAAAGCAAAAACAATGGGTAGATAGTGTTTATTACCAAATGAGTCTTGAAGAAAAAATCGGACAACTTTTTATGGTTGACGTGTTTTCAGAATCACCACGTAAAAATATTGAGGAACTCATCGAAAAATATCATATTGGTGGTGTCATTTTTTCAAAAGGTGGACCTTACAGACAAGCAAGACTAAATAATAAATATCAGAATTTAAGCAAATATCCTTTATTGATTGCCATGGATGCAGAATGGGGGTTGGCCATGCGATTAGACTCTACTTATGCATTTCCTTGGAATATGACTCTGGGAGCCATTGATGATGACAGGGTAGTGAAAAAGGTAGCCAAACAGATTGCAAGACACAATAAGAGGCTGGGCGTTCATATCAATTTTGCTCCGGTGGTTGATATTAATACCAATCCTAAAAATCCTATTATTGGTAATCGCTCGTTTGGAGAAAACAAAGACGAGGTGTCAAAAAAAGCCAGAGTATTTGTAGATGCTTTTGATGAAGTGGGGATTTTATCCAGTGCTAAACATTTTCCCGGCCATGGGGATACCGATACAGACTCGCATAAAACACTGCCCTCACTTCAATTTACCAAAGCAAGACTGGATAGCGTTGAACTTTACCCCTTCAGACAATTGGTCGACACCAAATTAAGCAGTATAATGGTGGCGCACTTGAATGTCCCTTCATTAGAGCCTCAAAGTAAATTACCAACCTCGCTTTCAAAAAATGTCGTTACAGGATTGATTAAAGACAGGCTGAACTTTCAAGGTTTAATTTTTACCGATGCCTTAAACATGAAGGGTGCATCGAATTTTGACGAACCCGGAGAAATAGATTTACAAGCTTTTTTAGCCGGAAATGACATATTGTTGATATCAGAAAATATTCCATTAGGTATAAAAAAAATAAAAAAAGCCTATAAAAAAGAAGACATTACGGAAGAACGGCTAGCATATTCCGTCAAAAAAATTCTTTATGCCAAATACAAATCCAAGTTACATCTCAACACTCAAGTCAATCTCAATTATCTATCAGCTGACCTGAATTCTCCAGAAAATGATGCCGTTTACATGGAAGCGATTGCCAATGCTATTACTGTGTTAAAAAATGGTTCAAACATATTGCCCTTTAAAAATTTAGACACCCAACGCATAGCCTATTTAAAAATGGGCAATGCAGATAATTCTGAATTTTTAAATATACTAAATCGTTATGACCAGGTTGATGTTGTTAACTCTACTCAATTACTCAATGAAAAGATTGAACAATTACAAGACTACGATAAAGTCATTATTGGCCATCATACCTCAGATTCCTCACCCTGGAAGTCCTTTAGTTTTACAGAGAAAGAGCTTGTGGCCTTACATGAAATTAGTCTTCAAATTCCGGTGGTTCTTGTCAACTTTGCCAGCCCGTATGCGCTCAGTGACATCAAAAGCTTTGTCAATATAAAAGCCATTGTTCAGGCTTACCAAAATTCATCTTTAGCGCAGTCTGCTGCGGCGCAAATCTTATTTGGTGCGAGAGATGCTAAAGGAAAACTGCCTGTCGGCATCAATTCACTTTATCCTGCAGGTTCAGGCCACAATTTTGAAAACATCAACAGGTTAGCTTATGGGTTTAGCCATAATCAAGGAATGAATCCTGAGTTTGAAACTAAAATAGATTCTATAGTCAACTATGCCATTGATAAAAAAATGACACCTGGAGCACAACTTATTATTGCCAGAAATGGTGTAAGTATTTATCAGAAGAATTTCGGCCATCATACTTACAATAAACAAAAGAAAGTAGACGATAAAGATGTTTACGATTTGGCATCTTTAACCAAAATTTTAACAAGCCTTCCTTTATTTATGGAAATGGAAGAAAAGGGAAAAGTAAACCTCAATGACAGTTTATCGCAACATCTCCCCGAGCTTCTTAAGACCAATAAATCTAACATTAGTTTTAAACGCATGTTGTCTCATTATGCGAGATTACAGGCATGGATTCCTTTTTATCTAGAGACCTTGAAGAATCCAGAGTTGTATTACAGTAATAAGCTTGACTTCATACATACTCAAAAAGTCGCTAAGGATCTTTACGTTAGGAATGACTATACCGATAGCATTTATTTAAAAATCATAGAAAGTGATTTGAGAGAAGATTTTGAATACAAGTACAGCGACCTGCCTTATTATTTTTTAAAGCGAATAATTGAAAGACATTATAATGCCGGACTCAACTATTTAATTGAAGATCGGTTTTATGATAAAATGGGCATTAGGCAGATGAAGTATTTTCCATTGAAAAATTTCAAGTCTGAAAATATTGTGCCAACTGAAGACGATAAGCTTTGGCGGAAGCAGCTTATCAATGGATTTGTTCACGATCAAGGGGCTGCTCTTATGGGTGGTATCGGCGGGCATGCCGGTCTGTTTGGTAATGCCAATGCTGTTGCTAAATTTATGCAGATGTATCTCAATCAGGGTACTTATGGCGATGCGACACTCCTGGAGAAGTCGACCATAGAACGCTTTAATACTTGTTACTACTGCGATGAAGAGGTAAGGCGAGGGGTTGGTTTTGATAAACCCCAATTGGATGATATTGGCCCCACCTGCGGATGTTTATCTATGAATAGTTTTGGCCATAGCGGGTTTACAGGCACATATGCCTGGGCAGACCCTGAAGAAGATATTGTTTATGTATTTTTGTCAAATCGCATCCATCCTGATATGGACAATAAAAAACTAATTAAAGAAAACATCAGGACCGAGATTCAACGTGTGATTTATGAGCATATTGAAGAGTAGGTTAGTGGTTAGTGTTGAGTGAAAAGTGTTCAGTTATCAGTATTTAGTGTATGTCTTAAATGTTTAGTCTCTGGTGTTGATTATAATTGGATTTTAATATTAAAATCATGAGTAAAAATCAAACCTCAAAGGTTTTCAAAGCCTTTGAGGTTTAAACCAGAAACCACTTAAAGTAAAAGTTCAAATTGAAATATAAATGGTCATACCAAAGGAATTTAAAGAAATATGTCGTGAGACTATTGATAGCTTCAAAGAATATATTTGTGAAGCAAAATTTGATCTTTTTTCTTTCATAAAATTCAGAGCAGACTATTTCGTTGATTTTATTGGCACGATCATCTTTTTCAATTATATAAGTCCTATCACCTATAAAATGTAACTTGGCGGATATGCTTCAACTTCTACTGCTAATTTTTTTGATGCACATTTCTGGATCGGATTTGTGTTATTGATTTTTTATTTTATCATTCGTAGACTATTAAAAGCATTTATTATTTTAAAAATTCAGTAAAAACTAAATTCGAATCGACAGAATTTTTCGTAAATGTTTCACTTATTATTTCAATTTCATTTTTAATTTGTTTGATCTTCAATGACTTTGGTAAGGATTTGTCCTTACATGTTAATAGCTTTTATAGACAAGAAAAAACAACTGAAATTTTTAAAATCAAGAAAATAAGAGATGATAGGATAAAACTTGTACACGAAGACATTGGCAAATTAAACCGAAGAAAATATGTCGATATGGTAGATGAGTACCGAAAATCTAATGGAGGGAAAAGCATTTACGATCTGGAAAATAGGGATACCATTTTGGTTACTTTTACTAAAGGCTTATACGATGAGTTGTACTTGAAATAGAGTTATTCTTTACGTCGTTTATCAAGAGGGTAGTTTACTTAGATAGTAAATATATTTTATAGTAAATAAATACAACAGGTTTCACTCCGGCTTAGCTCTGTAATTTTAATACCTGTCAGGATTTTTAAGTATATACATCAAGAATAAACACGTATTACTTTTTTTACACTCTCTTAAGACCTTCCCCCGAAAAATAAACTTATTTTTAGCATCAAACTTTTCAAATGAAAATAGCTATAGTATGTTATCCTACTTTTGGTGGAAGTGGTGTAGTAGCAACCGAATTAGGAATCGGTTTATCCAATCGTGGCCATGAAGTGCACTTTATCACTTATAAACAACCGGTTAGGCTTAAGTATTTATCTGCAAATATTCAATTTCATGAGGTCTCTGTTCCTGAATATCCGTTATTTCACTATCAACCTTACGAACTGGCGCTGTCAACCAAATTGGTCAATACCATCAAAAAGTACAATATCGACATACTTCATGTACATTATGCTATTCCACATGCTTATGCCGGCTATATGGCCAAGAAAATGCTTAAAGAAGATGGGTATGGCATCAAAATGATGACAACATTACACGGTACAGACATCACACTTGTAGGCAGTCATAATTTTTATAAAGGTGCGGTGAATTTTAGCATTAATAAAAGCGATATGGTAACATCGGTATCTCAAAGTTTAAAGGAAGATACGCTTCGTATATTTGATATTAAAAACGAGATTAATGTCATCCCAAATTTTATTGATTTTGAAAATCTAAATGACAACACCGAAGATTGTCAACGCCACATGATGGCAGAAGATGATGAATTGATTATTACTCATGTGAGTAACCTACGACCTGTAAAACGCGTAGAGGATGTCATACGCGTGTTTGCAGGTATTCTAAACGAGCGGAAAGCAAAACTCATCATTATAGGCGATGGACCGGATAGGGATAAGGCCGTAAATATTGCTATTGAGTTGGAGGTTCGTGATAAGGTCATATTTATGGGCAAAAGCGATGATATTGAAAAGATTTTGTGCTTTTCAGACTTATTTCTTTTACCCTCTGAAAAAGAGAGCTTTGGCTTGGCTGCTTTAGAAGCCATGGCACATAAAGTCCCAGTAATCTCAACGAATACAGGTGGGTTACCGGAAGTCAATATTCACGGAAAATCCGGTTACCTGAGTGAAGTTGGCGATGTGGAGGATATGGCTAAAAATGCTCTAAAGATTTTTAAAGACAACAAAACACTTCAACAATTTAAAAGTGCTGCAAGAGCACGGGCAGAAGAGTTTAATATTAAAAATGTCATTAAAAACT
>Ga0209931_1000868_pt1 | contig 17379 bp, 13 predicted proteins | sample SalPonR1_B_D1_MG_FD_185697 | JGI IMG/M metagenome (GOLD analysis project Ga0209931, IMG submission 185697) | Salt pond soil microbial communities from South San Francisco under conditions of wetland restoration - Salt Pond MetaG R1_B_D1_MG... ...
ATGGAAGTTGCGTCACAAATATCAGAATGAAGATCTGAAAACCTACCGAGTCGCTTTTCCGATCTGGAACCTGCCAAAATTTCTCCGTGGAACGAGGAAAATGGGCGACGTGACCTTGAACTTTTCCCCGTCTCACAAGACCCCAGTGTTTAGAAGCATTATTCAGGAACGAGAAGCCCAGCAGACCAATCGCCACTACAAAGTATTTTTCACGAACGACCGACTGAAGGATCTGCGTCGTTGCTCGATCTGTCTGGCTCATGTTCGAGCTAACAGTGCTGCGGACGCAACCGAACAAGCGTCTGAAGCGCTGTATGAAATTCTTGGGTTGGTCAATCTGGCCGCCGATGGCGGCAAATACTGGCGATCATCTTCACGCGTGGCCGGAAAATTACCGGTTTCGGGCGTTTTGATTGGGCCACACACCACCACCCACCTTGAGAACGGCAAGCTGACACACGACGGTTTCTGGCACGAAAACTGGGCTGGTGGTCCGAGTGAGAAAGCTCTGGCGGACAACGAAATGACTGCTTGGGAAAATCGTGTCCAGCAACTTTTGCAGGGAATTTCTAAGTCCCCTTGGCGCAATAGCTGCAAATCCGCCGCCGCACGCTATTTTAAGGCGTTCTCGAACCCTAACCTCGAGGAGTCGTTTCTTGAAGGATGGCGACTTTTTGAAAACATCTCAGGTTCACGACGCGAGAAGATTAAAGACCAGGTACTTCGTGCGTCGAACATCTTTCAGGACAATACTGAATATCTTATCATAGGGCGACATTTGGAACTGCGCCGCAACTTGTTGGCTCACGGCCATGCCATCAAAACGGATGATGAAGAAACGCTAGCCTTTCAGATGCTGCGTTTTGTGGTTCCATTTCTGGAGAGGTACATTCTAAATGGCTTCAATTTTAAATCGCCAGAGGAATTCCATGAGTTTCTTGACCTTCCTGCACAGCGGCCTGACCGAGCCTGTAGAAGGTCTGAGCATGAAAGACAGCTCGACTTGCTCGCAAAAGCAGCAAAATTTCGTGGTGAGAAGGACTGGTAAAAACCTCATAAAACGAATGTGATGGCAAGATTTACTGAACCGAGCGGCCCAAGCTGATTAGACACGCAAAACAACTGCACCTTTGCAAACTCCGCTCCCTGCGCATCACCGCCCTTCGGGCGGTTGCATGACCGTCGGGGGCGCGCCGGAAGCGGACTGGGGGATTTTTGCGTCAGGGGCGGAACACTACAGCATCACCGCCCGCCCCGTCGCGGCACTTTCCTGTGCGGCCAGCCCGATACGCACGGCGGCGATGCCGTCGTCCAGCGTGACCTCGGGTGCCCCCTCGCCGTGCAGCACGGCGTTGAACCGTTGATGCTGGTAGAAGGTGGATCCGTTGTGATCCCCCGCCGCCAGCAGATCGGGGTCGACCGGCACCTCGCTGACCACCGGGCCCTTGGGCGCCCGGGGCGACAGGACCAGTTGCGGCACCGGGGCAGCGCCCAGAGCCTTGGGCCAGAACCGGCCCGGACCGGGCACCAGGCACTCGATCTTGCCCTTCGGCCCCAGGGCGCTGATTTCTTCCTGGTACCTGGACCCTTCGGCGAACATGCACAGTTCCAGCATCGCCCGCGCCCCGCCGCGAAAGTCGAGGATGACATAACCGTTGTCCCAGACATCCGGCACCCGGCCCTCGTAGGTCTCGTCGCGGTGATTGAGGGCCTGGCCCGCACTGGCCATGACGCGCACCGGTTCGTCCTGCAGGATCAGGCGCATCAGGTCGAAGAAATGACAGCATTTCTCGACCAGCGTGCCGCCGGTATTGGCGTTGAACCGGTTCCAGTTGCCGATCTTGGGCAGGAAGGGAAAACGGTGTTCGCGGATGGTGAGCATCGAAATGCCGCCCGTGGCATGCGCAGCCTGCTGCACCAGCGCGGCAATGGGCGGCATGTAGCGGTATTCCATGGCCACCCAGATCGGCGCGGGATAATCGGCCTTGAGATCCTCAAGGAAGGCCATGTCGCCGGGATCGGTATAAAGCGGCTTTTCACAGAGCACCGGAAGGGGCCGCAGGTCGCGGATGCGGCGCAACTGCTCGACGTGCAGGTTGTTGGGGCTGACGATGACGATGGCCTCGACCCCGGGGTGCAGGATCAGGTCGTCCAGCGTCGCGCAGACCTCTGCATCTCCGGCCAGCGTCGCGGCGCTCTGCGCCAGGTCCGGCACCGGGTCATAGACCGCCGCCACGCGCCCCTCGGGCAGCAGCTTGATGTTCTCGATGTGCTCGCGCCCCATCATGCCGCAGCCGATGATGCCGTAGTTGATCATGCCTGTTATCCCTTGCCCAATCTGCTGATGTAGATGACCTCGGACGGGTCGAACCATGTCCTGGAGAATTCGACGGCCCGCCCCGCCGGGTCGCAGCCGATGCGTTCGACGTAGCCCGCCACCGCGCCCGCGCGCATCGGAAAGCGCGGATCGCCCCAGTCCGGGAGCGGGGCCACGCTGACCTTGTCGGTGGCGCTCATGATGACCAGCCCGAGGCGTTCACGGTAGAAGAGGTAGAGCGATTCCGAGACGTCGGCCGGGCGTATCTGCGCGGCACTGGCACCATCCAGCCAGATTTCCTCAAGCGCGGCGGGCCGATCGTCGAGGAAGCGCAAGCGCCGGAACCGCCATCCCTCGTCGGAGGGGCCGAAGGCGGCGGCGCCTTCGGGCTTCGGATGCCGCCCGACCGAGAGCAGCGTCGCCGTGGGAAGACCGCCGCCCGCGATCCGTTCCAGCCGGAGCAAGGCATAGACCGAGGAAACCGTCGCCCGTGCCCGGATGTAGTTTCCCGACCCCTGAACGCGCTCCAGCAGCCCCTTCTTGGCGAGGGTCCCCAGCGCCTTGCGCAGGGTTCCGACAGAGATCCCCATCCCGTCGGCCATGTCCCGTTCGGGGGGCAGACGTGTGCCATCGACCAGCCGACCGGCGGCAATGTCGCGGATCAGCATTTCGCTGATCTGAACGTACTTCGGCAGCGCCGCCGAGGGGCGCCCCTCTGCCGCTTCCGCCGAACCGTCACGGGCCATTCCCGTCTCCTCCCTCTCCCCCGGTCGTGTTGGGAGCATGAAATTGATACACTATTGATGCATCATTCGCCAAGTGCTACGCAAGGGGAAACGACCCCGAATCCGGGGCGCACTGGAAAGACCGCGGGGAGGAAAGACACATGACCGTCGTGCCCATCACGTCGCCCGACCTCGATGCGCCGGAGGTTAGCTGGTTCTCGGCGCTCTGCGGGGACGACTACCGGTACATGGGCGTGCCCGACACCGCGCTTGCGCCCACCTGGGAACACTGTCGCAACATCACGCTGGAGGCCGAGAAACAGGGCTTCCGGAACATCCTTGCCCCCTCGTCCTACCAGGTCGGCCAGGACACGCTGGCCTTCGTGGCCGGAATGCTGCCCGAGCTGGAACGCATGAACATGCTGGCCGCGATCCGCTGCGGCGAGATGCACCCGGTCATGCTGGCGCGCACCGTCGCGACGCTGGATCACATGGCCAAGGGCAAGCTGACGCTGAACATCATTTCGTCGGATTTTCCCGGCGAAAAGGCCGAGAGCAATTACCGCTACCAGCGATCGCGCGAGGTCGTGGAGATCCTCAGGCAGTGCTGGACCCGTGACGAGATCAATTACGAGGGCGAGATCTACAACTTCAAGGGCCTGCCCACGGACCCGGCCAAGCCCTACCAGCAGAACGGCGGTCCGCTTCTCTACTTCGGCGGCTATTCCCCGGCGGCGCTGGAGCTGTGCGGCCAGCATTGCGACACCTACCTGATGTGGCCCGAGCCGAAAGAGCAGATCGCCCAGCGCATGAAGGATGTGAACGCCGTGGCCGAACGCTATGGCCGGACGCTGGATTACGGCCTGCGCGTGCATGTCGTTGTCCGTGACACCGAGGCCGAGGCGCGCGAATACGCCGAGAGCCTGGTGTCGCAACTTGATGACGAATACGGGCAGCTGATCCGCGAACGCGCCCATGATTCCGGTTCGCTAGGGGTCAGCCACCAGTCCCGCGCCCGCGAGCTGTCCGACAAGTATGGCTACGTGGAACGCCATCTGTGGACCGGGATCGGCCGGGCACGGTCGGGCTGCGGCGCTGCGATCGTCGGCTCGGCCGACCAGGTGCTCAGCGAGATCGAGGACTACAAGAAGATGGGAATTCGCGCTTTCATCTTCTCGGGCTACCCTCATATCGACGAGGCCCGGCATTTCGGCCGACTGGTCATGCCGGACCTCGAGACAAGCTCCCTGCCCCATGAATACGGGCGGGTGCCCAGTGAAACCCCAGACACGCCCCTTTCGGGCAGAGGCCGCAAGTAATGGACCGTATCGAACTGCAACCCGACCTGTCGCTGTCGCGTATCGTCTACGGCATGTGGCGGCTGAGCGAGGACACCGACACCAGCCCCGCCCATGTGCAGGCAAAGATCGAGGCCTGCCTCGAACAGGGCATCACAACCATGGACCAGGCCGACATCTACGGCGGCTACATGGCCGAAGAGGTGATGGGCGCCGGACTGACGCCCGAGATCAAGGACCGTATCGAGGTCGTCACCAAGTGCGATATCGTCGCCCCCGCGGGCCGCTATGCGGACGCGCCGGTGAAATACTACGACACAGGCCGCGCGCATGTTCTGGCCTCGGTCGATCATTCCCTGCGCCTGATGGGGATCGACAAGATCGACCTTTTGCTGATCCACCGCCCCGATCCCCTGATGGATCATCACGAGACCGGCGCGGCGCTGGACGAGGTCGTGGCCTCGGGCAAGGTCCGCGCCGTGGGCGTGTCGAATTTCAAGCTGCATGACTGGACACTGCTGCAATCGGCAATGAAGACGAAACTGGTCACCAACCAGATCGAGCTGAGCCTGGGCGCCCACCAGGGCTTCACCAACGGTGACGTGGCCTACCTGCAGGAACGCGGAATCCCGCCCATGGCCTGGTCACCGCTGGGCGGTGGCGCCCTGATGACCGCCGACAACGACCTGGGCCGCGCCCTGGATCGCGTCGCGAAGGCCGACGGGGTGGACCGCGCCGCCGTCGCCACGGCCTGGCTGCTGGCACATCCCGCGCGCATCATGCCGGTTATGGGGTCGAACACGATCAGCCGCATCAAGGGCTTCTCCGACGCGCTGGATGTGGACATGACGCGCGCGCGGTGGTTTGAGCTCTACACGGCCGCGCTCGGCGACGAGGTGCCGTGAATTGGATGGCAATTGGGAACATGGCATGAACGGCTTCGATCCGGCGAAGGAACAGCGCGCGTATCGCGATGCCCTGGGCAGTTTCGCAACCGGCGTCACCATCGTCACCGTGCCAAGCGCGGACGGGCCCATCGGCATCGCCGCCAACAGCTTTGCCAGTATCTCGCTGGAGCCGCCGCTGGTGCTGTGGTCCCCGGCCAAGGCCTCCAAGCGATTCGACTATTTCCACCGGGCACCGCATTTCGCGATTCATGTGCTCGACATTCACCAGCGCGCGATCTGCGATGGTTTCACCCGGAACAAGCACGCCTTCGACGGGCTGGACTGGATCACCGGCGATCACGGCGTGCCGCACATCCGCGGCTGCCTTGCGCGCTTCGAATGCACACTGGACGCGGCCCATGATGCGGGCGACCATGTCATCATCGTGGGGCGCGTGAATCGGGCGTCCTTCCGCGAAGGCCAACCGCTTCTCTTCCAGGGGGGGCGCTTCGTCGGCATCAAGGGCTGACACCTGACCCGTGGCGCGGACCTCGGGGAGGGGCCCGCGCCGCAAGGGACCGGACCATCAAAGAGTCCGGCCCGAAAGAAAAGGGGCCATCCCGGCCCCGAAAACAGGGAGGAGGAACCGCCATGGCGGTTTTGTTGAGGGTCCTTTGGCCGCTCGAACGGCTGAACAGCGGCATTCTGTCCGTGGGTCGGGTGATCGCGGTGATCGCGCTGGCCGTCATGGTTTGCCTGATCCTGGGGCAGGTCTTCTTTCGCTACGCCCTGAACGACGCGCCCAACTGGACCGAGGAGGGCGCCCGCTTCGGCATGATCTGGATGACCGGGATGATGGCCCCGCTGGCCTACCGCCAGGGCGGGTTCGTCGCCATCGACATGCTGGAACGGGCGCTGTCGAAAACCATGGCGACGCTGCTTGGGCTGCTGCTGCTCTTCATCGCGCTCTGGGTGCTGGTGATCGCCTGGGACAAGGGGCTCAACAACCACGTCGACAGCCTGTCCGGTCGGGGCTGTTCCTCGTCGCTGCGCTGGCCCTTCGGGATCGAGATCGGAAAATGCGGGGAGAAGTTCGCCAACAGCTATCAATATGCTGGTCTGTGGGTCGGTGTGAACCTGCTGATCCTTGTGAATGTCGAGCTGATCCTGCGCGGCATCATCACTCTGCTGGGCGGCGAGGACCGTCTGAACGATCTTTCCGATGACAAGATGGCGGGGGCCGACTGATGCTCATATGGTTCCTTCCGCTCTTCCTGATCCTGATCATGATCGGCCTGCCGGTGGTCTTTGCCCTGCTGGCCGCGCCCTTCGGGCTGCTGGTGGTGGACGACCAGGCCCGGCAGCTCTCGGTGCTTTACCGCAACCTCTACAACGGGATGGACAGCTTCCCTCTGATGGCCCTGCCATTCTTCATGCTGGCCGGCGAGATCATGAACCGCGGCGGGATCACGATCCGCCTGGTCGAGTTCTCCCAGGCGATCATGGGGCACCTGCGCGGCGGGCTGGCCCATGTGAACATCCTGTCCTCGATCCTCTTCGCGGGGCTGTCGGGCTCGGCGGTGGCCGATACCTCGGCGCTGGGCTCGACCCTTGTTCCGGCGATGGAAAAGAACGGCTATACGCGCAGGTTCGCCGCCGCCGTCACCGCGGCCAGTTCGGTGATCGGGCCGATCATCCCGCCCTCGGGGATCATGATCATCTATGCCTATGTCATGGGCGAAAGCGTCGCTGCGCTGTTCCTGGCAGGGATCGTTCCGGGCGTCATGGTGGGCCTGGGCCTGATGGCCGTCGTGCGGCTGCTGGCCGACCGCTACGACCTGCCCAAGGCGGAACGCATCGTGCAATCCAACCAGAGCCTGAGTATCACCGAATACTGGGTCAGTTTCGTGCTGCTGCGGATCAACATCGCCGGACTGCTCATGGCGATCTATTCGGGCCTGGCTGTCCGGGTCGGGCTGGCCAGCCTCGACGCCAACGGCGACAAGATGCACAGCGTCAACCTGTGGATCGTCTTCGCCGTGACCCTGCTGATCGCCCACGGCCTGCTGGTCTACTACCGCGGCAAGGTTAGTCACGATTTCCGCATGGTCTGCAAGAAGGCCGTGGCGCCCCTGCAGACCCCGATCATCATCCTGGGCGGCATCCTGATCGGCGTCATGACCCCGACCGAGGCCAGCGCCATCGCCGTTTTCTACGCCCTTGTCGTCAGCTTCTTCGTGCTGCGCTCGATGTCGATCCGAGACCTTGTCGCGGTGCTGCAACGCTCGGCACTCGCGACCTCGGCGGTGCTGCTGCTGGTCGGCGCGGCGGTGGCCTTCAAGACCGTCGTGTCGCTGTCATACGCACCACAGATATTGACCGACATCATCCTGGGGCTGAGTGAAAACCCGTTGATCCTGCTGTTCCTCATCAACATCCTGCTGTTCGTGGTGGGCATGTTCCTCGATGCGGGGCCAGCGATCATCATCCTCGGGCCGATCCTTGGCCCGATCTTCGTGGAGCTGGGGGTGCACCCGGTCCATTTCGCCATCATCATGTCCGTCAACCTGACCGTGGGCCTGGCCACGCCGCCCATGGGGCTGGTGCTTTTCGTGGCCTCGACGGTCAGTCGGGAAAAGGTCGAAACAATCGCAAAGGCGATCATGCCCTTCCTGGCCGTGGAAATCGCGGTGATCTTCCTGATAACCTATTTCCCGCAGATCTCGATGACGGTGCCCTACCTCGCGGACTTCCTCGGATGTCCGCCGGACGTCGGCTACATGGCGTGCATCAGCCCTGAGCCACAAATCGCAAACTGAAACGACCAGCAAAAAGGGAGGAATACCAAATGCTGAAACATCTCCTCACCGCCGCCACGATCACGGCGGCCTCTGTCGCGGCCCTTCCGGCCGCGGCGCAGGACACGATCACCCTGCGCGCCACCGCCAACTCCAACGAGAACGACGAGGACTATGACGGCCTCATCGTTTTCAAGGACTACGTCGAGGCCGCCTCCAACGGCGACATCGAGGTGGAGCTCTTCATCGGCACGCAGCTGTGCTCGACCGGCGCGGAATGCATCGAAGGCGTTTCCGAAGGCTCCATCGACATCTACATCTCGACCTCGGGCGGGGCCGCGGGGATCTTTCCCTACGTGCAGGTCCTCGACCTGCCCTACCTGATGGCCAATGATCGCGTCGCGGAACGTGTGCTGCGGTCGGATTTCGTGCGTACCATGCGCGAAATGGCGCTGGAGGATTCCGGCGACACCGTCCGCCTGATGACCATCGGCAACACCGGTGGCTGGCGCAACTTCGCCAACACCCAGCGCCGCATACAGACCCCCGAGGACATGGAAGGCCTCAAGATCCGCACGGTGGTCGCCGACCTGCCGCAGGAACTGGTCAAGGCCCTGGGCGCTTCGCCCACCCCGATCCCGTGGCCGGAACTGTTCACCAGCTTCCAGACCGGCGTTGTTGACGGCTCCAAGAACGGCATCACCGACATCATGGGCATGAAGTTCCCCGATGCGGGGCTGCAATACCTCACCCTGGACGGCCATGCCTACATGGGCGCGCTATGGTGGATGAACAACGAGAAGTTCCTGTCCATGAGTGAGACCAACCGCCGCGTGGTGATGGATGGCTTCTACGCCCTGCAACAGGCCACTTTCGCCTCGCCCAAGCGCAAGTCGATCGATGCCTACAACGCCTTCGTCGAGGGCGGCGGTGACCTTTACGTGCCGACACCCGAGGAAAAGGCCATGTTCGCCGAAGCCGCCGCGCCGGTGCAGGACTGGTTCCGCGAGAACATCGACGGCGGCGACCGGATCCTGGACTCGATGCTCGAAGCCGTGGAAGAGGCCGAGGCCGAGCTCGCGGAGACCTACCAGGAAGACCTCCAGTAAGAGACGCCAGCGTCACGGAAAGGGCCGCCTTCGGGTGGCCCTTTTTCGTTTACCGAACTGCTGCGGCCTACTCTGCCCGGTCGCGCAGTTTGCGATACCAGCGCCGGTTCAGCGCCACGAACTCGGCCATGGCGCCGCCGATACCGCCGGATTGACGCCCCTTGAGGAACAGAAAGCCCGACAGCCCGCCGAGCGCCGCGCCCAGCGCGTCGATCATCAGGTCGGTCATGGTGTCGTCGAGGCCCGATTTCTGCATGTTCATGCCAAAGAGCTGGTCCATGCCGTATTCGAAAATCTCCCACACAGCGCCGATGGCCAGGGCCACCGCGCCCGACAGGACCGCCAGCGCCCAGGGGGGTGCGGCATAGCGGTCGCCCTCGAAAAGCATGAAGATCATCAAGAACGCCATGGCCGAGATCGCGAGCGCCGACAGGAAGTGCAACACGACGTCCCACCACCAGAACCGTTCGTAGAAATCCGCCACCTCGCCCAGGAAAAGCGCGGCAAACAGGAAGATCACGATGGCCGAGAGGATCGAGCCGGGCAGTTCCAGTCCGAAGAACCGGGCAAAGCGGACTGGCGCGAGTGTCAGCACAAGCGTCGAGACGGCCACGAAGACCGGCATCCACTGGCCCGTGGCCAGACCGGTCACGATCTCGACGATCAGCACGCCCTGGATCACCAGGACCAGAAGCGGGCCTTGCAGGCGCATAATCGGGCCTCCGAAACGGATCTGTCCTGCCCTATATAGGAAGGATGACACGATCCGAACCCCTGAGGCTGGGCAGTTACAATATCCGTGCCGGGCTTGGCACCGACCTGCGGCGTGATCCGCTGCGGGTTCTGGGCGCCATCGCGGCACTCAAGGCGGATATCGTGGCGCTGCAAGAGGCCGATCACCGGCTGGGCCGCCGTCCCGCAGCCCTGCCCCTTGATGCAATCGAGGCGCATACCGGCCTGCGCCCGTGGCCGGTGACAGAGACCGCCGAAAGCCTGGGCTGGCATGGCATCGCGCTTCTGGCCCGGCCGGGCCTGGTGCCCGAGGCGCTGCACCGGGTCCCCCTGCCCGGGCTGGAGCCTCGCGGCGCCATCATTGCCGACCTGCCGGACCTGCGCGTGGTGGGCGTGCACCTCGGCCTGCTGCGGCGCAACCGCCGCCAGCAGCTCGACCGGATCCGCGAAGCGCTGGAGGCGCTGCCCCCCTTGCCCACGGTAATCCTGGGCGATTTCAACGAATGGAGCCGCAAGACGGGCCTGGGCCGCCTCGCGCGGCACTACACGGTGCTGACACCCGGGCGCACCTTTCCCGCCACCCTGCCCGTCGCCGCACTGGACCGGATCGCCCACTCGGCGACCCTGCGCGTCACCCCGCTGGACATCCCGGCCCGCGCCAAGGGACCGCACCCGTCCGACCACCTGCCGATCCTGGCCGAGGTGGTGCCGGTGTGAGGGTCGGGCGGCGGCTTTGCGCAGGGAGGGGGCTTTGCAAAGCTGGGAACAGTGGTCGCCCTTCAAGTCGTGACCGGCCCATTCCTGCCGTTGGTCAGCGGGTCAAGATGTTGCGTTCGCAGCCCGCGTTACTGCCATTCGCTGCGCTTGCACCATCTAAAGCCACTTGAACTCATAAAACGGGGCAACTTGAGCTTTGGCTGCGGATGCCCCAAGGCTGACTTCGACGATTTGGTGGTGTCATTAACGGAAGATATGCACCTTATTTTGCTCTACACATTGCGAAGTGCAGACACAGCCACTGCTAACATCGTGACGTGGTATTTGCGCCAACGCCGGAGGCCCATACGATCATCGACCTTCGGCCGGAAATGCGTTACCTCACAATTTGAACCAGTCGGTCGGGGCAGGCTAGTCGTTGTGGCCCGAGCTTTTCTCCTGGAGGGACTCTTGCACTTTTCGACTATAAGCTTCGTTTTGTTTCTCTCCGTATTGCCGGCCAACCTCGCAGCCATGGAATTTTCCGTAGAGCGCATTGATCTGAGGCCAATTCGAGAGCCAACCCTACACATCAAAGCCAGCGGGGAAATTTTACCGGGAGACACGGAAAAGCTAAAGGCGGCGATCGATGCTGACGACACCTCGGACGTGCGCGATGTCCTCTTCATGTTCGACAGCCCGGGTGGCTCCCTGATCGAGAGCCTTGAGATTGGGGCCTATATCGCCGAGATCCCGGCAGTAGTCTCCGCCCAAGTGGGGTCGCAGGACATGCCGAACGCGGTCTGAGCCAGCGCCTGCGTCTATGCCTACTTGGCGGCAGATTACCGCTACCTTCCGGACGGCGCCCGCATCGGCATTCACCAGTTTGGCCTCTACGACACCGACCTCGATGGCCAGGCCGGAGCCGCGCTCGGCCAAACCCTGTCTGGCATCCTTTCAGAATACATCCGCACCCATCGCGCCGAGCCGGAATTTTTCGAGGCAATCTCCGTCATCGAGCATGACGACATCTTGTGGGTCTCGCGCCGCGACCTGGAAGCCTGGCGCGTGGTCACGAACGATGCCTATGACGAGCGGGCGGAATACATCAACATCAACGGCGATCTCGCGCTTCGCCTCAGCCAGATCGCCATCACGGGCGACAGCTTCCTTACTCTTTTCTGCACCGAGACGGGTGCAGCCGGCGTCGCCGATCTTCACGAACCGGCCCTGGCTGCCTACGAGACATTCGAGATTGCCATCGACGGTGTGTGGCACGCGATAGCGAAATGGGACGTTCTTGAGCGCAGCAACATGCGCGGTCGCATAGTCTTCGAAATCCCGCCCCGGCTAGCCGTCGCCACGGCCACGGCGCGCAGCATCGGGGCGCGCGTCGTCGCGCCCAGCGGCGACATCTACTTCGGCTTTGAACAGACAATGCGCGACGAACGCCTGGCAGAACTCATGCGCGGTTGCACCTACACGCCGTCGCCCCCACCAGCCGCGCGCGGGACAATGGTGGATCTTCCTGGGACCGACCTCCCAGGCAACGACCTGAGCACGGAAGGCTTTCGCGGTATCAGCTTCGCGCGCTGCAAGCAGATTTGCCTTGAATACGATCAGTGCCGAGCGGTTTCCTACGTGCAAAGCAAGTCGTGGTGCTGGCCGAAAGGTCGGGCGTCCAGGCGGGTCTCAACTTCCGGAATAATCAGCGCCGTCCAGCAGTAGGGCACCTCGCAGGGTGACCGCCATAATCGGACCTGCCTGTTGCGCGAAGGGTGTCCTACGCGATTTGCTGAATTAACCTTGCGCATAAATTCAAAGCCGCCACATAGAAAGCTGCCCACGGTTGCCGTTCAGCACGCTGGATTACCTAATTCGCGTCCGGCCCTTACCCGCCGTTGGCCAGTAATACCAATTTTGCCATGCAGCTTTGGATGCGCGCTCATCTGCACATTGCGTGAAATTTCAGACCTTTAATGCGGCAGTGCCATATTGCTTAGACGAACTCCCCAAAAGGAAAAACCCAGCGACGCGCGCCCGCTGGATAAATGCTCGATACGATGCCACCCAGCGAGGTGATACCTCACAGCGCTGGGTGAATGTTGCAGGAACAGCCTCTATCAGAAACTGATCTCAAAGATCACTTCGGCGCCAAAAGCCTCGTATTCATCGTCAGCCAGCCCGTCATAGGTGGCGCGCGCGGTCAGACGCCCGCCGTTTTCCAACCCATAACGGAATCCCAGTTCGGTCTGGCCACGGGTGCTGTCGGTTTCCTCGACCCCGTTATCGGTTCTGGATGATGTCGCTCCGACCCCGCCGATCAGGTCAAGCGATCCATTCGCCGTTGCAATCGGCATGACGAAATCCAACCCCAGTGTCGTCTGCGTGGTCGTCACCTTGACCGCGCCCACCGGGTTGCTCGCGCCGTCTGTATACGCTTCGTTTTCATCAGTGACATAGGCCAGATCAAGCAGCGGGATCAGTGTCAGGCGGGTCAGTTCCAGTTCCCCTGCGACACCCAGCGTGGCGATGCTCCGGTCGCTTGCATATTCATCCTCGTATGTCCCCAGGGGCGAGATCGTATTGTCGGATTGCCCCACCAGATAAGACCCCGAAAACACCAGCGGCTGTTTAGACAGACGCGCCACCGCATAGGGGCCAACCAGCCAGCCGGTGCTTTCCAGACGTGCCACACCTTCATCCGTCACGGCATTGTCGAATTGGGCCATCACACCCAGCAGGGTATTTTCACGCGGTTCGAAATGCGCCCCAACCGCCACATTGGCATAGGATGTTTCCATATCGCCCTGCGTGCTCCACTGGCCTTGGCCCGCGATCCAGACAGGGCGGTCCGACGAGGTGGTAAAATCAAAATTGCCCAAGCCCTGCGTGACACTGGCGTTAAAGCTGCCCGACTGCCCGTCCAATAGGAACCGATTGATTTTTGGCTGCGCACGGATCAGGGATTGGTTGCGGGCTTGTGCCGCATCGCTGATCATCTGCTCGTTTTCGTTCAGCGTCGCGTTGCTGACGGTGATGACAGCCGATGCTGCGTTCGGGTTGGTAAACGCATCCTCGGCCACATCCGCGGCCACGCTGATTGTCACATCGTCGCCGAGGTTCGGTGTGATTTCCGCCGTGTATACAGCGCCGGTGCCACCAAAGGCCGTGACATTGCCAGCTGTCACCGACAGATCTGCCTGTTCGAACCCGGTGACATCCTCGGAAAAGGTGATGGTGATGGTGAAGGGTGTCAGGTCTGCAATCTGCGATGGTGCACCGGTAATGGTAACGGTGGGTTCATCGTAATCCGGGAAAAGATCGACCATCGCCACAGGTGACGTAAAGCCCTGTTCGTCAGTTGCCACCACCGTTACGGTGCCACCAGCCATGTCCGCCACCGATGTGGCCGTGAATACACCACCTGTCGCCGTCACCTCTGTAAAGGTGTCATCAGGAAAGGTAACGCGTACGGTGCTGTCCACCTCCGCCGTGCCGCCAATGGTCATCGACCGGTTGGCGTTGATGTCAGAGGCTGTGATGACAGGCACATCAGGGGCCTGCCCGGGGGTGATGGTCAAGGTGAACTGTTCCTGCGCCGCCGGATTGCCTGCCGTGTCGGTTGCGTCGATCGTGATGACATTCGGCCCGACAGGGAAATCATAGGGGCTGGTGATCACTTTCCCATCCAATCTGAAAACCGGCACCAACCCCATATCGACATTGTCATCGACAATGGTGTTAAAGCCGATCTGACGAGTTCCATCAGGACCAGCCTCTAACGAAAGACTGCCAATCGGGCGGATGACAGGGGCCTCTCTATCCTCGACGGTGACGGTGAAACTGGCGCTGCCGGTGTTGTCATCGTCGTCCATCGCCTCGAATGTCACAGTGGTCGTGCCCAGCGGAAAAGTCGCACCCGAAGCCAGACCCGCCGTCAGCGTCGGGCCCGCGGTTACGCCCACATTGTCGGTCGCGGTCGGTGCATTATAGGTGACGACTGCCGTTGCCTCATCCGGATCTGTTGACACGATGATATCGTCCGGCACGTTCACAACCGGCGCCTCACCGTCTGTGACGGTGACCGTAAAGCTGGCGGTGCCGGTGTTGCTCGCAGCATCCGATGCGACGTATGTCACAGTGGTCGTGCCCAGCGGAAAAGTCGCACCCGAAGCCAGACCCGCCGTCAGGTCCGGCCCACCTGTCACACCGACATTGTCGGTGGCCGTCGGTGCATCATAGGTCACGACGGCAGTCGATTCACCCGGATCGGCCGCAACAGTGACATTAGCAGGAACGGTCACCACCGGAACTTCGGCATCGGTGACAGTCACGGTAAAGCTGGCGCTGCCCGTGTTGCTCGCGGCGTCAGATGCCTCGTAGGTTACTGTTGTCGTGCCGACAGGGAACGCCGCGCCTGATAGCAAGCCCTCTGTCAGGTCAGGGCCAGAAATTACGCCGACATTGTCGGTCGCGGTGATGGTCGCGTAATTGACGACTGCCGTTGCTTCGCCCGCATCGGTATCCACCGAAATATTGGCGGGGACATTAACGACAGGATCCTCCGTATCTGCGGTCGAGACTGAAAAGATGTTGGATGCCGCCGTCGGGTTGCCCACGTCGTCAAAGGCGACACCGGCAGGGGCGGATACCGAGACCGTGCCCGGCGCGTCAGGCGTCACATTAAAGGTGATCGTACTGCCACCAAAGCCGCTGCCGCCGGTGCGTGTGCCGTTGGTGATCTGCAAGGCCGACAGGACATCGTTCAAATTCGTCTGGCCAGACCGGGGTTGCCCGGCAGGCCCGTTCTGCTGGAATGTCAGCGTAACCCCGAATTCGCCACTGACCGGGCCGGTTACCCCCGCAATCAGGACGCCGTCCTGCCCATTGTCGACAAGATAGCTTGATTCATTTGTCGACGGGTTCGCCCCCGCAAAAGCATTTCCCGATGTGTCGGAAATCGTGGGGGTTCCTGTAAAACCGATCGAAACAGCCGCGTTGACCCCGGCCAGATCACCCCCGCTCAGCGTCAGGTCATAGACTGCGCCGCTGCCGGTCACGGCCAGGGTTGCCGATGTGCCACTGAAATTGAAATCACCTGCATCGACGTTCTGCACAGCCTCATCAAAGGTCAGTGTCCATGTCAGTACATCGGCATTGGTCACCAGCGCCGTCGGGGTGGTGCGCACCAACGACAGCGCTGTCGGTGCGGTTATGTCGGCAAAAACCTCGTCGATCTCACCATCGCAGTTGTTGTCGATGCCATCCTCGATCTCGGTCCTGCCGGGGTTTACGGCCGCATCAGTATCGTCGCAATCGGTGTTGTCGGTCACATAGCCCGTGGGCTGCGAAACGGCATCCAAGCTGACATTCGGGTCGCCAAATGCATCCCCGTCAAGATCCTGGTAATAGGTGGTCAGCGCCACTGCGACGCGGCTATTCACGACCGAGGTCGAAGTAGCGCCCTGCAACCCGATGGTATAACGATAGGTGTTCGGATCACCTGTCGGCTTGCCCAGAAATGTGAGGCCGATGAAACCATCCGCGCCATAGGAACCGTTGTCAGCCCCGTTCTGGGATTCAATCGTGACGCTATCGAAAGGACACTGGGCCAGCAGGTCGGATTCCTGAAGCAGGGTATATGTCGTGGCAGAACCACCGAACCACCCCGTCCCCCCGGCGGCGGTCATCCCAACACCCGGCGCGTTGAATATGACCTCGGCATCCTCAAAGCGAGGGGCGTTGAATGCGGTGAACAGACAGGCCGATGACGACGGGATACCAACCGGATAAAGCGTACCCGAGGTATCGATGAAAGGCGCACCGAAAGCATGCACGGACGCAGGCGCCAAGGCCCCGGAAAAAAGGGCCGTTGCCCCAACCAGTTTGAACAAATTACGCATGCCTCATCCCTTTCGCAGATCGCCCTCGCCGGAATCAAACTATCAGGCGTACTTGGACCTTCAATCTGCAATTTGTCGTGCGCTACCCGAATGACGGTTTGTCCAGGTTGCTGATGCCGCTACGCAGCGCTGCCGCCAGTCCACTTTCCACACGGTCTGTTCGGTGGTCCCGTAGCGCTCGGCACGAACCCAGGCAGGTTCAACACTGGCCTGTATCGCCGCTCTGATCTTCGGCGTTGTCGTCGCTTGGCTGTCAAGCTTGATCAGCATGTCGTTCTCCCATCCTGCGCCTCGGCCAGAATACAGCGTGCCATGAAAAGCGCTGATCGACGAGGCGCTATGTGATCACCCGGGATGGAACAACTAGCAGTAGCAAGTATGACAATACCCGATGCCGCGTTCGTTCAGGAGGTCCTCCACGTTCCTAAGTGAAAGCGGAAACCGACCATACATTATCACGGCCAGAGGAGCTCGGGGCTCGTCATTGAAGCGCAATTGCCGGATGACTTGCGTGGCCGCATCAATGTGTATGTGCTGATGTCTCGCCTGCAGCCGACCCATCTGCTTGAGTTAGCCAACAAAGGCGAGAACGGGAGCAGCTGAGTGTCCGCTTTCGCCGTCTGCTGTTATGTCACTTGCGCTTGCAGCGAATGTCCGGAAACCACCCGACCTGCGATTGCTGGCTCGGGTGGACCGTCGCCAAGTATGGGTCCGCTCAGGGCTGACAGCGGCCTCGGGGCGCTTGGGAACAATCCCGTCCGACCACGCGGCCCCCACCCCCTTAACGGAACGGATACATCCAGGGCTTGTAGTCGTCGATCAGCACCTCGGCCCGGGCGCGTTGTTCGGCGGTCATGCGCGGGGTCAGTTCCTCGATCGAGAGGACCGCGTCGGGGTCTCCGCCGATGGCC
>Ga0209931_1000869_pt1 | contig 17375 bp, 16 predicted proteins | sample SalPonR1_B_D1_MG_FD_185697 | JGI IMG/M metagenome (GOLD analysis project Ga0209931, IMG submission 185697) | Salt pond soil microbial communities from South San Francisco under conditions of wetland restoration - Salt Pond MetaG R1_B_D1_MG... ...
TTAGACATAATATATTGATTATTAAATAAGTAATTAATTTAAAATATATTTATTAAACGCCTAAGTCAATAAAAAAATTAACGCATCACTAGTAATTTTAAAATACTAAAATAGGGAATTAATAATTGCTATGATTGCTAAGAAGCTGCTAATTCTGCATAGGAATACCGTCGTCCCAACGAAATCCGATACCTCCTCTTTTCCAAACTCCGCTTCCAAAAGGATTGGGGCGATTAAGGTCAAAAAATTGGGGTAAATCAAAGTGGGGAGCAAAGTTTTGCATGCCTCTAACGGTGCTGCGGTGCAAAATACGCAAGCCCTGTTTTTCTTTTGGCATATGTGCAGTTTTTGAAGCCCGATGAGCAACAGCCAAATTATCGATAAACACACAATCATTTTCCTGATACTCAAAAGTCATGGCATAGCCCTTTTCTAAACCTTGATTAAGAATAGCGTTATATTGGTGGCATAAGGTCTTTAATTCATGAGCTTCCAGGAGCCTAAAGCCTTCCTTTTCGGGTAACTTTTCAATAACTGCACCTGTCATTCCCAAGTGCAACCAAATGGATTGTCGACCTGAAATGAGATGCTTATGAACTAAAGGATGTACAACCCCGGAGTTGGAGTTGACAGAGGATAACCTGCTCCAAAAGGATTGTAACTCGTCGGGTAAGGCATCGTAAGCGGCGCCCTGATGCGCAAATTCTGTCCCACCGCCTTTATCGGCTGGACGAATGATATGATAACCGGAGTGTGAAAAAGTATCTGCAACAAAGCTTCCGTCATTATGCCATTGTGGCCCAACACCGGTTATACCACGATTAGGATCATTAGATAGGCGAAAAATATGGCGGTTTCCTTTAGGTGTTGCAGGATGAACGCCATGTGTACTGAGCAATTCCTGGCCGCCCCACCAACAGCTTACCCGTAAAAAATCCTCTTCACTGATCTGTTTTTCGTTTTTAAACACAAGAAAACCGCGGTTTGCCATTTCCATTTCAAGGGCTTTGATAACTTTATCAGGCGGTGAGTCTTTAGCAGATAAATCTATTCCGGATACGCTCGCACCGAGTGGTTTAAGCGGCGTAATTTTTCCGCCGTATTTTTCAATAATGATTTTACGTTTTTGTGATATTGATGGTATGGTAGACATAGCTATAAGTATTTTACATGTTTAAACATAAAATATAATTAAAAAATTAGGTTTTGTAGAATATTTTCCCGTTGAATTTTACCACAATTGATATCTCCAACGCTATAAATTGGTTTAAGTTTAAAAAAAAAAGGAGTTTGATCCATAACATTGTTAATTAATTTGATTTTTTTACTATTTAGTTTTAATTTTAGAATTCATTATGAAAATGAATATTATATACAGATGTGAAGCTTTGCTGGGGTTGGGGCTTCTTTTGAGCAGTTTTTTATGGTCTTGCAAGACCAATACAATAGCCAAAAATGAAGCTTATGCCAGAGACATGGCTGTTGTAGATTCGCTATATGCTCAAACTGACTATAAAATAGCTATTGAGGCGATTTATCCTTTTAATACAGCTGCGACAACACAGGTAGCCAATGCTTTGTTATGGGGTACCGGTGATAACGCTAACAGGATAGATGTAAGAGGTGATGGTAATTTTATAAAAATAGAAAATGACTCCGTAAAAGCATATTTACCGTTTTTTGGCGAGCGGCGTTTGAATGCCGGTAGCTTAGGAGGCACCAATACTTCCATTCAATTTAATGAGCCACTGGAAGATTTAGCTAAACAAATTAATACAAAAAAGAAAAAACTAAAATTAGAATTTAGGGCTAATCAAAAAGGAAATGACAATGACAGGTATGAAATAACAATCGAGATTTACTCCAATACACACGTTAGCGTCAACATCACTCCGGTATATCGCACTTTTATACGTTATGATGGGCGATTGGAGCAATTTAATAAAGATGACTAAAGAGGGTTTATTTTGAGCCAGCAAATTTTTAGAAGTATTTTCATAAAAATAAAAAATAGCCTAAACAGGACTGTATCTTCACATCTGTGTTAAGCACGCATTTGTTAAAACCTGTTTATGTATTTGAAAGTATCAAATTACACCTCAAATCCGGGCATTGTTGCTGTTTCAAAAACAGTAAAAGAAATAAGTACCAAAATGGTCTAATACCTTAATAAATAAATTCCAGCTTTTCTTAGAATCAGAGTTGTTAAAATTCGATTGGTCATAAATTTTTAATTATGAGCAATACCTAGTTCACCACTGAAGTTTACTGTTTCTATTGAATGATAATTTTCACAGTCTTAAAAACATTAGTTTTTTTGCTATCACTCCATAGTTTTAATAGATAGAGGCCTGAATTATATTCTTTGGAATCTATCGTACTTTCAGAATCTAGCACTCCTTTGTCAATCAATTGGCCATGTAAGTTAAATAGCTCATATTCATAAATATTGCCTTCTGGTATGTTAAAATGAATCTGTTCGCCCCCGGAAACTGGATTTGGATAGACAGAAAAAGCTTTATCCAGGGACGGATTAGTCGTCGAAAGAGGATTGCATGTGTTCCAACTTGGATTAAAATGTGTATTCATATATTCAATTATAGCATCAGCAAAAGCATTTGCAAACTCAGTTCTATTGGTCGGAGTATCTCTGATGTTTGTAAAATTGAGTTCCATTTGTAGCCCATTTATAGGGGCTGTTGGGTCATAACTAGTGTGATTTGCTGTAATATAACCCCCACTAAAATAATTTGAATTTGTGCCGGGAAAAGGGATGTTTTGACTAGGCACCGCAGGATAATTTTGGTTTGCCAATAATGTACCAAATGCAAATGGTCCTCTTAACAATTGAGCATGGGTATAATTATTGACATTACTTGTGACCAAATTTTTTATTGAGCTATAGTTTATGTATTGTATGGTGTTTAAAGTGATGTCCGGCAATTCAAGTTCGTCATCATAAAGCAAATAACCAAGCTCAACCCTTTGAATAGGATTTCCATGCCCGTGCAGATCTACGAAAAATGTTTTATAATTATACTGTTGATTTGCAGTATTCCTTGCGGTAGCAATAAAATTATGAAACTCCTGCCATGCCGTTATGGCTTCCTGATTACCACACGCTCCTTCTGCTATATTTCGATTGGGGTCTAATTTATTTCGTTTTAAGTGCGAAATAATTATATGAGGATAGCAACCTGTTTTTGTAAAGAGAAGATTCTTTATTTCTAATGCAGTTTCAATCGTAAAAGCATCAACTGCATATACAGGATTATAACATGTTCTGTCTGGCATAGAAGCAGGCTCCAAATTTCCGCCATGCGATACAGATATTATCAAAGGAAGGGTTCCAATTTGATATTCAATATAATCATTGGTTCCAAAATCTACATTTTGTGCAAAGGCATTTGATGCTGATAAGTAAAGCAATAAAATTAGTCCTATATTTTTTCTTATTGTTTTCATTTTTAAGCTTTATGGAAGGGTTTTGTATACTTCAAGATTGCTTTAAAATTAGCGATTATTCTTCAATTTGTGATTGTATTCCCAGAAAATCCCAAAACTCCGATTTCATCACAAACGCCGCAATGAGGATATGCAGTATTCTAAGCAGTTTTTTATTCAATTTGTTAATATCCCAACGCTCCAAATACTCTTCTAGCTATTCAACTCAAACCACCGTTCTGTACGCTCTTCAATCTTGTCTTCAATACCTTGAAGTTTAATACTGTTGTCTTTAATCTCATCGGCAGACAATTCCTGTAAAAATGCTTTTTGAAGCTGTTCTTTCTCTTTTTCTAAACTCTGAATTTTTTTCTCAAGCTGTTTAATTTCCTTTTGCTCTAAATAACTCAGCTTTTTACCCTCAGTAGTTTTGTGGTCTTTCTTCTCAGGGGATTTGGCTTTAGGGTCTGGGTTGTCTGCTGGCTTGTTATCGGTATAGCTTCTATAATCGGAATAATTGCCGGGAAAGTCTTTGATTTGTTTATTTTCAAACACAAAAAGATGGTCCACAATTTTATCCATAAAATACCGGTCATGTGAGACCACAATTAAACAGCCGGGGAAATCCATCAGAAAACTTTCGAGCACATTGATGGTTACGACATCCAAATCATTGGTGGGCTCATCCAAAATCAAAAAATTAGGATTTTGAATAAGTATCGTACACAGGTACAAGCGTTTTAATTCGCCACCGCTGAGCTTTTCAACAAAATCGTATTGCTTTTTTCGATCGAATAAAAAGCGCTCTAGGAGTTGCTGCGCCGAGATTTTCCGCCCTTTTTCTAAGGGTATATACTCTCCAAATTCTCTGATGACGTCTATGACTTTGCTGCCGGATTTTACTTCTAATCCGCCTTGGCGATAATAACCTAATTTAAGGGTTTCGCCCAAAACTACTTTACCGGTATCGGGTGGTATACGTTCTGTGAGAATGTTCAAGAACGTAGATTTTCCACTGCCGTTCTTGCCTATGATGCCAACACGTTCACCTTTTTTAAAATTATAGTCAAAGTTTTCAAACAAGGGTTTAGCGTCAAAAGATTTGGAAACATTGTGAAACTCCACAATCTTGGTGCCGAGCCGTTCCATATTAATTTCTAACTGAATTTCATGGTCTTGCCGTCTCTGATGAGCACGTTTTTTGATGTCATCAAAATCATCTATACGCGATTTAGACTTGGTTGTTCTTGCTTTGGGTTGACGCCTCATCCAGTTGAGCTCTTTCTTAAAAAGCTGTTTGGCCTTGTTTGTTGCCGATTCTTCTTGTTGAAGGCGTTCTTCTCTTTTTTGAAGATAGTAGCTGTAATTGCCTTTGTAGGTATAAAGTTCACCCTGGTCTAACTCCATAATCTGATTACAAACACGCTCCAAAAAATAACGGTCGTGCGTCACCATAAAAAAGCTCATTTTAGCGGTTTGAAAATAAGATTCCAGCCATTCTATCATTTCTAAATCCAAATGGTTTGTGGGCTCGTCAAGAATTAACACGTCTGGTGCGTCTAAGAGTAAAATGGCCAAAGCCAGTCTTTTCTTCTGCCCGCCGGACAAACTTTTTACCGGTTTATTTAAATCTTCCAGTTGAAGTTTTGATAATATTTGCCGGTATTGGCTTTCAAAGTCCCAGGCCTGACTGGCATCCATAGCTTCAAAGGCATTTTGGTAAGCGTCTTCATCCTGTGGATTGTTTAGAGCTTTTTCGTAATTACTAATGATGTTTAGCTTTTCGTTATCAGAGCTTAAGATACTCTCTTCAATGGTTAAGTCGGGGTCTAGATTAGGCTCCTGAGCCAAAAAACCCATTTTTAAACCATTTCTAAAATTGATTTCACCCTGGTCTGGAACATCAACTTGAGCCAGAAGTTTTAACAGGCTGGTCTTGCCCGAACCGTTTTGTGCAATCAGGCCTATTTTTTGGCCCTGATTTATGCCAAATGATAAGTCATCAAATAACTTAAGCGTCCCGAAGGACTTGGCAATATGTTCAACAGAAATTAAATTCAATAGAGTTATTTATCAGATTTTTTTGGAAATGCCTTTTTATGAAAAAACAAGAGAATACCAAAGCCGGTGCTTATGGCTGTATCTGCAACATTAAAAACAGGTTCAAAAAACACAAAACGTTCACCGCCCCAAAACGGTATCCATTCAGGCAAAATTCCATCATACAACGGGAAATATAGCATATCTACAACCTTGCCTTTTAGCCATGGTGCATAACCTCCGCCTTCCGGCATAAATGTCGCAAGTTGTCCGCTACTGTCACTAAATATAAAGCCGTAAAATACAGAATCTATAATGTTCCCAAGGGCTCCGGCAAAAATCAAACTTATGGCTATCAACAAGACTTTTGGCGCTTTCTTTCGTGTAGAATCCCACAGCCACCAGCCAATACCCACAATGGCAAATAGCCTGAACACCGTAAGAATAACTTTGCCATAACTTCCGGGGATTTTGGCGCCCCAAGCCATGCCTTCGTTTTCTATAAATAAAATTTTAAACCAGGAGAACACTTCAATACTTTCGTATAACTTAAAATTGGTTTTGATGTATATTTTAGATATTTGATCTACAATAAGAATTACTGCTATGATCAATATTGATTTTTTTAAACTCATCTTCAAAAAGATTTGTCGGCAAAAATAGGGTTTTTATCCTAATTAGACTTGAGGTTGTGGCCTAAGTGTATTTGAAATTATTTGGCCTGAATCACTTCAATATCTCCGTTGACTGTTCTTAGATTGAGCTGATAATTTTTTACAAGAGCAGACTGAATATCTACATCTCCGGTTTGAGATTTGGCTTCAACTTTGGCTCGACGAGTTTTTATATAAATCTTACCCTTGAAGGTGTTGATAGTGGCGTCGCCTAGAAAGTTTATCAGCTTACAATTACCAGATTTTGTATTGATTTGAACATGTTTATACTTTCCTGAACCCTCTACTGAAGCGATTTCAGAATCTATGATGAGTGTAAGTTGTTTTGGTAGGCTAAGACTTACACTTACTGAAAACTCCTGCATGCTGGTCATTTTGTCATCGCCAAACTCGAGGTGTTTCGGGTAAATACTTTTTATAATTAAACTGTCTTGGTTAACCGCATAATCAAAGTATAAATCAGTTTTATACGAGCCTTCAGAAGCTGAATTGAATGTAAATGTAGTTTGACTACTAGTGTCCAGGCGAATTAAAGATACCTGTTGAGCTTCGAATACAACGACTTTTATACTAGAGTCCTGGATTTTAAACGCAGTTTTATATTGGGAATACCCTGACTGGATAGCTAAACATAAGGCCATTAAAAAGAACCGATTGATCTCTATTCTCATAACCTCATCAGGTAATTAAAGCCTAAGCCTGTGACTACGGCCAGTAGAAAGCTCAATAAGGAGCCAATCAAAATATATTCGGTTAATTTTCTGTCTTTGGCTCTGGACAAATCTCCAAATCTAAACACAGATTTTGCAGTGATTAAAAACCCAATACCGGTCCACTGACCTAATACTACAAATAAAAAGATGAACAATCGTTCTAAAACCCCAATATAAGCGCCTGCTTTTTTCAAACCATCTTCTTTTGGAGATTCGTTCAATTGCCATTTGCTCATGACGGTCAACATAATGATTGATGATACGGGAATTAAAACAATGAGTGCTAAAAGACTCAGCAATACTTTTTTTGAAAATATTACACTTAGGTCAAATTTAAATGGATGAACTAAATACACCACCAGCCCAATCACCAATAAGTGCAAAAGCTGGTCTATAAAAAACAAAGCTCTGGTATTTTTTGAATTTTGTAAATTCAATTTGGCGATGTCTATAATGAGATGAGAGAAAATAATAGATAAAATATAAGGCCAAAGGTCTAAATTAAACCCTAAAACCAACAATAATAATATGAGATGCACAAGAACGTGAAGATAAATGAACTTAGACTTATGCTTTTTGTCTGCTTTATCGTTTACCCATTTTAGGGGCTGCAGTGCAAAATCGCCTATAAAATGGGCTATTAATAATTTTAGAGTGAAAATCAGCATAATTTCAAGATTTGCGTTTTATAATAGGTATTCATCCTCATGATTTCATCAAAACCTCCTCGTTTCAGTGTTTCACTGATGTTGCTTTGAGATTTATCCAATCGCTTAGCGAGTTCTTTTTGTTTCAGGTTTGGGTTTTCAATAGCTAATTTAACAATTTTTGAAACGGTCACGCTCCATTTGTCTGAAATAAATAAAGAAAGTCCAAGCATAGTGTTAATGGCCTGGTCAAAATCTTTATGTCCTGAATTTAACACCATATGTTGTTTTTTAAGCGCTTCAAAGCCTTCTCCTGACCTAACAAACGCACTGCCATTGCATTCTGTAATCTGAGAAGATTCATAATCAATACCGCCGATGCCGATGCTAGCCCTTAGGTCTAAGCCATTATATTGCTTAACTGAAGATTTGATATGTAGTGTCCCTATGATGGCCTGTTTTGCAGGTAAGCGCAGTTGAAAGCTGTCTCCTCTATATATTTCCCATAACTTTGGGGCTTGCCCGTATTGATCTAAAGTGGATTTTAAGGCGTTTATCCACGTCCTGGTCTCTACTGATTTTGAATTCACAATATCTCCTGTAATAATGGCTTCCATAATTTATCTGCTTTAAAGACGATAGGTATATCTATCGTTCAAATATACGATATTTTAATTTATCTGCTTTAAAGACGATATTTTAAATTACAATACATAATTTTTTGAAACAATCTATTTCTGAGGCAGAGCCTAGTGGAATTCTTTTTGATTAAAGATGAAAAGCAGCTTTAACTTTATCTACAATGGTTTGGGCCAGTTTAGCTTTGCTTTCTATCGTCCAACCGGCAATATGTGGTGAAAGGATAACATTGTTCATATGAATTAATGTTCTGAAAGCTGCCGGCATTTCTACTTCATCTGAAAACAAATTTTCAAAAGAGCTCTTTTCATAGTCTAAAACATCAAGTCCGGCACCTTTTACTTTGCCGCTTTCAAGGGCTTCGACTAAATCTTGAGTTTTTACAACCTTACCTCTGGAAGTATTGATGAGCCAAATATTATGTTGAAATCGTGGTATAAATTCAGTATTTACCATGCCCAAGGTTTTGTCAGTTAAAGGGACATGTAGACTAAGGATTTGAGTGCGCTTTACAAACGCTTCAAAGCTAACTTGAACTGCAAACTCGTCTCCTATATTATCTTTGATATCGTAACAAATGACTTCGCAGCCAAAACCCTGTAGGCGTTTTGCAAAAGCTTTGCCCATATAGCCATAGCCAATTATACCGACAGTTTTGCCCATGATTTCCTCGCCACGGTTTTCTTCTCTTAACCATACGCCTTTTCGCACTTCTTTATCTGCGATACGTATGCGATTGGTTAAATTTAGTAATAACCCCAAGGCGTGTTCTGCTACGGCATCTCTATTGCCTTCTGGGGCATTGAATAGTTGAATGCCCTGCTGTTTTGCAAAAGCAATATCTATATTTTCTAAACCTGCACCAACGCGCCCTATGAATTTTAAGTGTTTAGCTTTTTTCAGCAAAGCAGCGTCAATCGGAAATCTACTACGGATTACTATACCGTCATAAAGGTGAATTTTAGCTTCCACCTCAGCTTTTGAAGATGCATAATCTTCATGATTCTCTAGGCCAAAACTGCTAAGCTGCTCTATCAGTAAAGGATGATTTTTATCCAGGTGGAGAATGGTCATAAATGTTCAAAATAGGGTTTTAATATTTCCGTTGAAAGTCTGGCGGGTTTTTGTGTGTTTAAACTCACAAAACACCAAGTAGCTTCAGACTCAAAAATGAGTTTATTGGTTTTGAGGTCTGTTATGCTGGTTTGTCGTGTCGATCTGGCCGTAGAAAAATCTTTTATCCAGGTTTTAATCCGTAAGTGGTCATTACGTTTTGCCTGTCCTTTGTAGTGAACTTCATGCCTTAAAATCATCCAGCCAAACTGATTTCGAACTTCTTCAGGTGTAACACGATTCCAGTGTTCTTTTGAAATTCCTAAAGTCCATTTGATGTATTCTAAATTATTGACGTGGTCAAAATGGTCAATCGCATTTGATTCAACTTTGATTTTTTTTGAAAATGGAATCGGATTATGCATACAAACTTCTTTAAAAACCTAGAATATATTTGGCGATACCAAAGAAAATAAGCAGCCCAAAGATGTCGTTACTGGTAGTGATAAATGGCCCGGTGGCAAGAGCGGGGTCAATTTTATAGCGGTTTAGCATGATGGGCACAAACGTCCCGATGAGTGAAGCTATAATAATCACTGAAATTAATGCCAGCGAAATCGTAAAAGCCACCAAATAATCTCTGCCTAATAAAAAATGGGCGCCGAGGAAAAGCAAAACTGCCAGTAAAATGCCGTTTAGAATATTAAGCCCTACTTCTTTGAGCAGGCGTTTCCAAATTGAGCCCGATAAAGTACCTTTAGCAATACTTTGCACAATAATAGCAGAAGATTGCACACCTACATTTCCCGCCATTGCTGCTATGAGGGGTGTAAAGAAAAACAAATAGCCGTAATTGGTAAGCGCACTTTCAAATTGGCCGGCGACTGTTACCGCTACAAAGCCCCCAAAAAGGGCTAAAATGAGCCAGGGTAATCTGGCTCGGGTAAGTTGCCAGATGGTATCGCTGGCATCTACATCTTCAGAAATACCTGCTGCCATTTGGTAGTCTTTATCGGCTTCATCTCGTATAAAATCTATGATATCATCAACCGTAATTCTCCCGACCAGTCGTCCTATTTCGTCTACAACCGGAATAGCTTCGAGGTCGTATTTTTGCATGATTCTTGCCACTTCTTCAGCAGGCGTATGCACGTCTACATAATCTACATTTTCAATATAAACATCAGCAATATTGGCATTGCTTGGTGCTGTAATCAAGTCTTTTAAAGACAGTCTGCCTTTTAGTTTTCCTCTGTTGTCAATGACGTAAATGGCATGTACTCGGGTAACATTTTCGGCCTGTGCTCGCATCTCTTCCATGCAACCTGTTATACTCCAGTTTTCATTGACCTTTATAAGTTCTTTGGCCATTAGACCACCGGCAGAATTTTCATCATACCTCATCAACTCTACAATATCTTGAGCGTGATTTCGGTCTTTTAAGTTTTTAAGGACTTCGTTTTTTAAATCTAAGGACAAATTTAGGATAATATCGGTGGCATCATCCGTATCCATTTCTTCTATCTCGTCTGCAATTTCTTTTGCTGTGAGGTTTTCGAGCAGTTTTTCCCGATCATCCTCTTCAATCTCCATTAAAATTTCGGCAGTCTTTTCACTGTCCAGAAGTTTAATAACATAGGTCGCCTCATCAAGGCTAAGTTGATCTAAAATTTCAGCAATATCGGCATGGTGCATGTCACCCAAATGCGATAGTAATTCCTGAGTGTCTTTCTGTTCAATCAGGTATTCTATTTTTTCAATAAATGCTTTAGAAATTTCAAACTGCATCTTGAGCTATTTTTTGGGTCAATGTAATGAATTCTTTATAATCTAAGCGTTCCGGTCTTAAGTTAAAAACATCCTCTGCCTTTAATTCATCACTTAAATTGAAGGTTTTTAAACTGTTTCTTAGGGTTTTACGTCGCTGCTGAAATGCAGTTTTAACAACTTTAAAAAACAACTGCTCATCACAGTCTAACTTATAGTTTTCTCTTCTTGATAATTTAATGACACCACTATCAACTTTTGGTGGTGGGTTGAAAACATTTGGTTTTACGGTAAAGAGGTATTCTGTTTTAAAAAACGCTTGGGTAAGCACCGATAATATGCCATAAGTTTTGTTACCACTATCAGCACAGATACGCTTAGCCACTTCCATTTGAAACATCCCGGCAAATTGCGGGACGTACGCTCTGAGTTCTATGGTTTTAAACAAAATTTGACTTGAAATATTGTAAGGAAAATTGCCAATAACCCCGAAATTATTGGAATTAATCAGCCTAATCACATCTGCTTTTAAAAAATCTTGCTCTAAAATCTTTAGGTTTGTATGGTCGTTTAAAGGGTTTTTATAGTATTCCTCCAGATAAGCCGTAGATTCACGGTCTATTTCGAAGGCGTAAACATCTACTGGTTGCTGTAACAGGTACTTTGTAAGCATTCCTGTACCGGGGCCAATTTCAATCAATTTATCAATACTGGAATAGTCTAGAGCTTCAGCTATGTTTTGAGCAATACTTTCATCGTTCAAAAAATGTTGACCAAAGTATTTTTTAGGACGAACCCCCTGCTTTTCTTTCTTGAAATAATGCTTTGCATTCGCCATATCTAAAATAATTTGACTAAAAGTCTATGCTAAATTCCTGCAGGTTATCATCATCGCCTATATTTTGCTTCTCATCATCACATTCTACCTGAATACTCAGCTTTTCCGGTTTTTCAAATTTACCTCTGGAGACTTCAAAATTGTCATCATTATAAACGTCTTTCATGTACATTCCCCAAATAGGCAGAGCCATAGTTGCACCCTGACCGTATCTAATACCCGGAAACCTCACCGAGCGATCTTCGCCACCAACCCAAACGCCGGTAGCTAAGTCCGGTACCATGCCGATAAACCAGCCGTCACTTTGGTTTTGAGTTGTTCCTGTTTTACCTGCAATGGGGATACTATCGTTAAAATTATAGGGATAACCGGTAACTGTTCGTTTATAAAATGAATTATTAACCGCCCATTCGCCTCTTAGTCTGGCGCCCGAACCATATTTTGTGACGCCTTCTAGCAATTTTATGGTCACATAAGCGGTCTCGTGGCTTAATACATCTGCACTTCTAGGTTTATGTTGGTAAAGCAATGTTCCATTTTTGTCTTCAATACGCTTAACATAATAAGGTTCTACATGAACCCCTTTATTGGCAAATGTGCTATACGCCGAGACCATCTCATAAACACTCAAATCCGGTGTACCCAATGCTATTGATGGATAAGGGTCAATATTTTTCGTGTCTACGCCTAATTTTTCAACAAAATCTATAACAGGCTGAGGGCCTATTCTGTCCATGACTCGGGCTGTAATGGTATTAACGGATTTTGCTAAAGCTTGTTTAAGGGTTAATAGTTTTCCATCGGTATCGCCTGAATTTTTTGGTGTCCAATCTTCCATTAATCCAAATTTGCCTTGAGGAATGGTAAACATGGTGTTGGGTAGCTCATAACAGGGCGATATGTGCAGCTGATCGATTGCAGTAGCGTACACAAAAGGTTTAAATGTAGAGCCTACTTGTCTTTTGGCCTGTTTAACGTGTTCGTATTTAAAATTTTCAAAATCTATGCCGCCAACCCAGGCTTTGATTTCTCCGGTTTTAGGCCGCATAGACATCATACCTGCATTGAGGTAAGATTTATGGTAATAAATAGAATCTCTCGGCGTCATGATGGTATCAATTTTACCTTTCCAGCTAAAAACTCGCATTGCAGTAGGCTTATCAAACGAGGCTAAAATAGAATCTGTTGAGATACCTTTGGCTTTCATCGCCTTATACCGGGATGAATTTCTAATCGCCTGATTAATAATTCTATCTATTTCGTCTTGCTCTACCCCTCTAAATGGAGCAGTTTTGTTGTTTTTGTTTTGTCTAAAAAATTCGCGTTGGAGGTTAATCATGTGGCTTTTCACTGCCTTTTCAGCATAGCCCTGCGCTCTAGAATCTAAAGTTGTATATATTTTGAGTCCATCGCTGTAGAGGTTATAATACTCCCCATCGTCTTTGGGGTTTTCTTTGATCCAGTTGTTCATGAACTTCTTCAGCTCTGCTCTAAAATAGGTAGCCTGACCATCATTTTGATATTCCGGTGTGTAATTTATAGCTAAGGGTAAAGCTTGTAAGGAATCTTTTTCCTGTTCCGTGATGTACTCGTTTCTGGCCATCTGCACAAATACCTGATTTCGCCTTTGAAGCGAGTTGTCTTTAAATCTTTCACGGTATGGGTTGTAAAGCACGGGATTTTTGAACATGGCCACGAGTGTAGCAGATTCCTCTACACTAAGCTCCTGAGGTTCTTTACCAAAGTATATTCTGGCTGCAGAGCGTATGCCCACAGCTCCGCGGGTAAAGTCAAAAATGTTGAAATACATGGCTATGATTTCGTCCTTGGTATATTGCTTTTCCAGACGAATGGCAATGACCCATTCCTTAACTTTTTGCTTTAGCCTATTTAGCAATCCGCGTTCATTGGGGTCTGTAAATAACTGTTTGGCCAATTGCTGAGTTATGGTACTCGCCCCGCCTCTTTCTCCAAGGTAAACAAGAGCTCTTAAAGTTCCTCTGGCATCGATTCCGGAATGTGAATAATACCTTTCGTCTTCAGTAGCCACAAGCGCATTTACCAAGTGGTCCGGGAGTTGGTCGAATGCAACTGGCGTTCTATTTTGTTTAAAGTATTTCCCCAATGTTAGGCCATCTTCTGAAATAATCTCTGTTGCCAGATTGGTTTGTGGGTTCTCCAATTGTTCAAAGCTTGGCATTTTTCCAAAAGCCCCTAATCCGGCAAATAAAAAAACATGTATAATTAAAAGGAACAAGACGGTGTAGAGTATCCAAAATCTCTTGGCGTAGTTTGTTTTCTTTTCTTTCTTGTTTTTCTTTTTTGCTGTCATGGTTTTTCTAGTATAATGGGTTCATAACTAAAGCCTATTTCCTCAACGCCCTTTAGTTTTTTTAAGGGTTCAACCTCTCCGGGTTTTCGCATTGCCTGACGAATTTTAATTTGGTATGCACCCGGCTCAGAAAACTTTACAGCTTCTTTATACCATAATTTATTGTATTTTAAACTTCCAAAGCCTTCGCCCATAAGCTTACCATCTTTAAACGCCATTTTATACTCTAAAGTATCTACAACTACCTTGCCGTATGGAAATTGCATGCTGGTGATTATAAAAAGATTATTGTAGTTATAATCTTTAGTATTTCTAATATGAATGTAACAGTTATACTGAGTTGTGGTATCCTGAACCTCAAACCTCAGATTGACTATACTGTCTTTATGCCAGTATCCCGGTGTCTGCTGCGATTCATAAAAATACAATCTCTCTCTGCAGCCTAATAATACTATCATTGCAAAAAGGCCTAGAATTCTTTTAGGCATTTCTATTTGGCTTTTTAGATTTATGGCGGTAGTTGCGCTTTGATTTTCTTTTGTTCTTTCTTTTTTTGCGTTTGGGTTTGTCAAAACGGGTGAGGCTATCCTGACCTACAACGTCATCATAATCCTTAAAACTCGGCGTGTTGTCTTCAACAAAATCTTCAAGACAATCTACCGGTTGTTTTTGTTTCTCTGCTTTTATAATTTTATTGACGTCATCTACATCAAGTTCATGCCATTGGGCTGAATCTTCGTAATAAGCATACCACATTTTACGATTAAAGATATCCATCTTCTGCAGGCTGGCTTTTCCTTTTTTAGTCACCAGTTTATGGTCCTGTCTGGGGAAGTCTTTTAAAGCCTCCAAATACATGTCTAATTCGTAATTCAAACAACACTTGAGCTTACCACATTGCCCGGCTAATTTTAGAGGATTAAGCGAGAGCTGTTGATAACGGGCTGCAGAGGTCTTTACCGAGCGAAAGTCTGTCAACCAAGTGGAACAGCACAATTCTCGACCACAGGAGCCAATGCCGCCTAAACGTGCAGCCTCCTGACGCAAACCAATCTGTTTCATTTCAATTCTAACCTTAAAGGTGTAAGCGTATTCTTTGATGAGCTGTCTGAAATCTACCCGTTGATCGGCGGTGTAATAAAAAATAGCCTTAGAGCCATCACCCTGAAATTCAATATCACTAATTTTCATCTTAAGGTCGAGTCTGATAGCGATTTGACGAGCTTTGACCTTAATCTCTTCTTCCCTTGAACGACAATCCTGCCAAACGTCTATATCTTTTTGGTTGGCTATTCTATAGACTTTAGGATACCTTTCGCCATCACGTTTTGATCTTTTCTTGTTCATTTGTACCCTCACCAATTCGCCTGTAAGGCTTACGATACCAACATCATGACCTGGTTGAGCTTCAGTAGCCACTACATCGCCTATATGCAAGGATAGATTTTCAGTATTTTGAAAAAATTCTTTTCTACCGTTTTTAAAACGTACTTCAACCATATCGAAAGGCTCCTGCCCGTCGGGTAACTGCATATTAGACAACCAGTCGAATACAGTGAGCTTGTTACAGCCGTCTGTTCCGCAGGTTCCATTATTTTTACAGCCTTTCGGCGTTCCGTCTTTATTGCTTGAGCAACTGCTGCATCCCATATTTATATATATTGAAACTAAAACTGAATTTAGTTAATGATTATTGTAATAAAACCTGAGTTATTCCATCGAATCCCTGACTTCAAAACCTATAACTCGCTTGTTTTATTAATTTCATTCAAATATAAATATTATAAGGCTTGCATCGTGATGAAGTGGTAAAGAATTTGAGTTCAGGCGTAATCTAAATTTTAAAATGAGGTTTGCTCTCAAAAGTTTTCAACTTCGAAGCCGGAGATGTGTTTATTGATAATTGATCTTAAAGAACTGGAGTTTGAAAATAGTAGTCTTCTAAGGTAATTGAAGTAGAGGTGCAAAGTTGCAAACTTTGCCCAGCATGAGAGCATGGGTACCACAAAAGAAATAATTCGCTATTTGTTAAATTATTTAAGGAGTTTTCCTATCTTGCCTTTTCAAATATTTTTCATGAGCCAAACAGCCAAACAGCCAAACAGCCAAACAGCCAAACAGTCAAGGTCTTAGGTTAAGTATTCGATATTGGGTTTATGGGTTTGTATAAGTTTCTAAACTTTTTCAGAAAAACTTATATCATCCTAAAACAACAAATATGCTTTCTAATTCAAAACCTAAGACTACTTACTTATTTTTAGTTTGTTTAATTTAATGACAATAACTTCTTGTGAAGAAGAAACCTTAAAAGACTATAATGAGCCAAATCAAGTATTAAAAACAATAGACTTTACAATAGCCGATGCTGTACATTTGTATGAAAATGATAAAAATCTAAAACAAACCATAGAAAAGATTAAAAACAACATGCAAAAGGCTACCTCCTCAAGTATTTATAATTTCGGTATTTATGAGTCTAGCATTCAAGTTTTGGAAGCTACAAATTACACGCAATATACTTTTGAGGTTTATAGAGATACTTCAATAAGTGGGCAGCTAGAAAATTATGTGCTTAAAATATATAACGACGACAGTAATGAACAATTTATTGTCACATATGATTTAAATCCTGACTATAGTTATAGCTTTAATAATATTGAAGCGATAAACGACCCTTCATTAATAACAACAAAATCATTTGGTTGTTACATTGAATTTGTTGACTCTTTTGATATTACAGAATGTTCACCTATTTATTGTTCCATTGATGGCCACGAAGACGGAGGAAATGGGTGTCAGAATAGTCCTGCTAATGGTGGTCAGCCAAATCCAGATTTGGGGTTAAATTGTGAAACTACTACGGTTTTTGTTTTTGCAGAAAGTGATGGTTGCAATGGCGGTGCTACAGATTCGACTCCAAACCCTGCTGAACCTCAGGAACCAACAACCAATACAGGACCTGGCTCTACCACAAATGATCCCAACGACTCAAGTGAGCCTGAAGAAGAGACTACAATAACTAATCCCTATACAAAAGTTAGTCAATGTACCAGAGATGCTATCAATAACCTACCCCAAGACCAAGCAGATTGGATAAATAGTTTAGACGATTGTGTGTTTGGTGGTACCACATGTAATCAACAATTGTACGATGACATCACTGGTTTTGTGGATGATAATAATGAGGATTGTGTGATAAATAGTGAGGCTGAAGATTTTTTGAATGCC
>Ga0209931_1000872_pt1:0-15000 | contig 17314 bp, 10 predicted proteins | sample SalPonR1_B_D1_MG_FD_185697 | JGI IMG/M metagenome (GOLD analysis project Ga0209931, IMG submission 185697) | Salt pond soil microbial communities from South San Francisco under conditions of wetland restoration - Salt Pond MetaG R1_B_D1_MG... ...
ACTTTTTGCCATATTTATAATAAATAATTCAATATTATCAATATATTAATCAATTATTTAATAACTTAATTAATATATTCAAGGTAAAAAATTAATAATTTACATACTAAATAATAAAGTAAAAAAGTTTTCATCAAAGTTATAAGTCCAACTAAACTATCTGCAGTTTTGTAAGATTCATTTTATTCATGTTTTTTACTTGAAAAATTTTTATACATATAGTAGTGTCTTTCTATTCAATCATTTAACTACCTTTCATTGTGGATATAAAACCGTCTTTCTTAATAATGCGATATTCTCTAGTTTTTTTACTAAACATCATTTTATTTTTTTCTATACTTCCAATAATTTAAACACATAAATACCAACTCGACCTATTTTTAGATTACAAGGTTTTTAAAATTATTAAAATCATGGTTACATCTAATCCCCCAAGATAGTGATGGTTATATTCGTTAACCAACACTAACTGAATTTACACTACTATAGAACATCCTATATCATCATTTAACCCGAAAAGTTTATGACAAAAGTCATAACTATAAACAAATAATACTTTAGACTAGTACTCTTTTAAGAGCCTCCATCTTCTACCTAACAGTAGGCGAACTAATAGTTTAAGTAACATATTGATATAAAAACCCATGAGGTTTTAATTGCCTCCATCACTTCGTAAATTTATGAAACACAATACAAAAACAACATCAAGAAAGCGCTTCTACTTCTTTTAATTTTTTAGTGAATTTAATTAAATTTTCAATATTCATCTAAACTTTTAATTATTAGTTTTCTCAACTCTATGTAATCTAAATGGTAAGTAAATAAAACATCTAATTTTTTCCAGCTAATCAGGCTAATTTAGATATCGCACTATAAACTAAATCATTTTAAGATATATTCATATTAACTGGTTGATATTATTCAGAAATACTTGGAATATCTTTTGTAAAATTAATAGCCTAGATATCAGTTCCACCATCACCTGTAACAGCCTTTGACCTACTCCCCACCAATTCACTACGTTCATGAACAAGGATTCTTGATAGTTCGACCATCTTCCAAACTGATATTGCGTTAAAACTCCCTGACTAAAAGGTCTCGAGTTCCAATCAGTTTGGCAACTAGTGGAGTTAGAATCATATCTTACTCCATAGGGCGAAGTCAAAACGCCTTCTAACCAATCGGATTTATCTTTTAGAGTACCGATTGTATACTTTTTCAAAATATTAATAGCTCCTACGCTATCTCTGTGGTATTCAAACCCACATTGACACTTATAGTGCCTGTTTGTAGGTTTATGTCTTTTACCGCATTTAAGACAAGTTTGACTTGTATAAGTTTCTTCTTGATAATCAACCTTAATACCAACAGATTCAGCTTTGTACTCAATTATATCTGTTAATTGTCTATATATCCATTGGCCTTCCATTGATGATATAGTTATCTACATTGTCTTTAAAAGTTAATGTAGCAAGATTACTTAAACCTAAATCAATACCCATTATATCGCTATTTTTTGGTTTATCTTAGCTTCAATTTTATATATTACTAATAGATACCACTCCTTAGAAAGATTATCTTTTTTTATCCTTACTTGTTGAAAATTATCAAATTCTATAATGTTTTCAATTGCTGCCGGCAACTGAAATTTAAGACTTTTCACATTATATTTAGATTTAATCTCTTTAGATAAGGATAGTAACAGCTTTCCTTCTCTAACTCTTCTAGCTAAGTTAGTAAATATGATTTCGCCTGGATTACTATTTAAATATTTAAATTTAGGTGGTCTTGGTTGCTCTTGATATTTGTTTAATTTTTATTATAATCTTGGATTGAGTTAAAGTAACTTTTCCAATCTTGAGCTAATTGTTTAAAAAGCTGTTGTCTATTGTAACTGTGAAGATATTTTGTATGCCAGTTATCCTTAAAATTATTTTCTAGCCTGGTATATACTGGTTTTACTTCTTCTTTATTTCTAATTTGATAGTTAACTGTATTATATAGTTTGGAGGAGAAAACGATCATGCACATATTTTATTTGAAACTCCCCAAAGGTGCAATTATCTAAATTAGTTAACACTTTAAAAACTGTATCTTCAAGACTTATTAAAAAGAAATATGAAAAACATTTAAAAAAATATTATTGTAAATCTGCTTTTTGGTCTAAAAGCTATTGCCTTGTATCTACTGGTGGTGCTACTATCGAAACGATTAAAAAATATATTGAAAATTAAGGAAAAGAATAATTTAAAATTCAATATTTGATTAAATTTTAAATAGCCAATTCATCACCACTTTAATCACAGATTTAGATGGAGTTTTCTTGGCTGTTTTAAATTAGAGTCAATTACTTTTCCCCTATCCAATCAATAGATATAATTATATATAATAGGAAACCCACCTCTCGGCAGGTCTCCTAGTTTTTACATTATTTTATATAAATTCATTTTTGATTACTTGCGAATCATTTTAGCTCCACATTGAGGACATGCTCTTTCATAACAAGGAACTCCTCTTTCATGAGGAATTTCTTCCCCACATTCCGGGCAAACACACATACCTTGAGGTCCCAATCCTCTTCTATTTCCCTGATTCCCTCTGTTGCCACGATTAACCATAAATACAACCTCCTTCTTTTAATAAATTTATTACCTGAATCAAATGTTTTTTGATAACTTTTTAGGATAAAATATGGTTAATTATTAAAATGCCCATCTTATATTTTTTTAAATTTCTCCTCAAATCAAATTTATAATCCAAATATTACTTTACTTGTTTCGCAAATAATATTTTGCCTCATTAAATTCTGTCTCTACAATCAGACCTTTTTCAATGAGTTCTTCTATTTGGCTCCATTTTCCATCACATTTTTTTAATAATTCTTTTACTGCTTCTTCTTTTAATGGGTGCACTGCCGTGATATTAAGCATATCTTTTTTAATATCTCCTGTACTGGAAAACTTATTGCCTTCATAACCTATGAGATACTCGGTTTTTATATTTCTCTCTTTATAAATTTGCACTGCCATATTAATTTTTTGTGGTGTTGGTGTCTCAACATAATCTTCAGCAGGGGGCCTTGTTGGTACAGAAACATATGACTTAAAAGCATCTAACTGAGCAATAAATTCAGCATTCCTTTCTAAGTCTCCTCTATTATCATTAACTCCTTTTACTAACATAGTTTCAGTAACAAGTTCACCCTCATATTCTTGTGATAATTTTTTCATGCTCTGATGAATTTCACTAAGCTTTAATTTGCCGTGTGGCCTATTAATTTTTTTCCAAGTCTTTTCACGTACAGCATCACATTTTAAAGAAACCCAATCTGCTTTTTTTAATTCCTCTCTTACTTGTTTATCCGTGATTAAAGATGCATTAGTAATCACAGCTGTTTTTACACCAAATTTGTTAATAGCTTTAATGGTTTTACCTAAATTACTATCTAAAGTTGGTTCACCATCAGCTACAAATGTAAAATAATCTACTTTTTCCCCTTTTTTGTCAAGTTCAATTAATTCCTGCTCTACTTCTTTTAATACCTGATCTGTTTGATAAAATTTTTCTCTTTCCAATTGCAAATTTTCTGTCCTGCCTAACTGACAGTAAATACAAGAATAACTGCAAGTTTTCGGTCTCACATTGTTTACACCCAAACTCTGTCCAAGTCTCCTTGATGGTACTGGTCCGAAAATTCTCATCCACATCACCTCAATCCATATCTATTTGTTCAACTCTACATTAATAATTATATTCTTATCTACAACCAATATCAAGTTTATTGACATTTGTTCATAACTCTATAAAAAATAATAATGTTTCTTTCGTGTTCTATTTTATTATAATAAGAATATTATCTATAATTTTAATATTGGAGTTTTGAACTTTAATTTTTAAATCAATAATTTGTAAATACTTTCAATAATGATATTGACAAAATCTTATAATAACTATACTATGTTTGCTCTCGCCACCAACTAAGGAAATGAGTTTCATAACTTAAGGTCTGGGTTGGACAAACATCAATACAATGTCCACAACCAACACAGCGCAGATTTTCGACAGCTTTTCCTTCTTTAGCAGCAGATGCAACATCAATAGACATTGGACAAGCTTTTGAACACTGATTACATTGAATGCAATGGGTATTATCAGTTTTAATCTTCTGTCCTGCTAATCTACTGATCAGTGAGAGGAATGTACCGAGAGGACAGTAATAACAATAACCTCTACCAGTCCAGACAACCCAAAAAAACATTGCCATTAAAAGTTCTAGAGAAAGGTATTTAATTACCTCTAATTCATTTAACAAATCCCTATTACCATAAAGAGATATTCCTAATAAACGGAAAAACCACCATATAACAAAAAACATAGTAACTATAAACATGATCCAGCGAAAGATATTAAAAAACTTCAGCCAGTTTTCATTTAATTCCTTCTTTTTCCCAATAAGAGGAAATGCATCTGACCATATTTCAGAAACAAATCCGTTTAACATGCAGAGATATGAACATTGCCACCTTCTACCCATAATCAAGGTACCAATAAATACAACGATATTAGAAGTTAGAAAAAAAACAACAGCAGCAAATACACCGCCTGCACCCCAGCTTAAAACATGTTCTGAAAAATATACAGTTGAAGTATTCATCAATTGAAGACCTGTGGTTGACCAGGGAAGGGGCATGAAAAAATAATAAAGCTCACGATTACCTACAAGCCAGGGAATTATCCCATGTATGAGCAAAGCAGTAATTGAAAAGGCAATTATACTTACTTTCTGTAGTCTATGATACTTCTTTTTTTTGATAATCTGTAAGGAAAGCAGAGATCCAATTATAATTATAGCAATTTTGAATTCATTCTCAAAAATGAGATAAATAGAATTAATCAAATCAGCATTCTCTTCTGCCAACATCCCCCCCAAACCATAGTTCAAACCCGCGACAAGGATAGTAGAAACAATATAAAACCCTAATAAAAATTTTAGCCAGTATATCGCTTTTTCTTTTTTCATACCGCTTTCTCCCAATTTAATTTATTTTTAAATCTTTGATTCAAAAAAACACTTTAGTCAAATAAAAATTAAATAATAAACCTATATATCATTACTATATATTTATTGACAAATTTATAATTGATCTTTTAAATGAATATTTTCTGGCAAGATTAATCTTTTTTAAAAAAATAAAAACCAAAGCTTTTATGATGGGACATTATTTCAATATTCAGAACTTCAAAATTGTGCTTATCAGCTAATTCATTTATGGTACCTAAAATTAACTTTTCAATTTCAGGATTATTTAAAATCATTTTTCTATACTTTGGTATCCATACAAAATGATAGTTTAAAAGAAATTTTGCATGTCTTGTACTTTTGTAGGTATTCATTAATATAAATCCCTTTATTATAAAATTTTATATTATTATATTACGAAAGGAATTCATATACAAAAAGAAGAAAAACACAACGCCGATTATATCAACAGGGCTTTCTCGGCTGAATTTCGGTAATTTTAAATTCAATATTTGATTAAATTTTAAATAGCCAATTCATCACTACCTTAAGCACAGATTTAGATTGAGTTTTCTTGGCTGTTTTGGATAAAATATAAAATATAGTACATAAAAAAACCGTTGCCAACATCTTAATAAATAATATCACCTCAAGTATACTAGCAAATATACAAGGGGGTTGAGAAATGATGTTAGCAATGGCTTAAATATTTCATATCAGATTTAAATCTGATATGAAATATAAAAACTAATAAAAAAATTACCAAAAATTTAGGTGTTGATAAAAATATTTGAAAAAAATAGGCTGAAATAGATGAACATTTATAAAATATACCCCTCTCTAAAATGAAAAAGAAAACTTCTGATAAAATATATTAAAAAAATTGGTGATTAAATTAGTTCATAGCTTTTATTTTTTTAAATATTTATTGAACCATTCTATTATTTCTTGCAATCGGCGTATCCTATGTTTTGGTTTTCCTCCTCGAGAAAGTTCATGGTTTTCTTCTTTAAAAATACATAATCTACTCTCAATATCATGATATTTAAGAGCTGTAAACATCTGTATTCCTTCTGGTAGCCAACATCGATAATCTTCTCGAGAATGAATGAATAAAGTTGGGGTAGATACTTTGTCTGCATATTTTAAAGGAGAACCATCCCACAATTTCTCATGTTTATTCCAAGGCGTTGCTCCCTTAAACTGATCCTTAACAAAAAAATAACCTATATCAGTTGTACAGAATTTAGAAATCCAATTTGATATACTTCTTTGTGATACTGCCGCTTTAAAACGATCAGTATGTCCAATAACCCAATTTGTCATATAACCACCATATGATCCTCCCCCGACTCCCAAACTATTTTCATCAATAAAATCGAATTTCTGAATCGCTTTATCCATGACTTCCATAAGATCATTATAATCTCTGCCCCCATAATTTCCTCTTATATCAGCAAAATTATTACCTTTGCCTGCACTACCTCTAGGATTAGTGTAAAGAACTGCATAACCTTCATTGGCCATTATTTGGAATTCATGAAAGAATATACTACCGTATGTCCCTTTAGGGCCTCCGTGTATTTCTAAAATAGTAGGATATACTTCTCCCTTATTAAACCCAATCGGCTTCATTATCCAAGCATCCAGTTCTTCGCCATCAGTAGTTTTAACATTAAAATACTCTGGGGTTGAAATCATCTTATCTTTCAAAATTTCTTTATTAAAATTACTGACCTGTTTTTCTTTGCCATTTTGATACACATAAAGCTCTTGAAGTTTATTTTTTCTAAAACCAATATAGGCAATAATTCCATTTTTGACATCAAACATATCTATTGCTCCAGGACGATCAATAATTCTTTTGATACCACTGCCTTCTAGCTTGTTTAAATAAGAACTATATCCTTCTGTTGTTATTAAGTAAAAATTATCATCATCAAATTCAATATTTTTACCGCCACCCATTCTAGAATCATTACCTACGTAGTTGCCAATGCTTCTATCTAAGTTATCAGTAATTTTTTCTATATTATTATGTTTTAAATTAAATTTGTAAATTTCATGATTTGTATTTATCCCCATTTCCTCCATATCAGTACCAGAAAAATAGATTGAAAATTTATCTGTCATTTTAACAAATCCTAGTTCCATTTCTTTTTTGGTTAATTGTTCAAGATAGTCTTTGGATAAATCATATAGATATAGTTCACTGCTTTGTTCCATTTTATCAGTATATTTTTTCATATTTACAACTAAATTATTACCAAAGAGATCAAAATCTAAAATGTCATATTGACCACCAATAATTTTTTTATATTGCTTTTCCTTCATATCTATCTTGAGAAGATGGTTTCTTTGTTTATTTGTAAAACCCTGGTTATTGCTCCAAAATGGTATTTCATCTAAGATTTCATAATCTTTTTGTTCTTTAAGCTCTTCTTCTGTTTTTTCTTCTATATCTGCCAGTATGTTTATAAATAAGGTTTGAGAATTCTTTTTGAAATCTTTGATAATATAGGGAATTTCAGTAAAAAATTCAGCTTCTCCTCCATTGATATTTATCTTATAAAATTCAGTAAATGGTTTCATATTATTATCATCTTTATCTTTTTTTTGTGTACTAAACATTATATTGTCGTTATCAAGCCATAAAAAATTTTTAGGCTTACCTCTCGAAGTTAATTTCCAGAGTTTATCATCACATAGTTCATAAATCCATAAATTAGACAAATAATCATTTTTTTCTAGATTTGCCCGTTTTAAAACAAAACAAAGTTTATCACCTGTAGGTGATAACTCTAAATTTGATAGAAAACCGTAATCCTTCAGATCATCAATTTTTAACTTTTCCACTGTTTATCCTCCCTCTTTGATATAACAAAACTCTTTAATTGACCTTTCTTTAAATATATTATCGCGCCTTTTTCAACAAGACCTTATAAATACAATCCCCATATGGTTTTAGTATAAAAAAACAAGTTATAATGTTTGTAAATAATCACATTAATATTTTAGTAAAAAAAGCATGACTTTTATACAGCCATACTTTTTATTATATATTATTCCATATATTCAAAATTTATTTCCAATATTACACAATAAATATAATAAAACTCGATTAGTATTTATGGTAATAAGCCTTTTTAAACAAACACCTTAATATTCTATACTACTATAAGCCTATTTGAAACTTACAGTAATATATGTACTTTTTATTATTAATAATTCTTTTTTTAAAATTTTCGATTATTTTGTTAATAATAGACTGTCGAGATTATAAAGACTCAAATTGGATTCAATTACATTTTTTACCTGTCAAAGTAGATATTTTTACCAGTTGCTGATAGAGGTATTCCAATTACAAATTCGCCTTCTATTAGTTCTTCTTTGCGAGCTACAACCCCGATTCTATACATTATCCTATTATCTACATTTAATAAACTGGCAGTTTTGACTGCTGAGCCCAAAGCGATTCCTAAATCTATTAATCGCCAAGCACATAAACCACCTGCAAATTCAGGCCCCTCTTTAGACTGCAATTCATTACAATTATCATAACCACATGCACCACAGTTTAAGCCTAATGCTTCAGGAGAGTTTAGAGAAAATAAAACTACAGAACCACTTTCCCTTACATTTTCAGCATCACGATCAAAATTTGCTCTGTTAGTTTCTTCACCATACTCAAACATCGAATCTGCAAGTTCTTCTATTTCTTCACCGGTTAAAATTTTAATTTCTATAAAATCTTTCCCTGCTGCTTTAGGAGCAGTTCTTGCTGATATTGCCATAAGTTCTGCTACAGTTTCTAAGCCTTCTTTCATTTTTTACACCTCTTTTTAACTTTTTCTTGAATAAATACAAATAAAATTGGATTCGAAAAGTAAATAAACAATATGAACTAGATAATTGTCATAATAATATTATTAATCCAACTTTTTAAAAAATTTCTAAAATTTTATTTAAAAGAAGAGCTTCTTTTTGATACCTTAATAATAGACCACAACCAAAAGAAGGAACTCTTTCTACTATGATAACTAAAAGTTTACATAAAAGTCAAGAATTTGATTACTTACAGAGAGTGTCTTAAATCAGTAAAAATATTTATTAAATAATCTTTTCTACTATATTTTGATATCAATCTGTCCTACTAATTTCAAAATTTTAGAGAGCTGTTTTTAAAATAATCAAAAATATTTTATTTATTAACAACATTTTGTGGTTCATCCTCTAACCACTTATAAATATTATTAAATACTATTTCTGATCTTTTAATAAAAGCTTCTTTTGTGGCAAAAGCAACATGAGGTGTAAGAAGGGTATTGTTGGCATTTAAGAGAGGATGATCTTTAGGGATAGGAGGTTCCATGTAAAATACATCAATACCAGCACCAGCAATTTTTTCTTCATTTAAAGCTTTGGCAAGGGCTTCACTATTCACAATAGGCCCTCTTGCACAATTGATTAAAATTGCTTCTTTTTTCATTAATTCTATTTTTTCTTTATTTATTAAATTTATAGTGGATTCCATTAAGGGAGTATGAACAGAAACCACATCACTTTCTTTCATTAGTTCTTTAAGTCCCAAATATTTTAAACCTAAGGCTTTCGCTTCCTTGTTTTCTGTAATATCGTTCCCAAAAAGTTTACACCCAAAAGCTTTTGCTATCTTAGCTACCTGAGTACCTATGTTCCCTGTTCCTACAATACCAAATTTTTTACCTGATAATTCATTTCCTATCATTCCAAATCTTTTTTTGCCTTCTCGAGTAGCACGATCACATTTAACCATATTTCTCATTAAATTGATAACCATACCAAATACTAATTCTGCAACTGATTGATCAGAATAACCAGAAGAGTTACTTACTAGAATATTATTTTTATTGCAGGCCTTTAAATCAATATGATCTATCCCTGTGAAAGCAACAGAAATAAGCTTCAAATTTGAACAAGAGTTAATCACGTTCGCAGATAAAGGTAAATTAGTTATTATTATTACATCTGCACCTTCTGCCTTTTTAATGATTTCATCTTCCTTCTCCACCCTATTATCATAACTAACAAATTCATGTCCTAAGCTCTTTAATTCATTTTCATAGTTTTTTAATAAATCGTTTGATATACCTATTGGTTCTAACATTGCAATTTTCATTTTATAAACCCCCCGTTTCTATCCCTTATTGTCAAAAGTTTTCCTTGATATGACTTATAAATCTTGTCATAACAAAATATTTTTTTATAATTGCTATTTTCTGATATCTGGCTAAAATGATAAAATCTAAAAAGAAACTCTTTAATGATAAGCCATTTAAAATTACATCCTTTTTATACTTTCGATTTAACTATTACTCTACCCTTTTGCATCCAAAGAAACAATAATTTTTAAATCGATTTATTTAAAATATGACCTTCGTCTCATATTCTAAACTTAATCTGCCAATTTTACACTAAATATGGCTTCCTTATTAGAAAATAAAACAATATTTCAAACTAAAGATTTATCAAGCATTTTTAGGTTTATGACCGGCCACCTATTTTGGATAAAACAAAATATATAAACAAAATAAAAAAACCACCTTCTCTCGCTATATCAACGATTAAAGATGGTGGAGATAAGGGGATTCGAACCCCTGACCTCTTGACTGCCAGTCAAGCGCTCTCCCAGCTGAGCTATATCCCCAGTATCTAAATGGAGCCGATGACCGGAATCGAACCGGTGACCTCTTCCTTACCATGGAAGCGCTGCTACCGCCTGAGCTACATCGGCAATATATTTTTTATAAACATACAATTAAAATGGCGGAGGCGACGGGATTTGAACCCGCGATCTCCGGCGTGACAGGCCGGCGCGTTAAACCACTTCGCTACACCTCCGTGATATATGGTGGGCGAAACAGGGCTTGAACCTGTGACCCCCTGCTTGTAAGGCAGGTGCTCTCCCAACTGAGCTATTCGCCCTTGGCACCCTCAAGGGGATTCGAACCCCTGCCGCCAGGATGAAAACCTGGTATCCTAGACCCCTAGACGATGAGGGCATTTAAAAATGGCGGAGAGAGAGGGATTCGAACCCTCGCTAGGGTATTATAACCCTACTACAGGTTTAGCAAACCCGCCCCTTCAGCCACTTGGGTATCTCTCCTTGGTGGGTCTAAGAGGATTCGAACCTCTGACACTGTGGGTATGAACCACATGCTCTAGCCAACTGAGCTATAGACCCTTTAAACTATAAATGAAATGATGAATATTTTTGACATTATATTTTATTATATGGAGCGGGAAACGGGACTCGAACCCGCGACCCTCAGCTTGGAAGGCTGATGCTCTAGCCAACTGAGCTACTCCCGCCAGTTTAATAATTCACTTATTATTATAATAAAATAATCTATATTATTGCAAATTTATTTTAATTTGGTTGCGGGGGCCGGATTCGAACCGACAACCTTCAGGTTATGAGCCTGACGAGCTACCAGATTGCTCCACCCCGCGCTATAATGGTGAGCCATGGAGGAATCGAACCTCCGACAACCTGATTAAAAGTCAGGTGCTCTACCAACTGAGCTAATGGCCCACTTGGCTGGGGTGGCAGGATTCGAACCTGCGCATACTGAGACCAAAACCCAGTGCCTTACCGCTTGGCAACACCCCAGTGAAGTAGTTTAAAAAATCTCCGGCAGTGACCTACTCTCCCACAGGGCTACCCCTGCAGTACCATAGGCGCAGGAGGACTTAACTGCTGTGTTCGAAATGGGAACAGGTGTGACCCCTCCGCAATTACCACCGGAAGTTATGAAGTTTTAATAACCTTCTCTCAAAATTGTATACAGGAATTAATAGAAAGTCAAGCCCTCGACCTATTAGTACCGGTCAGCTTAATATGTTACCACACTTACACCTCCGGCCTATCTACCTGATCTTCTCTCAGGGGTCTTAACTTGTTTATTACAAGCGGGATACCTTGTCTTGAAGCAAGTTTCACGCTTAGATGCTTTCAGCGCTTATCCTCTACACACTTAGCTACTCAGCTTTTTGCCCCTGGCGGAACAACTGATACACCAGCGGTATGTCCATCCCGGTCCTCTCGTACTAAGGATAGCTCCTCTCAAGTATCCTGCGCCTGCGACGGATAGGGACCGAACTGTCTCACGACGTTCTGAACCCAGCTCGCGTGCCGCTTTAATGGGCGAACAGCCCAACCCTTGGAACCTGCTTCAGCTCCAGGATGCGACGAGCCGACATCGAGGTGCCAAACCTCCCCGTCGATGTGAACTCTTGGGGGAGATAAGCCTGTTATCCCCGGGGTAACTTTTATCCGTTGAGCGATGGCAATTCCATTCTCTACCATCGGATCACTAAGCCCTACTTTCGTACCTGCTCGACCTGTGTGTCTCGCAGTTAAGCTCCCTTCTGCCTTTATACTCTACGTGCGATTTCCATCCGCACTGAGGGAACCTTCGGACACCTCCGTTACTCTTTGGGAGGTGACCGCCCCAGTCAAACTGCCCGCCTGACAATGTCCCATGACCAGTTTATGGCCTCTGGTTAGAATTCCGCTACTAAAAGGGTGGTATCCCACCGGTGACTCCAGTGATACTAGCGTACCACCTTCTCAGTCTCCCACCTATCCTGTACATTTAGTACCAAAACCCAATATCAGGCTGCAGTAAAGCTCCACGGGGTCTTTCCGTCCTGTCGCAGATAACCTGCATCTTCACAGGTGTTTCAATTTCACCGAGCCTCCTGTTGAGACAGCGTCCAAGTCGTTGCGCCATTCGTGCGGGTCGGAACTTACCCGACAAGGAATTTCGCTACCTTAGGACCGTTATAGTTACGGCCGCCGTTTACTGGGGCTTAGGTTCAAATCTTCGCTTGCGCTAAACTCTCCCCTTGACCTTCCAGCACCGGGCAGGCGTCAGCCCCTATACCTCGTCTTGCGACTTAGCAGAGACCTGTGTTTTTGATAAACAGTCGCTTGGACCACTTTGTTGTAACCGCTTTATTGCGGCACCCCTTCTCCCTAAGTTACGGGGCTATTTTGCCGAGTTCCTTAACAGGAGTTCTCTCGCGCGCCTTGGGATCCTCTCCCTGTCTACCTGTGTCGGTTTGCGGTACGGGCACTTAATATCTCACTAGCAGCTTTTCTCGACTGCTCATCTGACAGCTTCACCTCAATTGGCTCCACATCAAATAAAGAGGTTAACAACAACGGGATTTGCCTCGCTGTCCCTCTCCTATCCTTGTACGTGCACCTCCAGTCGCACGCCTGCCTTTTTTGCAGTGTCACTACCTCGCTTATACAATATTAAGTGGCATGGGAATCTCTACCCATTATCCATCGTCTACGCCTTTCGGCCTCGACTTAGGTCCCGGCTAACCCTGAGTGGACGAACCTTCCTCAGGAAACCTTAGACTTTCGGCGAGGGGGATTCTTACCCCCTTTATCGTTACTCATACCGGCATTCTCCCTTCTGTGCCGTCCACTGCTCCTTACAGTACAGCTTCTCCCAGCACACAATGCTCCTCTACCAGTTGCAAGTCGTTCATACAACCTATTCTCTCTTGATTAATATCTCTATCTCTTAACTTACTTGTTGTCTACACGGACAATAGACTCTATGAACGACTTACAAATCCACAGCTTCGGTGATAGGCTTAAGCCCCGTTACATTTTCGGCGCCAAAACGCTTGACCAGTGAGCTGTTACGCACTCTTTCAATGAATGGCTGCTTCTAAGCCAACATCCTGGTTGTCTCTGCGATTTGACTTCCTTTTCCACTTAGCCTATACTTGGGGACCTTAACTGGTGGTCTGGGCTGTTTCCCTCTCGACTATGAAGCTTATCCCACATAGTCTGACTCCCAGATATCAATACGGAGTATTCGGAGTTTGAATGGATTCGGTAACCTTGTTGGGCCCCTTGTCCAATCAGTGCTCTACAGCCCCGTATCTCTTCTCTGAGGCTAGCCCTAAAGCTATTTCGAGGAGTACCAGCTATCTCCAGGTTCGATTGGCCTTTCACCCCTAACCACATCTCATCCCATGACTTTTCAACGTCACCGGGTGCGGGCCTCCACTGGATCTTACTCCAACTTCACCCTGGACATGGCTAGATCACCTGGCTTCGGGTCTACTAACAGCTACTTACGCCCTGATTAGGACTCGCTCTCGCTGCGGCTTCACCTCTTACGGCTTAACCTTAACGCCACTGCTAGTAACTCGCCGGTCCGTTATACAAAAAGTACGCAGTCAGACTTTCTAATAGTCCTCCTACTGATTGTAAGCTTACGGTTTCAGGTTCTATTTCACTCCCCTCCCGGGGTTCTTTTCACCTTTCCCTCACGGTACTATCCACTATCGGTCATCTGGGAGTATTTAGCCTTAGAAGATGGTCCTCCCTACTTCCCACGGGGTTCCTCGTGGCCCGTGGTACTCTGGTCTACCTAAAGGATGTATACGCTATTTCGACTACGGGACTTTTACCCCCTCTGGTCTGAGTTTCCACTCACTTCGCCTATAACCTATCTCTATCCCTTACAGACTGCAGCCTGTAATAATAAGTATCCTAAACACAATGTTAACAACTCCTGCAGAATTTAACATTAACATCGTTTGGGCTGATCCCCGTTCGCTCGCCGCTACTTGGAGAATCTCTCTTGATTTCTACTCCTTGAGGTACTTAGATGTTTCACTTCCCTCAGTTCGCTTATACAAACTACTCATTTCATCTGTATATAACAGTGCTTATCACTGCTGGGTGCTCCCATTCGGATATCCACGGATCTACGCTTATTTAGCAGCTCCACGTGGCTTATCGCAGCTTATCACGTCCTTTGTCGCCTCCAGATGCCTAGGCATCCACCGTAAGCCCTTATATGCTTGACTTTCTTTCCTGTATACACTTTTCAAAGAACATCTCTGAGAGCTTTCAAACCCTCAAAAGTAAACAGCAGATTCCCCATCAGTTTCTCTCCTTAGAA
>Ga0209931_1000874_pt1 | contig 17292 bp, 11 predicted proteins | sample SalPonR1_B_D1_MG_FD_185697 | JGI IMG/M metagenome (GOLD analysis project Ga0209931, IMG submission 185697) | Salt pond soil microbial communities from South San Francisco under conditions of wetland restoration - Salt Pond MetaG R1_B_D1_MG... ...
GCGGCATCCAGGCGATCACGGCCGGCGATGCGCTGTTCGGTATTGCCGACGACGAGGCCGATCTGGAAACGCAGCTCAAGCTGCGCCCGGACGGACTGCAGGCTTTCGTCGTGTGGACCAGCACGCCGGAGACCACGGCCGACGTCGCCTTCCGGGAACTGGAGCTCGATCCGGACCTGATCTTCAAGGACGGCTTCGAGGATCCGTTGAACTGATCTACGGCAACGTATGACCAGAATCGGGCGAGGGCCCGGCGACCGCTACAGGATCGCCGGGCCTTCTTCTTTACAACAACGACGTGGATCGTCTGCGAAAAACGTATCCGGGCGCTTGTTTGCTACCATCTGTGCATGAATCACGCTGCTCGCAACACGATTTCGCTGAAGATACCGGACATGCACTGCGCCGGATGCGCCCGACGCATCGAGGCGGCGCTGGAACCCGTACACGGCACTGCTCCCGGCGCGATCAACCCGGCCGCGCGCGAAGCTCGAATCGAATATGCCGATGCCGACGCGCTGCACGCCGCCGTCGAAGCATTGACCGAAGCCGGTTTTGCGCCGGCCACCGAAAAGCGCACGGTGTCCATCGAAGGGATGCACTGCGCGTCCTGCGTGCACCGTATCGAAGAAGAGCTCGATCGGCTTCCGCAGGTCATCGAAGCCAGCGTCAACCTCGCATCCAACCGGGCGACGGTCGAGCTTATCGAGGGCAGCGAGATGTCGCCGGTGCTGGAAGCGATTCGACGTGCCGGTTACGAAGCCAGCGCCGACCGCGACCAGGGCGATTCGGCGCGTAGGCGCGAAGCCGAAGAACGCACCTCGCTGAGGAACCGATTGATCCTGGCCGCGGTGCTGACCCTCCCGGTCTTCACGATCGAAATGGGCGGCCACCTGATCCCGGGCTTCGCCGCGTGGCTGGACGAAAGCATCGGTCGAAATCTGCTGCGCTGGATTTCGATGGCGCTGGCGACCGGCGTGCAGTTCGGCCCCGGGCTGGTGTTCTATCGATTCGGCGGCCCGGCACTGCTGCGAATGAGCCCGGACATGAACTCCCTGGTGATGCTCGGCAGCTCCGCGGCCTGGGGCTACTCGGTGGTCGCGACCCTCGTGCCCGGTCTGCTGCCGGAGGGTACCGCCAACGTCTACTTCGAAGCCTCCAGCGTCATCATCACGCTGATCCTGCTTGGGCGCTGGCTGGAAGCCATCGCGCGCGGCCGGACCTCCAGCGCCATTCGCGGTCTGATGGAACTGGCGCCCGATACCGCGCTGGTCGAGCGCGATGGAGAGGCCGTCGAGGTCGCGCTTTCTGAACTCGAGCCCGGCGACATCGTTCACGTAAGACCGGGCGCCAAGATACCGGTGGACGGCAGCGTGGTCAGCGGCAGCTCTTGGGTGGACGAATCCATGATTTCGGGCGAACCGGACCCGGTGGAAAAGGGCGAGGGCGACGAGGTCGTCGGCGGCACGCTCAACCAGACCGGCGCATTCCGGATGAAGGCCGAGGCAACCGGCGGCGACACCGTGCTGGCCCAGATCATCAATCTGGTCGAACAGGCCCAGGGCAACCGGCTGCCGGTGCAGGCCCTGGTCGATCGCGTCGTGAAGTATTTCGTGCCGGCGGTCATATCTGTAGCACTCGTCACGCTGGTCGCCTGGCTGGCCCTGGGCCCGGAGCCCGCGTTGAGCCTGGCGCTGGTCAACGCTGTGGCCGTGTTGATCATCGCCTGCCCATGCGCGATGGGCCTGGCCACGCCAGTTTCCATCATGGTCGGCACCGGCCGGGCGGCCAACTCGGGTGTGCTGTTTCGCCGCGGCGATGCGCTGCAGCGCCTGCGCGACGTCGGGCTGGTAGCGTTCGACAAGACCGGTACGCTCACCGAAGGTCGGCCGGAAGTGATCGAGACGGTCGCAGTGGAGGACGGACAAGACAAACGCGTGCTTGGGGTTGCCGCGGCGGTGGAACGGCATTCCGAGCACCCGATCGGGCGCGCCATTGTCGATTCGGCAAAGGGAGCAGGCATCGAGATTCCGGACTCGGAAGACTTCGACTCTGAGACGGGGCAGGGCGTTGTCGCCCGGGTGAGCGGAGAATCGATCCACGTCGGCGGCCCGCGCATGCTCCAAGCCCGCAAAGTCGAACTGCCCGAGCGTCTGGCCGAGGCGGCCGATCGTCTTTCGGGCAAGGGCGCAACCGTGGTCTATATCGTCTCCGGCGACATGGTGAAGGGCCTCGTCGCCGTGGCCGACCCCATCAAGCCGAGCGCGAAGCGCGCGGTCAAGGCGCTGCACGACTCGGGACTGCGCACCGCCATGATCACCGGGGATGCCCGTGTAACTGCAGAGTCGGTCGCCCGGGAACTCGGGATCGACGATGTCGTTGCCGGTGTGTTGCCGGACGGCAAGGTCGAGGCCCTGGACGAACTGAAACAAAAGACCAAAGGCGCCCTGGCGTTCGTCGGCGACGGCATCAACGATGCCCCGGTGCTGGCCGCCGCCGACGTCGGTATCGCCATTGGTTCCGGCACCGACATCGCGATCGAAAGCGCCGACGTGGTGCTGATGTCGGGCGACCCGGAAAAGGTCGTCACCGCGATTGACCTCTCGCACAAGGTCATGCGCAACATTGCGCAGAACCTGTTCTGGGCCTTCGGCTACAACGTGTTGCTGATTCCCGTGGCCGCCGGCGTGCTGTATCCGGTCAATGGAATGCTGCTCTCGCCGATGCTTGCCGCCGGCGCCATGTCGGCCTCAAGCCTGTTCGTGCTCGGCAACGCGCTGAGACTGCGCAAGACCGGGGGGCAACCCTAAAACCGATTGACAATCGGTTTTAGGGTCCGTATATTGCCGGCATTACTTCTGTCGTGGCCGTTCATGTCTCCCAATGAATCAAGGTTCCCGGCTCGCCTGGGCGAGCTTGAAGCCTGCCTGCTCAAGCATCTCTGGTCTGTCGAATCCGGAACCGCGAAGTCCGTGCATGAGGCTGTCGGTCGCTCGCGGGGAATCTCCTTGAACACCATCCAGTCGACGCTCGATCGTCTCCATCGCAAGCAGCTCCTGGACCGTGAAAAGGTCAGCCGGGCGTATCGATATACTGCATCGGTCAGCTGCGGCTCGCTACTCGCAGCGATGGTCAGCGAGGCCGCAGCCAGATTCTCCCAGGACAATTCGACGGCCATGGCGGCACTGGTCGATGCGGCCGAGCAACTCGACCACGCAGCACTGGACGAGCTCGAGGAATTGATCGCGGCAAGGCGCGCGGTTACAGGTGACAGGCGTGATTGAATCGTTTCCGGCCTTGGCGATGCTTGCGGCGCTGATCGGCATCATCGGACTGGCGGTCGGAGCTGCCACGGCATCCGTCGGCGCACGATTCCTGCTGTCAGACAGCCACCCGCCTGAACTTCGTTGTCGCCGCGTCGAGCGTATCGCAGCGCTGCCCGTTGCCGTATCGCTGCTCGCGATTCTTGTGCTGGCGTTGCCTGCGGTATTGAAGCTCGCCGGCCTGATCGACGATCATTGCCTGGCTCACGGCCTGCATCACCCGCATTTCTGCCTGCGCCACCTGCCGGCGTTCGAAGCAGGGCCGCTGGTGGTCCTGTTGATTGCCGCGGGCGCGTGGCCTATCGCAGGGCTTGTACGGACCGCGCGGGATCAGTTTCGGCACGCCCGGCTGGCGAACGGCATCGCGCGTCTCGCACCGGCGCGACGCCGATTGATCGTGACCGACTCGGAAACGCCGGGCGCCTTTCTGCTGGGCATTCTAAGGCCGAGAATCGTTCTGACGACCGGGCTGATTCGGAAACTGTCGCCGGCCGAAAGGCGAGCCGTGGTGCGGCACGAGATTGCACATGCGCGTGCCGGCGATCTGGCGCGAAGGCTGATACTCGGCTTGATGATGTCGATGCAATTCCCGCAAACCCGACGCCGTCTCATCCGCCACTGGAGCCAGGCGGCTGAGGAACGTGCCGACGATGCCGTTGCCGCAAGCGGGAAGGGGCTGGATCTGGCTTCGGCGCTGGTCAGGATTCTGCGCGAGGGCGCACCCGCACGGGCAACCGACGCTTATGCCATGGGCGCGAATTCGGCAGACGTTGTACGCCGCATTCAGCGACTGGCCGACCGACCGCCGGAACAGCTCGCTTCCAGTCTGCCGGAAAGCTCATTGATCGTCGGGCTGGGACTGATCGCGCTTGCCCTGGCAAGCCAGCATCATGCGCTGGAGACATTCGTCGGATGGCTGGCGAAGTGAGAATGACAATATTGAAAACAAACTTGATCGGATCCCTCGCCGGATGCCTGCTGGCATTCGCCCTGCCGGCGCACGCACAAACGCTGACCGAGGGCGAAGCGGTGCGAATGGGCCTGGAAGTGGCGGCATGGCGTGCGTGGGCCGATGCATCGATGAGCGAAGCCCATCACAGGACCGACGCAACCGGTCTGTTTGACAATCCCGAGTTCGAGCTTGCCGATGAATCGCTGGATCTGCCCGGCGGCAATACCGACCGTTATTTCTGGCTGCGCCAGCCTCTGGATCTGACCGGCCGTAACTCGCTGTCGCGCAAATCGGCGCGTGCGGCCGAAGGCGTGACGGCGGCCGATATTGAACTTGTCGAACGCCGCCGGGCAAAGGCAATACGCGGCGCCTTCTACCAAGTCATCAGGCACCGGCGTGAAGCCGAAGCAATTGAATCGTGGCGCGAGCGGTTGGCGGAACTCGGCCAGGCCGTGACCGAGCGCGTTCGCGCCGGCGATGCATCGCGTTTCGATCAGCTCAGGATCGAGCGCGAAATATCCCTGCTTGAAGGCCGCCTGGCGGCAGGTCGCGCGGAGCTGCATTCGGCCCGCCTGCGATTGTTTGGCGTTCTGGAGAGCCCACCGCGCACGCTGACGGGCCGACTCTTGCCCGGCGACCCGCCGTCAGAAGCAACCGTCATGGCGGCGCTGCAATCCCATCCGGAGACCCGCCGGCTCAAAGCCGGCGCCGAGGCGGACCGACTGGCCGCTCGCGCAGCGGGCCGGGAAGTCTGGCCCGAGGTCACGCTGGGCGTGGGCGTCAGACAGTTCGAGGACGGCCCGGTCTCGGAAACCGGTGGTGTATTCGCGATCGGTGTGGAGGTGCCATTGTTCGATCGCGGTCGCCAGCGCCGCGCGGCCGCCGAGGCCGGCGCAGGCGCAAAATCGGCAGAAGCGGCACTGGCAATCGCCCGGCTCGAGTCCGAGGCACGCGCATTGCTCAAGGAGCTGAACGTTCGTCGCGACGCGGTGTTGGCCATGCAGACCGAGCGGGAACACACGACGGATTCGCTGCCCGAAATCGCAGAGGCTGCGTACCGGGCCGGTGAGCTGGGCGTGATGAGCCTGCTCGATGCCTGGCAAACGGAACTCGATCATTACCTGCAAACCATCGAACTGGAGTACGCGGCGCGCATCGTCGCAATCGAACTGATTCAACTGACCGGAGAACCGCAATGAAGCATTTCCTTCCCCTCGCGACTGTACTTGCAACTGGCCTGGTGCTTTCGCTGGCCGGCTGTGGCGATCACGCTCACGATGAGGACGGCAGCCACAGCCACGAAGCCGAGGCCCACGCCCACGATGGCGAGCAGGCGCACGACCACGGTCCGGACGCCGACCACGCGCACGCCGAGGAGACTGGACCACAAACGCAGGCCTTCTACGGCGACGAAGCCGAAGACGATGCGCCGCGAGACGAAGCGGCGGGTGAAGCGCGAAGCCACGAACATGCCGGCGAACACGAGCATGGCGAGGACGAGAACGGTCGTGAACACGAAGAAGATGGGCACACTCATGACGGCGACACCCATGCGCACGACGACCACGATGACCACTGAACACATTCATCGAAATGGCGCGAACGCAAAAGCGATTTATCACGAAGAACACGAAGAACACGAAGGGAAAAGCAAATCACCTGCGTGCTCTTGAACAATCCTGGTGACAAAGGTTTTTTCTTCGTGCTCTTCGTGCTCTTCGTGCCCTTCGTGGTTAAAGCCTTTTTCAATTTCGCATTCAGCCACGGTTTCATTGCCCCGAGTTCACCATGTCATTGCAGATTCCCGAAAGATTTCTGATTCCGGCGCCACTGATAGCGCTTTTGGTCGCATTGCTGGTCGGTTGCGGAGGTTCGGAACCTGGCGGCCATAGCCACGCGCCCGGCGAGCCGGAGCATGACCCGGCTGCCGAAACTGCAACCGAAGTCGTCACCGACTACACCGCAGCCAGCGAACTGTTCGTGGAATTTCCGCCGCTGATCGTGGACCGGGGCTCGCGGTTTGCCGCACACGTGACGCGACTGGCCGATTTTGCCCCGGTCCGATCGGGGCGGATGGATGTCGTACTCCTGCGCGATGGGCAGACCGCGGCCCGGTTCCGGGTCAGCGCGCCGGCGCGTGCGGGCCTGTTCACGCCGACGGTTACGCCGCAGGAAAGCGGAGAGTTCGAATTGCGGATCGAGGTCGAGGCGCCCGGATTGAAGGTCGTGCACGAGCTGGGCCCTTACCGTGTCCATGCAGACGCGGATTCGGCGCGCACTGTCACCGAAACGCCGCCCGGCGAGATCGGCTATCTGAAGGAACAGCAGTGGACGACACCATTCGCGACCGAGGCCGTGCGCGCCATGCCGATTCAGGCATCGGTACCCGGAGTGGCCCAGGTGCGCGCACCCGCCGACGGTGGTGCCGTGGTCACCGCGCCGGACGACGGCTATTTCACTTCCGTCGATGTGCCGCGGATCGGCGGCAGCGTCGACATCGGCGAAGTTCTCGGCTACCTCGTGCCGCGACTGGGCGAAGGCACGGATGTGGGCCGCCTTGCGGTTGAACTCGAACGTGCGCGCAATCGAACGGATCTGGCTCGGCGCGATGTTCAGCGACTCGAATCGCTGGTGGCGACCGGCGCAGTGCCCGAACGCCGTTTGATCGAAGCCCGGGCCGAACTCGATATCGCACAAAGCGAACTGGTTTCGGCACGCGGCCGGATAGAGCAGCGACAAGGCGGTTCGGCAGGCTCCGGGATCGCCCTGAAGGCACCGGTGGCCGGCCAGATCGTTGACGTCGCGGTCGCGCCGGGCGCGTTCGTGCGAAGCGGTGAGCCGCTGTTCTGGCTGGCCGATCCGGCCCGGCGCTGGCTGGAGGTGCGGGTGCCGGAAGCCCGCGCCTCGCAACTCGACCAGGCCACCGGCGCGTGGTTCGTCAGCGGGAATGAAACCGTGGTGCTCGACGCCGCCCATGGTGCCCGGGTGGTTCAGGTATCCCGGCGCGTGGACCCGGTTTCGCGCACCGTCGCGGTCACCATCGAATACCCGATCTTGCACGGCGAGAGCAGTAGTGCTGGCGATTCGGCTAACGGTGACAGGCCGATCCCGGGCGCGCCGACGCTTGTCGGTCTGGGCCTGGCCGCGCACGTCCAGCTCGGCGCGTCCAGCGAACGTCTGGCCGTGCCGAAGAGCGCAGTCATCGACGATGGCGGGCGCACCGTGGTCTACGTCCAGACCGGCGGCGAGACCTTTCAGCGGCGGCCGATCGAGACCGGCATCCGCGACGGCGACCGGGTCGAGATCGTCTCGGGCCTGGAGGCCGGCGAGCGCGTCGTCACGATCGGCGCCTATGACGTCAAGCTCGCGGCCACCGGCGGCGAAGAGGTCGGTCACGGTCATGCGCATTGAGGAACCTCTGAATAACTCGGCGCGGAGCGCGTTTCAGTCGGAAAAGTCGCAGATCGTGTGGGGCGAGCCGAGCGACAGTAGCCATAGCTACGGCCGAGGATCGCAACGCCTGAGATGCGGCTTTTCCGGCGAAACACATACGGGACGGGCCTTTGCGGGGCCTCCAGCTTGTTTGGACTCGCTTATTTGGAACAACCAAACCGCGCTTGCCCAAGCCAAGCCGGAGCCACCCGCAAAGGCGCCGTCGCGCCCGTGCAGAGTTGTTCAGAGGTTCCACAATGATTGATCGCATCATCGCCTGGTCGCTGGGCAATCGCCTGCTGGTGCTGGTACTGGCCGCCGGGCTGCTGGCCTGGGGCGGCTGGTCGGCTTCGCGCGCGCCGGTCGACGTCTTCCCCGACCTGACTGCGCCTACGGTCACCGTCGTCACCGAAGCCCATGGCATGCCGCCCGAAGATGTCGAGATCCAGGTCACGTTGCCGATCGAGACCGCTCTGAACGGGGCGGCGAACGTGCGCAGGGTGCGTTCCAGCAGCGGCATAGGCATCAGCGTGGTCACGATCGAGTTCGACTGGGGCACCGATATCTACCGCGCGCGCCAGGTCGTGGCCGAGAAGCTGCAGGTCGCGCGCAGCTCGCTGCCGACCGGGCTGGCGCCGCCGGTACTTACGCCGATCACCTCGATCATGGGCGAGGTGATGTTCATCGCACTCAAGTCCGACGTCCACAGCGAGATGGAGCTTAAGACCGCGGCGGACTGGGTCGTGCGTCGGCGCCTTCTGGCAGTCCCCGGTGTGGCCGAGGTGATCCCGATCGGCGGACGCACGCGGCAATTTCAGGTCATTGTCCAGCCAGAGCGACTGGCGACGTTCGATGTATCGCTCGCCGAAGTGCTCGAGGCGGTGCGCGAGGCCGGCCGCAATGCATCGGCCGGGTTCCTGGTCGAGAACGGCCAGGAATTCCTGATCCAGGGCATCGGCCGGGTACGCGGGCTTGCCGACATCGAGCAGGCCGTGGTCGCCACGCGCAACGATATGCCGGTGCTGGTGCGTGACCTGGCACTGGTGGAAATCGGTCCGGCGCCGCGGCGCGGCACCGGCGCGCACAACGACGAACCGGCGGTGGTGCTGGGCATTCAGAAGCAGCCCGGCGTCAATACGCTGGGACTGACCGAACGGCTGGATACGACGATCGGCGAAATCCAGGCGTCACTGCCCGAAGGCATGCGGATCGAGACCGACGCGTTCCGTCAGGCCGATTTCATCCGGATTGCGGTCGACAACCTGAGTGCTGCGCTGCGCGACGGCGCGCTGCTGGTCGTCGCGATCATGTTCGCATTCCTGTTGTCGGCGCGCGCCACCGGCATTGCGTTGCTGGCGATTCCGTTATCGCTGCTGACCGCCGTGCTGACAATCCGCGCGCTGGGCGGCAGCATCAACACGATGACGCTGGGCGGCATGGCGATCGCACTGGGCGCGCTGGTCGACGATGCGATCATCGTGGTCGAGAACATCGTGCGCCGGCTTCGGGAAAACCGGGGTCGGGCCGCGGACGAGCGCCTCCCGGACTATACGATTGTCTACGAGGCCACGCGCGAGATCGAGGGCTCGATCGTATTCGCGACGCTGATCATCATCCTTGTATTCCTGCCGCTGTTCTTCCTGGCAGGCGTCGAAGGCCGTCTGCTCGAACCGCTGGGCCTGGCCTACATCGTCTCGCTGGCCGCGTCGCTGCTGGTCGCGCTGACCATCACGCCGGTACTGTGTCTGCTGATGCTGCCCGGGCGGCCCGATACCGAAGCCGACCACGACAACCGGATCACGACGCTGCTCAAGCGTGGCTATCGGCCCGTACTTGAAATCGCGCTGACGCGCTGGCGCCTGGTGAGCGTGGCGGGCGCGGCTCTTCTGGTCGCCGCGTGCACCGCGCTGGTGCTGGCCGGACGCGGCTTCCTGCCCGAGTTCAATGAAGGCAGCCTGACAATCAGCGTGGTGACGCTCCCGGGCACCGCGTTGGCCGAGTCGGACAGAATCGGCGCAAGGGTCGAGGAGATCCTGCTGGCCGAACCGGAAGTGGTGGCGACGACCCGACGCACCGGTAGAGCCGAACTCGATCCCCACGCACAAGCCGTCTATTCATCCGAAATCGACGTAAACCTCGAGATGCGCGAGCGCGAAAAAGCCGCGCTCCTGGCCGGACTGCGCCGGCAGTTCGCCTCGATTCCCGGCACCAACATCGTCATCGGCCAGCCGATATCTCATCGCATCGATCACATGCTGTCCGGCACACGCGCCAATATCGCGGTCAAGATCTTCGGCCCGGAACTGCCCGAACTGCGGCAGCTGGGCAGCCGCATCGAAGAGATCATGACCGAAGTCCCAGGCGCCGTCGACGTGGCCATGGAACAGCAAAGCGAAATACCTTTCGTCACGCTGCAATTTGATCGCCCGGCGCTGGCGCGCTACGGCGTATCTGTGGCCGCGGCTGCCGAGATGGTCGAGGCGGCGTTCGGCGGCACGGTGGTCGGCAGCGTGCTCGAAGGATCGGCCAGTTTCGATCTGGTCGTGCGTTATCCGGAAAATATGCGTGACGATCTGCAGACCTTGCGCGACACGGTGTTCGAAACCGCCGCCGGCGCCGAGGTGACGCTCGATACGATCGCCGATATCAGTCGAGCCCGCGGACCCGACACGATCAGCCGTGAAAGCGTTCAGCGCAAGCTGGTCGTGATGGCCAATGTCGCCGACCGCGACCTGGTCGGCGTGGTCGAGGACATGCGGCGGCAAATCGATCGGCAGGTCGATCTTCCGACCGGTTATCACGTCGAGTTCGGCGGCCAGTTCGAGAGCGCCGAGGCCGCCGGGCGACGCCTGGTCCTGCTTGGCAGCGTGGTCGTCGTCGGCATCTTCTTCCTGCTGGTCACGGCCTTCAATTCGGCCCGCGACGCGGCGCTGGTGATGCTGAACCTGCCGCTGGCGCTGATCGGCGGCGTGGCCGGCGTCTGGCTGGCCGGGGGCGTGGTGACCATCGCCGCGTTGATCGGCTTCATCACGCTGTTCGGCATTGCAACCCGAAACGGCGTGATCCTCGTCGATCATATCCGGCGGCTTGTCGACGAACACGGCATGGACCCGGCCGAAGCGGTTCGCACAGGGGCCGGGCAGCGGCTTGTGCCAATCCTGATGACCGCGCTGGCCACCGCGCTCGCGCTGGTGCCGCTGGCGCTGGCCGGCGGTCAGCCCGGCAGCGAGATCCAGGCGCCGATGGCCGTCGTCATCCTGTGCGGTCTGATCACCTCGACGGCGCTGAACATGGTCGTCGTCCCGGCGCTGTACCTGCGCTTCGGCGACGCCTGCCGTAAATGATCGGTGCAGTGCAGCGTCCCATGAGCCCGACCGCCGAATGAATCGGGCCGGCGAAGTGTCACGGATCCCCGGCCTCGATCACTCGCCCTGTTTTTCCCGCCAGCGCAGGGCAACGGTCCTGGCCTGGTCCAGGTCCCTGCAGTAAGTCAAGACGCGGGTCGCCTTTCGTACACCGGCGCGGCGCAGTTTTACGACGATACGCGTGTGAAAACCGACCAGGATCAGACCGATTCCGTCATGCTTCATTTCATCGATCAGCGACTTGAGCGCGACGATGGCGGTACCGTCCATGCTGGGTACGTCGCGCATATCCAGGATGACGGTCTTGATTTCCGGATCCACCAGGTGCAGCGATGAGAGCGCTTTCTCGGCCGCACCGAAGAACAGCGGACCGTTGACGTCGTAGAGCGCGACGTCGGACGGCAGGCCCTTGATCGTCGGGTGATCTTCGATGTCGACCCGATCGGTCCGGGTCAGCAACGCCATTCGCCTGATGAACAACGCAGCGGCCAGACCAATCCCGACGGCGACCGCCAGTACCATGTCGAAGAACACGGTCAGGCCGAAACAGATCACCAGGATCGCGACGTCTCCGGGCGGCGCCGACCGCATGGTGGCCACGAAGTGTCTTGCCTCGCTCATGTTCCAGGCAATGATGAACAGCAGGGCGGCGAGCGCGGCCATCGGCACCAGGCCGAGCAACCCGGCAAGCGCCACGACCGCGAGCAACACGACCAGCGAATGGACGACGGCGGCAATCGGCGATCTGGCACCGCTGCGGATATTGGTCGCCGTGCGCGCAATGGCGGCGGTTGCGGTGATGCCGCCGAATAGCGGCGCGACGATGTTGCCCAGGCCCTGGCCGATCAACTCGGCGTTCGGATCATGCTTTGTTCTCGTCAACCCGTCCGAGACGACTGCGCACAGCAGAGATTCGATGGCGCCCAGCATGGCAATCGCGATGGCCGGCCCGAGCAACGCTCTTATCAGATCGAAGTCGATGGTCAACGGCTCGCCATTTGCCCCGGGCAACAGCCATGGCGCCGTGAATGTCGGCGGGATGGGCGGAATGCCGGTTCCGGTGGCGCCGCTCACTTCCCAGGCAAAGCGCGACGCGATCGTCTCGACGACGGCCCCGGCGTCGTTGCCGCCAAGCCATCGATTGAGACCAAATGCCGCAATTGCACCGACCACCAGGCCGATCAACGGCGCCGGAACCGGTATGCCAAGACGCGGCCAGGCGAGCATGCAGACCAGCGCAAACAGCCCGACGCCGAGCTCGAGCGGGGCGATAGTCGAAAGGGAGGTGGCGATGACTGCCACGTTATCGACGAAATGCTCGCCGAACGGACCGGTTTCAAGCCCGAGAAAATCCGGCACCTGCAGAACCGCGATCACCACCGCGATACCCGCGGTAAATCCCAGCACCACCGGGTAGGGCACGAACTGGATCAGTCGACCCATGCGCGTCAGCCCGAGAATCACCAGGATGACCCCGGCCATCATCGAGGCAATGAGCAATCCGCCCAGACCGTACTGTTGAACGATCGGAAAAAGGATGACCACGAATGCAGCCGTCGGACCCGAGACATTGAACCGCGATCCGCCGGTCAGCGCAATGACGGCGCCGGCCACGATCGCTGTGTACAGACCGTGCTGGGGCGGGACGCCGGTGGCAATCGCCAGCGCCATCGACAGCGGCACGGCGACCGTCCCGATCGTCAGCCCGGCCATCACGTCGGCGCGCAGGTCGTCCAGAGCATAACCGTCCCGCCACGCCGCACGCAGGTCGGTCGAAATTCCGGGCAGATTCATCAACAACCCCTGGCGCGAAATGCAATCACTCGAAGCAGGAAAGTTCATTATCCGCCGACCTCGAGATATCTGCTTGAGACCGTCGACCCAGGGAACCTCTGAACAAGTCCGGGCGGCCGCCTGCGGTCACGACCCGATTTTCGCCTGGTTCGATCGATACAGCTTTTCGAAGTCGGACGGGGGCAGGGGTTTGCTGAAAAGGTAGCCCTGGTAGAAATCGCAGCCGTGCCGACGCAGGAATTCGAGTTGTTGCTGGGTTTCCACGCCCTCGGCAATCGTCTCCATGCCGAGGGCGTGCGCCATTGCAATGATCGAGCCGGCAATCTGCGCATCTGCGGGGTGCGTTGCCACGCGCTGGACGAAGCGACGGTCGATCTTCAGGAACTGGGCATCGATTTCCTGAAGATAAGCGAGTGACGAAAATCCGGTTCCGAAATCGTCGATCGAGATGCGTATGCCGGAGTCGCGCAAGCGCTTGAGAACCCGCGACGTTCCCTGGGCCTGTTCCAGCAGGGTGCTTTCGGTTAGCTCGATCTCGAACTGGGTGGGCGCAAATCCAGCGTTCTCGAGACTTTCAAAAATCTTTCTGTCGAACTGGTTGTCGTTGAGCAAAAGGGCAGAGATATTGAACGCCAGGCGGAATTGGGGCGAGAATTTGCGCTGAAATTCTGCGGCCGCGAGGCAGGACGGCTGCAGCAACTGGAAGGTCAGCTTCTCGATCATGCCCGTCTGCTCTGCTACGGGGATGAAAACGTCCGGCGGCACCGATTGGTTATCTGCGCTGGGCCAGCGGGCGAGTGCCTCGGCGCCGACGATGGTGCCCTGGTCAACGCAGACGACCGGCTGCAAGTGGAATTCGAATGCGTGCTCATCGATCGCCCGCCGAATTCGGGTCTCGATCTCCAGTTTCTCCTGGCCGCCTTCGGTCTGTTCGGACGAAAAGAATATGTGTGAGCCCCGGCGGGTCCGCTTGGCATGAAACATGGCTGTTTCCGCATTGCGGAGAAGCTCTTCAGGAGACTCGCCATCGTCCGGGAAGCGCGCAATGCCCACCGAACATTGAATATTCAGGTCCTGGCCTTCGGCGGTCTTCACCGGTTTGGACAGAAGCGCGGCTATCCGGTCGACCAGGTCGAGGGTTCGGGTATTGCTTGCCCCGGAACCGATCACGAATGCAAAATGGTCGCTGCCGGGTCTGGCCAGTTCAACGTGCTGATCCTGCGCCTGGCGCAGGCGTTCCGCGATCGTTTTCAGAATTCGGTCGCCCTCGATATAGGAAAAGCTTTCGTTGATTATCCTGAAGCGGTCCAGGCCACAGACGATCACGACTATTTGTCCGCAATCCTTTCGGACGCCAGCCAGTCGCTCGGCAAGTTTCTCGAGAAGCAATCGCTGGTTGGGCAGACTTGTGAGGCTGTCGAAGCGCTGCAAATGATCCCGTTCTGCCTGCGACTGCTTCAATTCCGTTAAATCGTGGAAGACGCCGACATAGTTGACGGTCTGTTTTTCGGAATCGCGAATCTCGGTAATCGAAAGCCACTCGGGGTAAATTTCGCCGCTCTTCCGGCGGTTCCAGACTTCACCCTGCCAGTAACCAAGTCGATTAATCTGCGACCACATCTGCTCGTAGAATGCCGAGTCCTGACGTCCCGAAGACAGGATGCGCGGATTTCTGCCACGCACTTCGCTTTCCGTATAGCCTGTAATCCGGGTGAACGCGGCGTTGACCCGTTCTATATTCCGGTCAGCATCCGTGATCGTGATGCCCTCGTGAGCAGACTGGACAATCGCGTCCGACTGCCGCATCCGGCGCTCGTGCCGACGCTGCTCGGTCACATCCATGGCTGTCGAAAGAACAAGGCTCGCAGTTTCGCCGTCGAATTCGAGGGGGCCGGAATAAAAAGCCCATATCCGGATTTCACCGTCCGCGCATCGAACTCGGAAATCGCCCTCGGAAACTCGCTGTCCCGCCCGGATCATGTTCCGGATTTCGTTCAGAATTGCACCGGCGTCAGAACCATAGGCAAGCTGCGTCCAGTCGTCCAGCGTTTTGAGTTGTTCCGGCGAGTAACCCGTGATATCGCACCAGACACGGTTGACCGCCTCGACCCGGCCATCAGCGGTATACAACATCATCGGAATCGGCGCTGCGTCCAGAGCATTGATTGCCCTGGCAGCGGCACGGTCGAGCTCGAATTCGGCTTCTCGGAGCTCGGTAACATCCTCTATCGCGCCTTCCAGCACGACATCGCCGTCGCGCAAGCGGGTTGCCCGGCTGGTGATCGCAATCCAGATCAGACGGCCGCTTTCGGTTCTGGCCCTGCGCACATCACGAATGACCTGTCCGGCTTCCAGTATGCGGTCGCTTAGTTTGGCGCGTTCTTCCGGGTCGGCATAGAAATCGGCGACTCGCCGACCGACAACCTTGTGTCCATCCGGTAGGTCAAGAATTTTGCGCAGGGCAGGGTTCGCCTGCAGAAAGATGCCCTCACCGCCCAGCGTGGCTTGATAAACCCCGATGGGAAGGCGCTTGAGCAGAGCTTGCTGGTGTTGCAGTTCGCTACGCGACCGCACAAGGGCGGTGACGTCCAGAACAGTCGAATGCAGCATTTGCCGACCGTCGCGCAGGATCGGAACCGAAAAGACTTGCACATCGTGTATTCCGTTCTCCGCGTCGGCATGGCGAAACCGGAAAAAATTGCGCTTTCGCTTGCGCGCGCGTTCTATTTCCTCCTTGATTCTTTCTTCGCCCATGAGATTGATCTGCTGAATTTGCATTTTGCATAGATTCTCGGACGGGTATTTGTAAAAGGTTGAAGCTGCGGGATTGGCCTCCACGATGCGCCCGTTGTCGGGGTCGATGATGAGTTGGGGTACAGGGCTCTTATTGAACAGCGCATCGAGGTAGCTCAAGTGACTTTCGCGCTGAGCCGCCACTTTGTTCTCATCGGTGAGATCGCGAACAAAGGAAACATGCACGAATTCGTCGCTGACGGATATGTGCTGAACCTGGACCTCTACGGAAATCCTGCTGCCGTCGCGCCGGCGATGAAGACGCTCCAGCGTGACAATGCCTGTCTCGGGAACGTCCAGCCAGTGCGCTTTCCAGAATTCAGGCGTAACGTCCGGATCAACATCGAATATCGACAGTTGCAGCAGTTCCTCGCGGGTATATCCAAGACTTGAACAAGCCGTCTTGTTGACATAGGCGAAACTGCCATCCTCGCGGGTCCAGAAAACTGCCAAAGGCGCATGGTCGAGTAATTTCTGCTCAACGATGTTCATCGATGCACACCCCCAATGCGCTCATGCTCCGTTCTTCGAGCCAACTGAGCGGCTGAATTTCATGAACAGTATCGTACCTCATCCCGCCGGGTATGCAATTTCAGACTCGCGCGGCGCTTCGCCAGCCCGACAATGGCCAGGGCTTGCAACGGATTTTGGGGTCAGGATTTTGGGGTCAAGGGATTTTGGGGTCAGGTCTTGTTTCATGCATAGTCCTCCCGCCGCGCAATTCTGCTGGCCGTGGACTGGTGGATTCCGAAGTGGCTCGCGATCTCGGTCAAGGTGTAGGCGCCGGTCCGGTAGGCTTCGGTGATTGCCTGGTCTCGGTCGGCGGCTGCTCGGGCAATCCGCACTAGGCTCCGGGCCGGCCGTAGCTTCTTCGGAATTTCGGCGCTGATTTGTCCGGTGTCGAATTTCTCGAGCACGGTTTCAATGAACGACTCGCTTCCCAGAAATCCGGCGCGGGGTATCTGATCGAACGGATCGTCGGCATTGACGCCATCGGCGACAAACCGTGCGAACGCGCGACGGGCGGGGCCGCGCATGGTGTGGAACAGGTGTAGCGTCTCATCGACGGCCAGCCACTCCGGCGCCGCCGCCTTGCCCATCACCGCGCGATAGCTGCTCCACGGCCAGTCCCCGGCAGTTTCGGTCATGCCGGCCTGCACCGGGTTGAGGACCACGTAGCGCGACAACTCCAACAGGTGGGTTTCCTTCTCAACCAACACGGCCTTATAGCGTCCCTGGAGGACGTGACCGACCCGGCCGTGACGGTAATTGAAGCCTTGCGTGTACACGCCGTTGACCTCGCGCATGCCTTTCGAAAGGGTCGGGCGAAGCGTCTCGATCAGGAGATGATAGTGATTGGTCATCTGACACCAGGCCCAGACGCGCCAGTCGAAACGTCGGCACACCCGGTCGAGGTTATCGACGAATGCCTGACGATCCTCGTCGTCCAGAAAGACATCGGACTGCGCGTTTCCACGTGCCATGACGTGGTAAAGCGCGCCTTCAAATTCGATTCTTAGTGGCCGGGCCAAGGGTGATCAATTCGCAGATCGAGTTGACGGAAAAGGGTCTGCGAACGACTGTAGCAGCGCTCAATGCATGAAACAAGACCTGACCCCAGGACTTCACGAAT
>Ga0209931_1000877_pt1 | contig 17260 bp, 17 predicted proteins | sample SalPonR1_B_D1_MG_FD_185697 | JGI IMG/M metagenome (GOLD analysis project Ga0209931, IMG submission 185697) | Salt pond soil microbial communities from South San Francisco under conditions of wetland restoration - Salt Pond MetaG R1_B_D1_MG... ...
GGCAGGGACAGGGAGGGCAGCCGCGCCCGCGCGGCGTCGATCTCGGCCGGGGCGGGCAGGGTGGCGGCGACCTGCGCCCAGTGCAGCCCGGACAGGTCAAGGTGGAAGGCGAGCCGGTCCAGAAGGCTGTCGGGCGCGGCTTCCTCGGGCTCGGCGCCTTCGTCCAGCATCACCAGCGCATGTCCTTTTCCCGCGTCCAGCAATTGTCCGAGCCGCGCGGCCAGCCCGGCCGAACATCGTTCGGCCATGGGCAGGATCAGCAGGCCGGGCGTCTCGGCCAGCCCGGGGTCGCGCACCATGCGCCCCTCGGCCAGCGAGGCGGCGATATTGAGCCCGCCGAAAAGCTGGGTGTCGCTGATCTCGGGGTGGATGCGACGTTGCGGGCCGGGCAGTTTTGCAAGCGCAGCCTCGGCGGTCTGGCGCACCGGCCCCGCGCGGGCACGCAGGGTCAGCCCGCCCAGGCCGCCCGGGTCGACCGCCAGCGCGGCCATGGCCCGCAGCGTGCGGGTCCAGGCCGGCGGTGCGCTCATCCCAGCACGTCCGAAACCGCGCGCGTCACGCGCGCCGCGGACCCGGCCTCGTCCAACGGATCCCGGCGCAGGCGGTGCCCGAGAGCCAGCGGCGCGATGGTGCGCAACTGGTCGCGGGTGATCGCGGCGGCCCCGTCATGCGCGGCCAGGGCCCGGGCCGCGCGCAGCAAGGTCAGCTCGCCGCGCAGCCCGTCGGTGCCAAGCGCCAGTGACAGGTTGGCGCAGTCGCGCAGGATGTCCTCGGGCGTGGCGACACCCGCCAGCGCGGCGCGGGCGGCGAGGATGCGATCGCGCAGGGCCGCATCCTCGGCCTGCCAGTGCGCCAGGAATGTATCTGTTTCGGTCTCGTAGGCGCTGCGGCGGCGGATCACCTCTACACGGTCCTCGATGGTGTCGGGCGAGGTGACCTCGACCGACAGGCCGAAGCGATCCAGAAGTTGGGGGCGCAGCTCGCCCTCCTCGGGGTTGCCCGAGCCGACCAGCACGAAGCGCGCGGCATGGCGGATCGACAGCCCCTCGCGTTCCACGGCGTTGACGCCCGATTGCGCCACGTCGAGCAGCAGGTCGACGATGTGATCCTCCAGAAGGTTGACCTCGTCGATATAAAGATAGCCGCGGTTCGCACGGGCGAGCAGGCCGGGCTCGAAGGCCTTTTCGCCCTGCGTCAGCGCGCGTTCGATGTCCAGCGCGCCGGTCACGCGGTCCTCTGTCACGCCCAGCGGCAGATCGACCACCGGGGTCGGGCGGTCGATCAGATCGGGGTCTCTGATGTCGGCCCAGTCAGGGCAATCTTCGAGGCGCTCCGAGTTCACCGGGCAACCGCGCACTGCCGTCACGGGGGGCAGAAGGGCGGCCAGCGCGCGCACCGCGGTGGACTTGCCGGTGCCGCGGTCGCCGAAGACCAGCACGCCGCCGATGCCGGGGTCGATGGCGGTCAGCACCATGGCCAGTTTCATCTGGTCCTGGCCGACGATGGCGGAAAAGGGAAAGGGGGTGGTCATGCGGAAAGGTCCAGTTTGTCCAGGGGGTGCGCGCCGTACCAGCTACCTTCGTCGCCGAGGACACGGAAGCGCGCGTAAAGCTCCTCGCGGAACCAGTCGCCCTCGCGCACGGCGCGCACGGCGCGGGCATGGGGGCCGTCGGCACGGGCGAAATCGGCCATGCTCTGCCGGTCGGGCCAGATCGAGAAGGTGACCTGGTGCAGCAGCGGCACCTCGCCGATGCCGATCTTGAAGGCAACGTTGCGGTCGGCACCGATCACCCGGCTGATGTCGGGAACGTGCCGCCAGAAACGCAGCGCCTTGGTCGGGCGCAGGCTGGCGCGGGTCAGGGCGGCCAGAGGTCCCTCGGGCACTGGCCCCTGCGGCGCGAAGGGGGCGACGCCCGACCATTCCCCGCGCGCCGAGACCGGTGCGAGAAAGACGGTCCAGGCCTCATCGGCGCGGGCGCGGTAGCGGCGGAAGATGCCCGCTTCGCGGGTGCGGGCACGAGCGGTGGCCTGGTCGGGCCAGGTGGCCAGGATCGCGTAGACCCCGGTATCGGGCCGGGGGGTGAACCCTTCGCCCGTGCCCGCGCCGCAGAGCTTCCAGAAGCCGAGGTCGGACACACGCGGCAGGGCGAGGCGGGCCAGTCCCATCATGCCAAAGGCCCAGAGGCGTGACAGCCCCGGGGCAAATCGGAAAAAGCTGATGGTGACGGTCTGTATGGCCCGGCTCCTGATCGTGATGCGGCCCGTGTGCCGTTCAATCTGACATGCCGGGCCGCCCGAAGAAAGAGGCATAATGACCGATTGTCAACTAAACTGGACATGTATAGGATTACGGTATGTTGACACGTCTCGATCCCGGCCTGGTTGAAAAGGCAGACACGGCCGTTGCGCCCCGCGCGGTCATTATCGGGGCGGGGCTTGGCGGCCTCGCCTCGGCCATGCGGCTGGGTGCCCGCGGGTATCGCGTCGTGGTGCTGGACAGGCTGGACGGGCCCGGCGGGCGCGGCTCGGCGATCTGGGAAGGTGGCCACAGGTTCGATCTCGGCCCCACCATCGTCACCGTGCCGCAGCTGTTTCGGGGGCTCTGGGCGGCCTGCGGGCGGAACTTCGACGCCGAGGTGGATTTGCGCGCCCTCGACCCATTCTACGAGATTCGCTGGCCCGATGGCAGCACGTTCACCGCGCGCCAGGGCGACGCGGCCATGCGCGCCGAGGTGGCGCGCCTGTCTCCGGCCGATCTGCCCGGCTACGACAAGTTCCTCAAGGACAGCGAACGGCGCTACTGGTTCGGCTTCGAGGATCTGGGTCGCCGGTCCATGCATCGCCTGCCGGACCTGCTGAAGGTCCTGCCGAAATTCGCCTGGCTGCGGGCCGACCGCTCGGTTCACGCCCATGCCGCGCGCCGGGTCAAGGACCCGCGCCTGCGCATGGCGCTGTCCTTTCACCCGCTCTTCATCGGTGGCGACCCGTTCCGTGTGACCTCGATGTATGCGCTGGTCAGCCACCTGGAAAAGGAATTCGGCGTCCACTACGCCATGGGCGGGGTGGCGGCCATCGCGGACGCCATGGTCAAGGTGATCGAGGACCAGGGCGGTCAGGTGATCCAGAACGCCGAGGTCGACGAGATCCTTCTGGATCGTGATCGGGGCAGGGATCGCGCGCGGGGGGTGCGCCTGACGACGAACGAGATCCTGACGGCGGATCTCGTCGTCTCGAACGCCGATGCGGGCCACACTTACGACCGCCTGCTGCGCAACCATCGCAAACGGCGCTGGACCCCGGCCAAACTCAAGCGGTCGCGTTGGTCCATGGGTCTGTTCGTTTGGTATTTCGGCACGCGCGGCACCCGGGGCATGTGGCCCGAGGCGGGCCATCACACCATCCTGAACGGCCCCCGTTATAGCGGCTTGGTGCGCGACATCTTCCGCAAGGGGCGCCTGGCCGGGGACATGAGCCTTTACCTGCACCGCCCCACCGTGACCGACCCCAGTGCCGCGCCAGAGGGCGACGATACCTTCTACGTGCTCAGCCCCGTGCCCCACCTTGGGCATGATGACCCGGTGGACTGGGCCGCGCAGGCCGAACCCTATCGCGCCAAGGTGCAGGCGGTGCTCGAGGATCAGATCCTGCCGGGGCTGGGCGACCACCTGTCCGCCTCGCGCGTTTTCACCCCCGAGACTTTCCGCGATCGGTACCTCAGCCCGATGGGGTCGGGCTTTTCCATCGAGCCGCGCATCCTGCAAAGCGCATGGTTCAGGCCGCACAATGTCAGCGAAGAGGCCGAGGGGCTTTACCTGGTGGGCGCGGGCACCCATCCCGGCGCGGGGCTGCCCGGCGTGATCTCGAGCGCTGAGGTGCTCAATACCTTGGTCCCCGATCCCGTCCTCGCATCAAGCAAAGCGCCGTAACCATGATCGACCCGCGCGACCTGGCCCATTGCGAAGCGGCGATCCGCCACGGGTCGTGGTCCTTTCACGCGGCCTCGCGGCTGCTGCCCGCCAGTCTGCGCGACCCGGCGCTGGCGCTCTATGCCTTCTGCCGGCTGGCCGACGACGCCGTCGATCTGCAGCCCGAAAAGGCCGAGGCCGTGCTGCGCCTGCATGACCGGCTTGATCTGGTCTATGAGGGCCGTCCGCGCAACGCGCCCGCCGACCGCGCCTTTGCCGCCATCGTGGCCGATCACGACATGCCGCGCGCGTTGCCCGAAGCCCTGCTGGAGGGCCTGGCCTGGGATGCCATGGGCCATCGGCCCGCCACCCTGTCCGAGCTGCGCGCCTATTCGGCGCGGGTGGCCTCTGCGGTGGGGGCCATGATGTGCGTGCTCATGGGCGTGCGCGACCGCGATGCGCTGGCCCGGGCCTGTGACCTGGGCGTGGCGATGCAGCTGACCAACGTCGCCCGCGACGTGGGCGAGGATGCCCGCGAAGGCCGGCTCTACCTTCCGACCGCATGGATGGAAGAGGCCGGACTTGCCCCGGAAGCCTTTCTTGAGGCGCCGCACCCCTCGCCGGTGATCTCGGACCTTGTGCGCCGCCTGCTGGCCGAGGCCAATCGCCTTTACATCCGGTCCGAGGCCGGGATCGGCGCTTTGCCGCTGTCTTGCCGCCCGGGCATTTTCGCCGCGCGCTACATCTATGCCGGGATCGGCACCCAACTGCGCCGCGGGGGCTGCGACCCGGTCTTGGCGCGTGCGCGCACGGGCCGGGGCCGGAAACTGGGCTGGCTGGCGCTGTCCGGCCTGCGTGCCGCGACGAGCGCCGTCACGCCCACCTCGCCGGTGATCTTTGCCCGTCCCCTGCCCGAGACTGCCTTTCTTGTCGAGGCGGCCGCCGATCCCGCCGCCCCGACGCCGGATTGGAGCGAGTCGCTCTATGCCACAATGGCGCAACTCAAGACACGCGATGCCGCCCGCAGCGCGGCGTTGCAGGCCGACGGCGGGCAGGTTAAAGGCTACGCATGATCTGGCTTTATTTCGCGATCTTCCTGGCCGCCTGCCTGGCTGCGGGCAGCACCGGAGGTCTGTTCCCGCCCGGGCGCTGGTACGAGGACCTGGACAAGCCGCCCTGGACGCCGCCCAACTGGCTGTTCCCGGTTGCCTGGGTCACGCTTTACCTGTGCATGGCCACGGCCGGGGCACGTGCCGCTGTCAGCCCCGATAACGGGCTGGCCATGGCGCTGTGGTCGCTGCAGATCGCGCTCAACGGGCTGTGGACGCCGGTTTTCTTCGGGCTGGGCCGCATGCGGCTTGGGCTGTTCGTGCTTTGCGGCCTCTGGGGCGCCGTGGCCGCAGCCATGCTGGCGCTCTGGCAGGTGGATACACTGGCCGGGGTGTTGTTCTTGCCGTATCTCGCCTGGGTGTCGGTGGCCGGGGCGCTGAACTTCTCGGTGCTGCAGCGCAACCCCGAGGTCGCCAAAGCCGGTTAATCGAAGCGCCAGCCTGCGCGCCGGGGCACGCGGACCGCCAGCATGGGCTTGAGCAGTGGCGACCGGAAGCGCCGCAAGTTCAGCGTTTCATGCACCCCCGTGGTTTCCTCACCGTCGATGCGCGTGCGCACCGCGGCACGGGTGTAGAAGGGCGCGTCCAGCATGGATTGCACCTGCTGCGGCTTGTATCCGGTATCCGCGCGGGTTTCGCGGCGCATGGCCCAGAGGCTGCGCCGCAGCGGCGCCTTGGGCGGTGGCACGATGGCGCGGGCCGTTCCTGCCTCGTCGAAGTGGACGCCCACGCCCAGGTTCGTGCCGTCCATGCGGGTGGCATCGTAGAAACAGGTGCTGCCCGTGCCCACCGGGTAGCGCGCCCAAGTCCAGTGACTGAAATCCTGTTCCAGCGCCCGGGTGCCGAAATTGGCGTCGAAATAGCCGTGCCCGTCCCATTGCCAGCCCGGTGCGTCGAGGTCGACACGCACCCGGCTGGTCGGCGCGAAGGGCCGCCAGACATGCGCGCCGTCCGGTGTCAGCGGCAGTTCCACCTCCGTCATGGCCGAGGGCCGCAGCCGGATCGTGCCACGTACCCGGCCAACCAGCGGCAGCGCGCCGATCTCGTTGATCGAGATGACCAACTCCTCGCCCGTCCAGTGTAGCGACGAGGGGCCGACGGTGAACCGGTCGGTGCTCTGGCGCAGCGCGCTGCGGCCGCGATCGGTCATGGTGAATCGCCCGCCAGGGCCATAAGTGGCCACGTTGATGCAGACGTTGTTGTCGGGCGCGCGGCGGCCAGACCAGGCATACCAGGGCGAGAACACCGAGCCGATGAAGGCGATGACGCTTATCGATCGCCCGCAATTGTCGCTGATCCCGTCGATATACCACCAGGCATAGCCGTTTGGCGGGACGGCGAGGTCGAACATCGGTCTTGCATGATCGCCTCGGCCGCGTGCCGGGCGGAGAGCGTGGCCATCGGCACCCCGGCCCCCGGATGGGTGCCGCCCCCCGCCAGGTAGAGCCCCGGCACTGCCGTGCGCGCCGTCGGGCGCCGAAATGCCGCCGTCATGCCGTGCGGGCTCTGCCCGTAGAGGGACCCGGCCGTCGCCGGAAACAGGCGCTCGAACCCTGTCGGTGTCGTCAGGGTTTCGGCGCCCGGGGGCGGATCGAAGGTCAGCCCGAAGCGGGCCAACGTGGTGAACGTGCGTGTCCGGCATGTCTCGAACTCCGTTTCATTGGGGGCCCGTGTCAGCGGGGCGGCATTGGCGATGATCTCGAAGCGCTCGGGTGCAGGGATGCCGCCGGGCACACCGCGATCCTGCGCGCAAAGGTAGAGGGTCGGGTCGGGGACGGACCGCCCCTTGGCGATGGCGTCGAACTCCGGCTTGGCGGTATCGCGGAAAAACACGTTGTGATGGGCCAAGTCGGGGCCGGTCGGCGTGGCGGCAAATGCCCAGACCTCGGCCGAGAGGCTGCGCGGCGCGCGTCGGGTCTGGGGGGCGACGACCGCGGTGGCAGTGCCGAACTGGCCGTTGGCCAGGGCGCGCGGATCGCCGTTGAACAGCACCGTGTCGGCCCGGTGTTTGGTCCCATCAGCAAGGCGAACACCTGCCGCGCGGCCATTTTCCACGAGGATTTCAGCAACATGCGCGTTATAGTAAAAGCGCGCGCCATGGCCGCGGGCCAGACCCTCGATGGCCCTGGCCAGACGGTGCATGCCACCCTGAACCACCCAGACGCCGGCTGCCTCGGCCTGCCAGATCAGCGCCAGCAAAGCGGGCACCCGGTCAGGCGTGCCGCCCACATAAGTCGCGTAGCGACCGAAAAGCTGTGCCAGCCGCGGGTCGTCGAATTGTCGCGCCAGGCTGCGGGCGAGGCTGGACAGGGGTGCCATGTCGGGGATCAGCCACGGTCGCCGGGCCACGTGGCCCGCCAGCCCGGCTGGCCTTGGCGCGGGGGCCTGCATCATCGGCCCGTCGAACCCGTCGAACAGGCGGCGTGCCCGGCCGGAAAAACGCCGGAACTGTTCTGCCGCGCAGGGGCCCGCGAAATCGGCTATGGCGGCGGCGCTGGCCGCAGGATCATCGAAGAGGTCCAGCCGGCTACCGTCAGGCCAGAAGTGCCGCGCCAGCAAAGACTGCCGGATCAGCGTGACATGGTCCTCCAGCCGCGTGCCCAGGTCCCGGAAAAGCGACTCGAAGACCGGGCGCAGGGTCAGAACCGTGGGGCCGGCATCCACCGGCCCGGCGGTCGAGGGCAGACAGCGCATCCGCCCACCGGGGCCCGGGTGCCGTTCGAGGACGTGCACGTCCAAGCCCGCTGCGGCCAATCGGGCTGCGCCGGCCAAACCGGCGATGCCGGCACCGACCACGAGCGCGCGGTGGGCCTGGGGTGACTTGCGGGCTGTCATGCCAAGAGTGTTGACTCGCTGGCCGAAAGTGTCCAGTTTAATTTACAGATTATATGTCGCGCTGAGCGGTCATACGGCAGATGCAGGAGGGCGCGATGCCACAATCCCACCGGATCGAAGCCGCGCTGGACAGGGCGCTTGGCTGCGCGCGGGGCGGGACGGCGCCGCCGCGCCTGTCCGCGGCGCTGGACTATGCCATCAAGCCCGGGGGCGCGCGCATCCGCCCGACGATCCTCGTTTCAGTGGCCCGCGCCTGTGGGGATGATACGCCCGCGCTGACCGATGCCGCCGCCGCCGCGGTGGAGCTGATTCACTGCGCCAGCCTCGTTCACGACGACCTGCCCTGCTTCGATGATGCCGACATGCGGCGGGGCAAGCCCTCGGTCCATCGCGCCCATTCCGAACCGCTGGCGGTGCTGACCGGCGACAGCCTGATCATGCTGGCCTTCGAGGTGTTGGCCCGAACCGGCGCTGCGCAGGGGGTTGATGCGCGGGCGGCTCAGCTGGTGCTGGCCTTGGCCCGGCGCAGCGGGATGCCGGGCGGCATCTGCGCGGGACAGGGCTGGGAAAGTGAACCGCAGGTCGACCTGCACGCCTATCACATGTCCAAGACCGCAGCTCTGTTCATCGCGGCCACCGAGATGGGTGCGATCGCCGCCGGCCATGACCCCGATGCCTGGCAAGACCTGGGCGCCCTGATCGGCGAGGCTTTTCAGGTGGCCGACGACTTGCGCGACGCGGTTCTCGACGAGGGGACCCTTGGCAAACCCGCCGGACAGGATGACCTGCACGGGCGGCCGAATGCCGTCGCGCAACTGGGTATCTCCGGGGCGCGGGACCGGTTGTCGGATACCCTGGCGGGGGCGATCGCCTCGATCCCGTCTTGCCCGGGCGAGGCCGCTCTGGCCGAGATGGTGCGCCAACAGTCGGAGGCCATCATGCCGGTTCTGCCCACGCGGTATTCGGCCTGAGGCCGGTGCGCGCGCTGGGCCGGTTGCCGTGGCCGGGGGGCACGCAGATGCCCCGCCGGGGCTGGTTTGCCCGCCTGGTGGCCCGGCCCGAGGCGCAGGCCTTTTGGGGCCGACTGCCCGTCGGGGCGGCCCTCGCGCGTCGCGATGGATCCGAGATCTTCGAAATTCTTCAAGGCTTTGTCGCCTCGCAGGTCTTGCTCGCGCTGGTCGAGCTGGATCTGCTTGACGCGCTCTTGCCGGGGCCGGAGGCGCCCGAGGCGCTTGCCCGTCCCCGCGACATCGCCCCGGATCGCATGACGGCGCTTCTGCAGGCCGGCGCGGCGCTGGGCCTGCTTCGGCGCCAACGCGACGGGCGCTACGGGCTGGCCCGCCGGGGTGCGGCGATCCTTGGCGTTCCGGGCCTGACGGACATGATCCGCCACGACGTGGCTTTTTACCGTGACATGGCCGATCCGGTCGCTGTCCTGCGCGAAACCGGCGAGACGCGCCTGTCGAAATTCTGGCCCTACGTGCTGGGTGATGCCGGCGAAGTGCCCGCTGCCGAGGCCGCGCGTTATTCCGACCTGATGGCGCGCTCGCAGGTGCTTGTGGCCGAGGATACCCTGCGCAGCGTTTCGCTGCGCGGGGTGACGCGCCTGATGGATATCGGTGGGGGCTCGGGCGTGTTCCTGGGCGCTGCGCTGGGCCGGTATCGCGGGTTGCAGGGCGCGCTGCTGGATCTGCCCGGGGTCATCCCGCAAGCCGAATCACGACTGGGGCGCGAGGTGTGCGCCGGGCGGGTCGCTCTGCATGGCGGTTCCTTCCGCGCAGGGCCGCTGCCGCGCGGGGCGGATGCGATTTCACTCATCCGGGTGCTTTACGATCACGATGACGCCACGGTGGCCGACCTGCTGGCCCGTGTGCACGCTGCGCTGCCGCCGGGCGGGCGGCTGATCGTGTCGGAACCCATGGCGGGGGAAGACCGGCCGGACCGGGCCGGTGACCTCTATTTCGCCTTTTACACCATGGCCATGGGGACGGGGCGTGCCCGGTCGCCGGCGCGCGTCGTCGCATTGTGCCGCGCCGCCGGTTTCGGGCCGGTGCGCGTCCACCGGGCGCGTCGGCCCTACGTCACGCGCGTTGTGACGGGCGTCAAGGCGCGGTGACAGGCGCTGCATGGATTGCTGCCCCAGAATGTAAACAAAGATTGACACAATGGGTTGTTTGGCTAGACTTACATTCAGGCGCTTGTGCCAAATTCCGCCGAATCCATCGGCAGCCGGCGCCGCGACAGACAGGAGGCAATCATGCAAACCCGTGCTGTCTATCTGAACGGTCCACGCGATCTTCATTTGGACACCCTCGCGCTCAAGGCGCCGGGGGCCGGTGATGTGGTTGTCGATATCGCCCATTCGGGCATCTCCACCGGCACCGAGAAACTGTTCTGGTCCGGCGAAATGCCCCCCTTTCCCGGCATGGGGTATCCGCTGGTTCCCGGATACGAGGCAGCCGGCGAGGTGGTCGAGGCTGCCCCGGACACCGGCTTCAAGCCGGGCGATACCGTCTTCGTGCCCGGTGCGGATTGCTTCGCCGATGCTTATGGCTTGTTCGGCGGGGCCGCCGGGCGGCTGGTCACGCCCGCTGCCCGGATCACCCGTATCGATGCGGGCCTGGGTGCCGAGGGCGCACTTCTGGCGCTGGCGGCGACCGCGCGCCATGCCATGGCGGGGCTGGACAAGACCGTGCCCGACCTGATCGTCGGCCACGGCGTGCTGGGTCGTCTTCTGGCGCGGCTGACCATCGCCGCCGGGGCGCCCGCGCCGACGGTCTGGGAGACAATGCCGGCCCGTTGTGACGGCGCCGTGGGCTATCAGGTGATGGCCCCTGAGGACGACCCGCGCCGTGACTATCGCGCGATCTACGATGCCTCGGGCAACGCGGAGATCCTCAATGACCTGATCGGGCGCATCGCGCGCGGCGGCGAAGTGGTGCTGGCGGGCTTCTACCCGCAGGCGCTGTCCTTCGCCTTTCCGCCTGCCTTCATGAAAGAGGCACGCCTGCGCGTCGCCGCCGAATGGACCCCTGCCGACATGCAAGCCACCGCGGCGCTGGTCGACAGCGGCGCGCTTTCCCTGGGCGGGCTGATCTCGCACCGGGCGGACGCGGCTCGGGCCGACACGGCCTACCGCACCGCCTTCGAGGACCCCGCTTGTCTGAAAATGATGCTCAACTGGAAGGACACAGCGTGAAGGACGACGTGCCCAATCTCAAGGATTTCGACCAGCGCCTGCGCGACGAAGCGCATGAAGACCTGGCCGATGTCATCAACGACGGCGAGCCGACCCAGAAAACCCAGATCATCGCGATCTACGGCAAGGGCGGCATCGGCAAATCGTTCACCCTGGCCAACCTCAGCCACATGATGGCCGAACAGGGCAAGCGCGTGCTGCTGATCGGCTGCGACCCGAAATCGGACACCACCTCGCTGCTGTTCGGCGGCAAGGCCTGCCCGACAATCATCGAGACATCGACCAAGAAGAACCTGGCCGGCGAACAGGTCGAGATCGGCGACGTGTGCTTCAAGCGCGGCGGGGTCTTCGCGATGGAGCTGGGCGGGCCCGAAGTGGGCCGCGGCTGCGGCGGGCGCGGCATCATCCACGGGTTCGAACTTCTGGAGAAACTGGGGTTCCACGACTGGGACTTCGACTACGTCCTGCTGGATTTCCTTGGCGACGTGGTCTGCGGCGGCTTCGGCCTGCCCATCGCGCGGGACATGGCGCAGAAGGTGATCCTGGTCGCATCGAACGATTTGCAGTCGCTTTACGTGGCCAACAATGTCTGCTCGGCGGTGGAATACTTCCGAAAGCTGGGCGGCAATGTCGGGGTCGCGGGCCTCGTGGTCAACAAGGACGATCATTCTGGCGAGGCGCAGGCCTTTGCCGAGGCCGTGAATATCCCCATTCTGGCCTCGATCCCGCAGGACGATGACCTGCGCAAGAAATCCGCCAATTACCAGATCGTCGGCACCGACGAGAGCCAGTGGGGCAGCCTGTTCGCCGGGCTGGCCGAGCAGGTCTCGGACGCGCCGCCTGTGCGCCCCGCGCCCTTGGACCAGGATGGCCTGCTGGATCTTTTCGACGGATCGGACACCGGCGCCGGCGTGACGCTGGAGCCGGCCACAGATGAAGACATGCGCGGCAAGTTCGCCGAAGTGAAACCCTCGCTCGAAGTCGTTTACGACGACGCCTGAAGGATCTCATGACTGACGAAGTCACATATGACACCGCCCACGAGGCCGACGTGATCAAGGGCAAGCGCACCGAAGCGGGCACCCCCGCGCCGGAAGGTGTGAGCGACCCCGAGATGGGCTGCCACTCGGGCGCCGAGATGGACAAGGCCGCACGCATGGCCGGGCAGTCGGAGATCCTCGACCGCTACGCCGAGGATTATCCCCAAGGCCCGCATGACAAGCCGCAATCCATGTGCCCCGCCTTCGGGTCCTTGCGTGTGGGCCTGCGGATGAAGCGGGTCGCGACCGTCCTGTCCGGGTCGGCTTGCTGTGTCTACGGTTTGAGTTTCGTGTCGCATTTCTACGGCGCGCGCCGCTCGGTGGGCTACGTGCCCTTCAATTCGGAAACGTTGGTCACCGGCAAGCTGTTCGAGGACATCCGCGACAGCGTGCACGACCTGGCCGACCCCGACCGGGTGGATGCCATTGTCGTCACCAACCTCTGCGTGCCCACGGCCAGCGGTGTGCCGCTGCGGCTGCTGCCTGACGAGATCAACGGCGTGCGCATCGTGGGCATCGACGTTCCGGGCTTCGGCATCCCGACCCACGCCGAGGCCAAGGACGTGCTGGCCGGGGCGATGCTCAATTACGCACGACAAGAGGTCGAGGCCGGCCCCGTCGCCGCGCCCGAAAGCGGCGTGTCGGACCGGCCCACCGTGACCCTGCTGGGCGAAATGTTCCCCGCCGACCCGGTGGTGATCGGCCAAATGCTGGCGCCCATGGGCCTGGCCGCCGGTCCGGTCGTGCCCTGCCGCGAATGGCGCGAGCTTTACGCCGCGCTGGACTGTGGCGCCGTGGCCGCGATCCATCCCTTCTATACCGCTGCCGTGCGCGAATTTCAGGCCGCGGGCCGCCCCGTCGTGGGCAGCGCCCCCGTGGGCCATGACGGCACCAGGGCCTGGCTTCAGGAGATCGGCACTGCCATGGGCGTGGACCCTGCGAAGATCGCCGAGGCGCAGGACGCCGTCCTGCCCGGCATCAAGGCGGCCCTGGCCGCGGCGCCCGTCGAGGGCACCATCACGCTGTCGGGATACGAGGGCAGCGAACTTCTGGTCGCGCGGCTGCTGATCGAAAGCGGCGCGGTTGTGCCCTATGTCGGCACGGCCTGTGCGAAGTCGCCCTGGTCGGAGGCCGATGCCGATTGGCTGCGCGCCCGCGGCGTGACCGTTAAATTCCGCGCCTCGCTGGAAGATGACTGTGCCGCCATGGAGGGCCTTGCGCCCGACCTTGCCATCGGCACGACGCCGGTCGTGCAGAAGGCCAAGGAGCTGGGGATCCCCGGGCTCTACTTCACCAACCTGATCTCGGCGCGGCCGCTGATGGGGCCGGCGGGGGCGGGCAGCCTGGCCGAGGTCGTAAATGCCGCCATCGCCGGCAAGGCCCGCATGGACCACATGCGCGACTTCTTCGAGGGCGTGGGCACGGGCGACACCGCCGGTGTCTGGGAAGGCGCACCGAACGTGCGAGAGGACTATCGGGCGCTGAACCTCAAGAAGCTTGAAAAGCAAAAGCGCGCCGCCAAGGCGCAGGAGATGATCTGATGCTGATCCAGGACCACGATCGCGCGGGCGGCTACTGGGGGGCGGTCTATGCCTTCTGCGCCGTCAAGGGCCTTCAGGTGGTCATTGACGGCCCCGTGGGCTGCGAGAACCTGCCGGTCACATCCGTTCTGCACTACACCGACGCGCTGCCGCCGCACGAACTGCCCATCGTCGTCACCGGCCTGGGCGAGGAGGAGTTGGGCCGCGAGGGCACCGAGGGCGCGATGAAACGCGCCTGGGGCACGCTGGACCCTGCGCTGCCGGCGGTGGTCGTAACGGGCTCCATCGCCGAGATGATCGGCGGCGGCGTCACCCCGCAGGGCACCAACCTGCAACGCTTCCTGCCGCGCACCATCGACGAGGACCAGTGGCAGGCCGCAGACCGCGCCATGACCTGGCTTTTCACCGAGTTCGGCATGACCAAGGGACGGATGCCCAAGGAACGCAAGCGCGAGGAGGGCATGGCGCCCCGCGTCAATATCCTTGGCCCGATGTATGGCACCTTCAACATGCCCAGTGATCTGGCCGAGATCCGCCGCCTGGTCGAAGGCATCGGCGCCGAGGTCAACATGGTGATGCCCCTGGGCGCACACCTGGCCGAGATGCGCGACCTGGTGAACGCCGACGTGAACATTTGCATGTATCGTGAGTTTGGCCGGGGTCTGGCCGAGGTTCTGGACAAGCCCTACCTGCAGGCGCCCATCGGTGTCGAGTCGACGACCCTTTTCCTGCGCAAGCTGGGCGAGTTGCTGGGGCTTGATCCGGAACCATTCATCGAGACCGAGAAGCACGCGACGCTGAAACCCGTCTGGGACCTGTGGCGCTCGGTCACGCAGGATTTCTTTGCCACTGCGAATTTCGGGATCGTCGCGAGCGAGACCTATGCCCGCGGCATCCGCCATTTCCTCGAAGGCGACCTGGGCCTGCCCTGTGCCTTTGCCGTGGCGCGCTGCGCGGGCACCAAGACCAACAATGACGAGGTCCGCGCCCTGATCGCGCAGAAACGCCCGCTGATCCTGATGGGGTCGATCAACGAAAAAATCTACCTGGCCGAGACCGGCGGCGGGCACGGGCCGAAACCGGCCTTCATCCCGGCCTCGTTTCCCGGTGCCGCGATCCGGCGCGCCACGGGCACACCGATGATGGGTTACGCAGGGGCAACCTACCTGTTGCAGGAGGTCTGCAACGGCCTCTTCGATGCGCTGTTTCACATCCTGCCGCTGGGGTCCGAGATGGATTCCGGAGCGGCCACGCCGACCCCCCTGCGCCGGGATTTCCCCTGGGATGCCGACGCCAGCCGCGAGCTTGATCGCATCGTCGCGGGCCATCCCGTGCTGACGCGCATTTCCGCGGCCAAGTCCCTGCGCGACGCCGCCGAGGACAGGGCCCTGCGCCAGGGCCAGGACCGAGTGGTGCTGGAAACCGTTGAATCGCTTTCGCCCGATACGGGCGCCACGTCTCTCAAGGAGGACTGACCCATGACCGACATCTCTTCGCATGTTCCGCCGCGCGCCCGCTGTGGCCGCCCCCGGAGCGCCGAGTTCCATGTCTATTTCACGCTGATTTTCGTCTGTGCGCTGCCTTTCGGCACCATGCGCTGGGCGCGTGATGTCGCCCGCTACCACAGCCTGAACCTGCGCGGCCCGCTGGCGCGCGCCTGGGCCGAAGCGGATCGCATGACGCCTTTCATATTCTCGGCCTGATCCCTTCGGGGACCGGTGATCCGGGACGCGACCTGCCTGTCCCTCGAGGGGGGCGGACAGAAACCTGAGGGACCGTGAAGGCCCCGAAGGCACCCGGCCGCGGGGTACGCGGCGTCAGCATAACATTCCGGAGGAAAGTTCATGGCTGATAAATCCGACCTGTCCTTCACAGGTCTCACTGACGAGCAGGCCCAGGAACTGCATTCGGTGTATATGAGCGGCCTTTGGCTGTTCGCACTGATTGCAGTGGTCGCGCATATCGCGACCTTCATCTGGTTCCCCTGGTTCTGAGGAAGGGTTGATAAATGGCAAAGTTCTACAAGATCTGGCTCATCTTTGACCCCCGCCGCGTTTTCGTGGCGCAGGGCGTCTTCCTGTTCCTGCTCGCGGCGATGATCCACCTCGTGCTTCTGAGCACCGACGGTTTCAACTGGTTTGAAATCGCGGCCGAGAAGTACGGGCGGTGATCGCCTGGCACGACTGATGTCGCGGGCGGGTATGCCCGCCCGCGGCCACCATCAAGATTTCTTCGGTCCGTCGCGGCAATTGCCGGCAGACCATAAAACGCGGAGACGACGAAAATGGCCTTGCTCAGTTTCGAGAGAAAATACCGGGTCCGCGGGGGGACGCTGATCGGCGGCGATCTGTTCGACTTCTGGGTCGGACCCTTCTATGTCGGCTTCTTCGGGGTCACGACGGCCTTTTTCGCCCTGCTTGGAACCATCCTGATCTTCTGGGGGGCCTCGCAGCAGGGCACCTTCAACCCGTGGCTCATCAACATCGCGCCACCCGACCTGAGCTATGGTCTGGGCATGGCGCCACTTATGGACGGCGGACTCTGGCAGATCATCACGATCTGTGCGCTGGGCGCCTTCATCAGTTGGGCGCTGCGAGAGGTCGAGATCTGCCGCAAGCTGGGCATGGGCTATCACGTGCCCGTCGCCTTCAGCTTCGCGATCTTCGCCTATGCCACGCTGGTCGTCTTCCGCCCGCTGCTGATGGGCGCCTGGGGCCACGGCTTTCCATATGGCATTTTCAGCCATCTCGACTGGGTGTCGAACACTGGCTACGCCTACCTGCATTTCCACTACAACCCTGCGCACATGCTGGCGGTGACCTTCTTTTTCACCACCACGTTGGCGCTGGCGCTGCACGGCGGGCTGATCCTCTCGGCGGCCAACCCCGAGAAGGGCGAAGAGATGAAGACGCCGGATCACGAGGACACCTTCTTTCGCGATTTCATCGGCTATTCCGTGGGCACCCTGGGCATTCACCGCGTCGGGCTTCTGCTGGCGCTGAATGCCGGGTTCTGGTCCGCGATCTGCATCATCATAAGCGGCCCGGTCTGGACCAAGGGCTGGCCCGAATGGTGGAACTGGTGGCTCGAGGCGCCGATCTGGCCCTCTCAGGTGGGGATGTAAATCATGGCCGAGTATCAGAACATATTCACGCAAGTTCAGGTCCAGGGCGCCCCCGAGATGGGTCTGGACGACACCGGCGGCCGCCTGATGGCCGAGCGCGCCGGCACGCCCTTCTTCTCGAAACTGCTGGGCCTGTTCGGCAATGCCCAGGTGGGGCCGATCAACCTCGGGATGCTGGGGCTGATCAGTCTGGCGACCGGCTTTTTGTGGTTCACCATCGTCGGCTTCAACATGCTGGCACAGGTGGGTTGGTCGATCCCCGAGTTCCTGCGCCAGGGCTTCTGGCTGGCGCTGGAACCGCCAAGTCCCGAACATGGCCTGTCGATCCCGCCGCTCAACGACGGGGGCTGGTACATCATCAGTTCCTTCTTCCTGCTGGTCTCGGTGCTGGCCTGGTGGGCGCGGTCCTATCAGCTGGCCGTCAGTCACAAGATGGGCAAGCATGTCTTCTGGGCGTTCGGCTCGGCGATCTGGCTGTTCCTGGTGCTGGGGCTGTTCCGCCCCGTG
>Ga0209931_1000888_pt1 | contig 17126 bp, 6 predicted proteins | sample SalPonR1_B_D1_MG_FD_185697 | JGI IMG/M metagenome (GOLD analysis project Ga0209931, IMG submission 185697) | Salt pond soil microbial communities from South San Francisco under conditions of wetland restoration - Salt Pond MetaG R1_B_D1_MG... ...
ACCGTCTCTTGCATCGGCAATATATTCTGTATCAAAAATATTGTTAATATTACCAATTAATATTGCATCCAGATTGCCAATTTTAAAATTATAACGGGCATTAACATCAAGTAAGTTATAATTAGGCATTTGCCAGGAATCTACACTTTCTTCTTTTTCTTCAACTTCAAAATCAGCAAATAAATTATCATAGTAATTATAATCTACGCCAATTTTTAATTTAGGCAAAATCTCATAATTAACACCTAATGCAGCTGTTGTTTGAGCAGAATTTCCAACATGAACATCTTCTAAATTAATAATAAATGTTTCTGTTTCTCCTTCATCATTAGTAACTCTTGCGTTTACAGCAGCATTCCATCTCCAATCACCAACAGATACCATTGCTTTAATATCTAGTTTGTCAACAGGTTGAACATTTGCAGTGAATTCAATACCCATGTGTGTAGCGTCCAATCCTTCGAAATTTGCAAATTGATTATTTCCCAAACTTCGGGTTAATGCTTTATTCATCCATACCGTTCTATATAATGTCAAGTCTGCTTTAATGATTGGATTTCTAAATCCATAACCAATTTCAGTTGAAAGCACTCTTTCATGTTTTACATCGTCGTTATATATATTTTTTCTATCCATAAAAACATATTCAAAATATGGGGCACGGGTGAAATAACCTCCATTAACAAAAACATTGTGGTATTGATTAATGTTATAGTTTGCACCACCTTTTAATGACCAATCCAAGAAACTATACCAGTCTGTTTGCTGCTCATCAGAAGTTAAAAATAAATCTGTTCTGCGATATAATTGGTCAGATAAAGAACCGGATAAGAATGCAGAATATTGATCGGTTTTATATTCTCCTTGTAAGAATAAACCTATCCAGGCTAAATCGCTATAATAATGATAATTTATGTAATCTCCTTTTTTTAATAATTTATTAGGATCTCTGTTGGCATCATCATCATTTAAATAATATTTCCCTCCTAGCAAGTCATCGATTTCATACGCATGATAACCTCTGTACCATCGTCCATCTAAACCACCAGTAACTTCAATACCATAAAGTTCAGTATTTAATGTTGATAGAATGCCGTACCAGTCATGTTCGTTTATTCCGTTAGCAATTATAACTTCAGATCCATTTAATGATGCTTCGTTTAACTCTTCGGCAGCATCCCAATCAATTAATCCTTCGGGTGATAAAAGAGTTTCTCCTTCATATGGTCTACCAGTACTATAATTTAAAGATACTAGATGCGAGTTGCCATGAGCTCTTCGTCCTCCACCTTTTGCAATGGAAGCATATGCTGCTGTTGAAAGTGTTGTTTTATCATTTATTGTCCAATAATGGTTTAATGACATTTGTGGTTTGTGATAGTAATTGTATGCATAGGCTGTATTGTAAATTTCGCCTTTTCGAATACCCCAATCGGAATTAAATTTTATGCCATCTTCATGATTTCTATAATCTTCTATATAATGAAGATTACTTCTTTGATTATGCCATTGTGGAGCACCAAAAGCAGTAAATGATAAACTTTGATTATCATTAATTCTTTTGGAAACATTTAAAAAATAAGACCATCCTTCGAAATTCGTGGCAGTAACATATCCATCACCATATGTATGTGCGCCTGAAATTGTAACCGCCCATCCATTATCTAGTAATCCGGTAGAAGCAGTAAATGATTTTTTATTATAACCATCATTTCCTATTCCATAATAAATACTTCCGCCAGCCTCAACATCTGTTGTTTTAGTGATGATATTAATGGTTCCACCAACGGATGAAATGGCTAACTTTGAAGCTCCGAGACCTCTTTGGACCTGCATGGTTTGAGTAACATCAGATAATCCAGCCCAGTTTGACCAGTAAACTTTACCATTTTCCTGTCCGTTTATAGGAACACCATTGATTAAAACACCAATGTTATTGGAATCAAAACCACGAAGGTTAATTCTACTATCTCCATATCCACCACCTTGCTTGGTTACATAGATACTCGGTGTAGATTTCAAAATTTCAGGGAATTCTTGGGTCCCTAATTTTTCCTGAATAACTTCAGGTTTAATGGTTGAAATGGCAACAGGAGTTTCACGGTCTTTGGCAAAAGATGAAATAATTCTTACTTCATCAAGTCCAATAGCATCAGATTCTAGAGCAATCTCACCCAGGTCTAAATCCTGGCCGGGAGTTATGGATATTATTGCTTCTTCCTCCATGTATCCCACATACGAAAAAATAAGTTTTTGTTCGCCCGAAGGAACCGAAATAGAAAAACTTCCGTCAAGAGTAGTAGCGGTACCAATGGTTGTTCCATCTACAACAACCGATGCCCCAATTAAAGGATCATTGGTACTGGCGTCAATTAAGACACCTTTTACTTTGGTTTGGCTAAATGATGCAAAAGAGATAAGCATCAAAGCCACGATTAGAATTTTTGTTTTCAAAATTTTCATCATAGAATTGTTTTAAGGTTCGGGTTTAATTTTTAAAGTTTAAAATAAGAATTCAAAATTAGATTTTATTGGAATATCAAAAGTATGGAAAATATTAATTTATTATTAAGTTATCAGGTAAGAATATATTAACAGATAACAGGATTTTTAATCTGCTATAAGTATTGCTGTAAAGGGTCTTTGTAATTTTTTTAATTAATGTGTTAATAATTGTTAATATTTTTATGTTAAAATATTTTCAACGGATGAAAGAATTTTCTCTGTAGCCCCTCTTTTTTGTTTTACAAATGTTGAAGCAATTTCTCCTTTATCCTGTAAAATTGTTTTATTATTGAGCAACAGGCTTATAGATTGTTCAAAATCGTTATAATTGTGAATAGCAAAAGCACCTCCCTGATGAATTAACTCAACAGCTTCCTGAAATTTTTTATAATTGGGTCCAAAAATAACCGGCATACCAAATGTAGCCGCTTCTAAAATATTATGTATCCCTTTCCCAAAACCGCCGCCAATATAGGCTAAGTCTCCATATTTGTATAACGAAGATAAAAGCCCAATACAATCAATAACTAAAACATCAGCTTTATCTATATTTTCAATGTTTGCTTCGGAATATTTAATAACTTTTCGATCCGAATCAAAAAGTTTTAAAATCCGTTCAATATTTTGTGGATGTACCTCATGAGGAGCAATGATTAGTTTGAGTTGGGTTGGTTGTTGGTTGTAATAACTAATAATAATTTCCTCATCAGGTTTCCAGGTACTTCCTGCAACGAATACCACGGATTTCTCTTTGAATGTTTCAATAAGCGGAAGTTTCTTTGCTTGTTCGGCGATGGTATGCACTCTATCAAAACGGGTGTCTCCAGTTATGGTAACGTTTTTGATATCAATTGAATCAAGAAGTTTTTTAGATTGTTCATTTTGAACAAAAAAATGGGTGAAAAATCCGAGCATCTTGCGTGAGTTTTGATTGATTGATTTGAAAAAGCGTTGCTCTTTTCTAAAAATCCCGGATACAAGGAATAATGGAATCTTACGGTGATGTATTTCTTTAAGGAAAAAGTACCAGAATTCATATTTAATAAAAAAGATGATATCCGGTTTAACCAGATTTAAAAATTTTTTTGCATTTTTAGGTGTATCCAGTGGTAAATAAAAAATATAATCGGCATGTTCGTAATTTTTCCGTATTTCAAAACCTGAAGGGGAAAAAAAAGTGATTAAAATTTTATCATCTGGATGTTTTTCTTTAAAAGCTTCGATTAATGGGCGGCCTTGTTCAAATTCGCCCAACGATGCACAATGAAACCAGGCTATTTTACTTTCTGGATTGACTTGGGATTCAATTTTCTTGAATATATTTTTTCTTCCTTTAATCCATAATTTAGCTTTTCGATGAAAGAACGAAGCAAAATAAACTAAAATATAAAATATCTTAATGCCTAAAAGGTATAATCCGGTCATGTAATTTTTTTTTACAAATTTAAGGGTCTATTTATTTTTTTTGTTGTTTTTATTGAATAATTAATGGGTCTGTTCTAAGTTGTTGAAAATTAGTTTTTTAAAAACAGCTTCCCCTTTCATAACGCTGTAACTACGATTAATATTGATTTTTTGTTATCATTAATTTTATATAAAATATTTGTTTTATTGATTTTTTTTATACTTTTAGCCTTCAAACAAGGTTTTCTTGATACCCTAACCCTAAAATTTAAACCCAAAGGCCTTCTTTTTTAAGAAGGTCTTTTTTTATTGATTCCATTCAACATTTCTATTTTTTTTTCGTTCTTTAAATTGATTTATTTTAATCAAATATTTATAAAATAAATCATAATATTGATCATTGGTATATAATAATGTCTTGTTAAGCTTAAATACTTATCTTTAATTTTGTTAAAAATCAGAGCATTGAGACTACACTGTTTGCTAATATTATTGTTTGTTATATCGTTGAGTTCAAATGCTCAGAACATAAGTAATTTACGCAAGAAAATTTTTATTATTCAGTCAGATAGTATTCAGGTTGATAGCTTAAGTGTTGTTCCCGGTTCAGAAATTATCAGATATAAAAACAAGATTATTCCCAACACATTATACCATTTCGATTATGCAAAATCATTGTTAATATTAAATTCAAAATTTAACAATGAGATGAAACAAATTACAATGGTATACAGGGTTTTTCCGATAGATTTTTCGACAACGTGGAATCATCTAAAGAAGCATGATGTAATTATTGCAGGGCCGGTTATGGCAAAGCCACAAAATGATTTTTATAATCAAGATCAAAATTTTTTTACCGATAACCAATTAGATAAGCGGGGTAGCATTTCGAGAGGTATTACTATGGGCAATAGTCAGGATGCGGCCATAAACTCCAGGTTAAACCTACAGCTTGCCGGGAAAATTGGAGAAAATATGAACTTGTTGGCATCAATCTCTGATGAAAATATTCCGATACAACCCGAAGGAAGCTCGCAACAAATTCAGGATTTTGATAAAGTTTTTATCCAGTTATATAATGAAAAGTTTAAGCTTATTGCCGGCGATTTTGCAATATCCAAACCTATGGGATATTATATGAATGTAAATAAGAAAGTACAAGGTGGATTACTGGACGTGAAATTGAACAGCAAAAATAACAATTCTAATATGTTGGAAACAACAATAAGCGGAGCCGTTTCCAAAGGTAAACTTTGCCGAAAAACTTTTCAAGGACAGGAGGGGAACCAGGGCCCATATAAACTTACAGGTTGCGAAAATGAACTCTATATTGTTATACTGGCTGGTACCGAAAAAGTATATATCGATGGCAAATTAAAAATGCGTGGTAAAGAAAATGATTATACCATTGATTACAATACCGGAGAAATTACATTTACCGCCAACCGGCCGATAACCAAAAATTCCCGAATTGCAGTGGAGTTTGAGTATTCAGAAAAAAGCTATACCCGGTTTATGGTTTTTAGTAATAATACTTATCAAACCCAAAAGGGTAAGTTCTGGCTCAACATTTATTCGGAGCAAGACAGTAAAAATCAACCTTTGAATCAGGATTTAACGCAAGAACAAAAACAAATTTTAGCGCAATCGGGCGATAGTATTCAAAATGCTTTGGTTCCAAATGTTGATACTGTAGATTTTCGGAATGCTTATGTATTATACGAAAAAACAGATACATTGGTAGATGGCGTTGAGTATGAAATCTATCAATATTCAACTGATCCTGAAAGGGCTATTTATCAGGTTGGTTTTAGTTTTACAGGAGAACAACAAGGGAATTATAGCCCTGTAAAAAGTGGTGCCAATGGGAAAGTGTATGCCTGGGTAGCTCCTGTAGAGGGTATCCCGCAAGGGAGTTATGAACCTGTACGATTGTTGATATCTCCCAAAAAACAGCAAATGATTAATATGGGAGGAGATTACCGAATCAATAGCACCACCTCCTCATTTTTTGAAATTGCCATCAGTAATTATGATTTGAATACCTTTTCGGAGAAAGGCAATGCAGATAATACCGGATATGCTTTGAAGTTTGACATAGAAAAATCTTTGTTAAATAATGATACACTAAAAAATCAATTAATGGCTGAAATAAATTATCAATTAATTAATAAAAATTTTACGGAGATTGAGCGGTATCGAACAGTGGAATTTGAAAGAGACTGGAATATTGAAACCCCTTTTTTGAATGATGAGCATTATGCTGATTTAAAACTCAATTATCGACATAAAAAAAATATTAACGGACAATATCAAATTGCCTTATTAAATGGGAAAGATGAATATGAGGGGTTACGCAATGGATTGAATACTTCCATCCAAAAATCAGGATATCAGTTACAATTCAACGCTAGTTTGCTAAATACAGCAACAGATAATAAAGAAACAAAGTTTATTCGTTATATAACAGATATTTCAAAATCATTTCGTAGCGTAAAAATTGGCTTTGAAAACGAACTTGAGCATAATGAATGGATAAATATTGAAAATGACAGCTTATTAAATAACAGTTTTAACTTTTCGTCGTACCGATTTTATATTCAAAATTCTGACTCTACGGTTAATCAGTTCAATGCCGGCTATTTGTTAAGAAACGATTTATTGCCTAAAGATAATAAACTGAGTAAAGCAACACAATCGGAAGATTTTCAGTTCGGATTTGGATTGCTTAAAAATCCGGCAAGCATTTTAAAAACAAAAATTAACTACCGGAAATTAAAAATTTTAGATTCTACCTTAACAGATAATACCGAAGAAAATACGATGACAGGAAGAGTGAGTTATAACTTTCGATTATTTAAAGGAGCTGTTACCTCATCGTTATTTTACGAAGCAGGTTCGGGGCTGGAGCCCAAAAGAGAATTTTCGTACTTAAAAGTTGCCGCAGGACAGGGAACATACACCTGGACCGATTATAATAATAATTCTATTGCAGAGCAAGATGAATTTGAGGTAGCGAAATTTCAGGATGAGGCCAACTATATTCGGGTTTATTCGCCCGGGAATGAGTATATTAAAACATACCAAAATGAATATAGCCAGGTTTTACATATGAGGCCTGAAGTTATTTGGAAAGATAAAAAAGGGCTTCGTAAAATATTATCCAGATTTTCGAATAGCATGGCGGTACTTATAAACCAAAAATCTACCAATACCGATTTAAGCCAAAGTTTAAATCCTTTTGATTTTTATGATAATGATTCATCCCTGGTGCATTTAAACCAGAACTTTAGAAATACGCTTTCTTTCAACCGGACAAACCACAAATTTGGAATAGACTATATTTACCAACAAAATCATAATAAGAATTTACTTACCAACGGATTTGATGAGCGGATAAGATCTCAAAACGGTGTTAGGATTCGTTGGAATTTTATTTCAGATTTTACTTTACAAAATGATTTTGATATAGGAACAAAAGAATATCTTTCGGAGTTTTTTAGTGCCAAAAATTATCATTTGAATATCGTGAGCAATGAATTAAAAATTCAGTATCAACCTGGTTTTCAAACTAAAATTGAGATTAATTACCGTTATAGCGGTAAAGAGAATAAACAAGCTACAGAAAAAAGTTTATCGCATTCGGTGGGAGCAGAAATCAATTATACATTTACTCAAAAAGGAAATATAATGGTGCAGGGTAAATATATTAGTAATGATTATAATGCAAACAGTAATACATCGTTGGCTTATGAAATGCTTGATGGCCTAAAACCTGGAAATAATGCTACATGGAATGTAGCCATTCAGCGGAAACTTGCCGGATATCTGGAATTAAATCTAATGTATACCGGCCGTATATCTGAAAAGATAGATGCAATACATACGGGAAGTATTCAGTTAAGAGCGTTTTTTTAAAATGCAGCCATTAATAAATCGATATCTTTGGATGGTATTCCATAATAATTGCCAATACGCGAGCTGGTTAATATGCCGTTATAAACATAAACGCCATGTCTTAATCCCATATCGTCTTTCATTTTTTTCTTAATACCACCGGCTTCGGCAATACTAAGGAGTAATGGGTTAAATACATTGCTTAAAGCAATGGATGCGGTTCTTGCTACACGCGAAGCAATATTGGGGACACAATAATGGATAACACCGTGTTTTGTATACACCGGATTGGAATGAATCATACATTCTGATGTTTCAATGCATCCTCCCTGGTCGATACTTAAATCAATAATGATAGCCCCTTTTTTCATATTTTTCACCATTTGCTCACTAACGAGATGTTGTGGCCCATTTTCGCCAAAATGGACGGCTCCAATAACCACATCGGCAGATTTTAAATGGTTTTCAATTACTTTAGGATGAAATACAGAAGTAAATAAACGTTGCGAAAGATTGGTTTGTAATCGTTTTAATTTGGTAATGGAATGGTCGAAAATTTTAATAAATGCACCGAGTCCAAGCGCAGCCCTGGCGGCATATTCGGCAGCCGTTCCTGCACCAATGATCAATACCTCCGTAGATGTTATGCCGGTAACTCCACCAAGCAGTACTCCTTTACCTTCGTGCACATTACTTAAGTATTCCGCGGCAATTAATATGGATGTAGTTCCTGCAATTTCACTCATCGAGCGTACAACGGGGTAACAATTGTCTTTATCTTTTAATCCTTCGAAAGAAATAGCCGTAACTTTCTTTTGCATTAATTTACGAATATACTCTTCGGATTGGGATAAAAAATGAAGCGAGGAGAAAAGAACCTGATTGGTTTTAAAAAGTTCTAATTCTTCAATAGTGGGTGGTGCTATTTTTAAAATGATGTCACATTGGTAAACATCCGATTTCTTATTCACTATTTGCCCTCCACATTCACTGTAGTCATTGTCGGCGTAGTTTGCAGCTGTACCCGCATCTTTTTCAATAATTACTTCGTGTCCATTGTTTACTAAAAGTTCAACTGCTTCGGGAGTTAACCCAACTCTACTTTCGTATTTTTTATTTTCTTTGGGGATGCCAATAACTAGTTTTTCTGTTTTTTTACCAATTTCAAGCATCTCTTCTTGTGGAAGAAAACTAGTACTTCCAAAAGAATATTTTTTTTCTCCTTTTTTATCCGACATAGTGCTCGTAAAATATAATTAAATGAAGAAGCCCAAAATAATATTTTTTTGGGGCTTTATCAAGTATTTTTGAAAGGTAAATTTTTTAGGATGTTTTCTTTTAGCGAATATTTATCGTTCGGATACCATCTTTATTTTCTATCATCTGAACAAAAACAACGTTCTCGGGCAGGATTTCGGCAATTTTTTCAGGCCATTCTATAAAACAGTAATTTCCCGAATAAAAATAATCCTCATAGCCAAAATCAAAGACCTCTTCAATTTTTTTTATTCTATAAAAATCAAAATGATAAATAATTTCTCCATTGCTGGTTTGGTATTCATTTATTAATGCAAAAGTCGGGCTTGTAACAATTTCCACAACATCCAACTCGTTGCATAATGCTTTAATAAAAGTTGTTTTTCCAACGCCCATAGGACCAAAAAAAGCAAACACTTTCTTATTTTGCATTAGCCGCAAAAATTTTTCAGCCACCACATTCAGGTCCGATAAAGATTTTAAAACTAATGAATCCATATATGCAAGGTAGTAAAAAATAATTAATTATTGGGAGATAATTTGACGAATGGAATAATCATCTCTTCCATGGAAACTCCTCCGTGCTGAAATGTATTTTTATAGTAATTAACGTAATAATTATAATTATTTGGATAAGCCAAAAAATCATTATTTAGCGCAAAAATATACGATGTACTTAGGTGTGATTTAGGTAAATGAATTTTTTCAGGATTTTTTATTCCATACACTTCTTTTGGGTTGTAATTCAGGCTTTTCCCATTTTTATAACGCAAATTAGTTGAGGTGTTTTTATCGCCGATTACTTTTACCGGATTATTAACTCTAATGGTCCCGTGGTCGGTGGTGATAAATATTTTCACTTTCTCTTTTTGTAACTCTTTGATTAAAGTAAATAAAGGCGAATGCTTAAACCACGACAGGGTTAAAGATCGGTAAGCGGGTTCGTCATTTGCCAGTTCACGTATCATTTCAATTTCTGTACGGGCATGCGAAAGCATGTCGATATAATTGTAAACCAAAACATTAAGTTGGTTGTTGAGTAAGTCCTGAATATTTTCTACAATTTTTTCGCCTGTTTTAAGATGACTAATTTTTTCATAATTGTATTTGTATTTTTTACCAAACCTCGCTAATTGTTTCTCGAGTAATTCATTTTCTTTTAAATTTTTTCCGCCCTCCTCTTCATCATTAAGCCATAATTTGGGGTATAACCGTTCAATGTCGGCAGGCATTAATCCTGCAAAAATAGCATTTCTCGCGTATTGGGTGGCTGTGGGCAAAATACTACAATATACTTCTTCATTTTCAACGTTAAAATATTCGCTAATAAATGGCTGTATCAATTTCCACTGGTCGTATCGGAAGTTATCTATGATTAAAACAAAAACTTTTTCTCCTTTATCAATTACAGGAAAAATACGTTCTTTAAACAAGTTAGGAGAAAGGAGTGGTTTATCAACATCATTTTTGGAAAACCACGATTCATAATTCTTTTGGATAAATTTTCCAAACCCGTTGTTGGCTTCATTTTTTTGCATCTGGAATACTTCCTGCATTCCGGAATCTTTATTTTCTTCTAATTCAAGTTCCCAGTAGGTTAGTTTTTTAAATAAATCTGCCCAGTCGTCAAAGGTATTGGCTTCGGAAATTTTTATTCCGATTTTTCCGAAATCCGATTGATAAGATGAAAGCGCTTTTTCCGAAATCAGTCGTTTGGTATCAATATTTTTTTTAATACTTAATAAAATTTGTTTGGGATTTACTGGTTTTATTAAATAATCAGCAATTTTAGAGCCAATGGCTTCGTCCATTATATTTTCTTCTTCGCTTTTCGTAATCATAATAACCGGGATCTCGGGTTTCTCTTTTTTAATCATATTTAATGTTTGTAAGCCGCTTAATCCTGGCATATTTTCATCGAGAAAGATGAGGTCAAAAATTTCTTTTTTCACTAATTCAATAGCATCATCGCCATTACTTGCTGTAATCACATCAAATCCTTTTTCTTGAAGAAAAATAATATGTGGTTTTAACAAATCAATCTCATCATCGGTCCAAAGTATTTTTAACTGCTTCATTTGCAAAAAATATTTAATTGTAATTAAAATTACAAATAATTATAATGATTATAAAATGTGTTTTTTACTAATCGAGGTAATTGTTTCTAAAGAATATCAAATAATCTCCCACAGATTTCTCTTCAAGAAGTTTGTCAAGATTTTCTTGTGAGATTATAAAATATTGAAAATCTGCTGTTTCTATATCCTTAAAAATCGTTTTCTCCTCCATCTTGAACTGATTATAATATTCTTTAGCTTTTTGAGCATTTTTGAAATCTTTAACGGAAATAATTTCTATAAATTCGTTTAAACTTTTGTTTTCAATATCATAACTTTCCTGAATAAAGAAATCAAGGTTAAAGTTGATAAGGTTAAATTTTAGCTGATTGATATTTGCCGTTTTATTTATAGCTATTCCTAACAGATGTTTTGTTTCTGGTTTGTATTGGTATATTTTAGCAATTTTTTCAAGGGTTTTCTGGGTTATTTCATCTTTTTCTTTATCGGCCATATCATCCTCTTTTGTTATTTCGTCCATATCTTTAAATTGCTTAAGTTCGTTTTCGCGTATGGCCGCTAATAATTCTTCCGATGCATTAGCAACCGGATCTGCCGGGAATTTTTCAACGATTGCTTCCAACTCTTTTTTTATGGATGACACTCCATAAAGCTCTCCCATGGAAAGGGTCTTTAAAAAGCGGTATTTTGCAATATATTCTGTGTTTTGATATTTCTTCAGTGCTTCATCGCATCGTTGGATAACCTCTTTGTATTGTTGTTTTTTATGTAAATTTAGCGTGGTAGTATAAAAAGTTTTCTTTTCCTGTTCTTCTTTTTCAAATTGTTTAAAATAGTTTGGATCGAGGAGTACTTTTGCATATTTTGAATCCGGATAATTTCTAATGATCATATTTTTGTATATATCTGCCTGGCTTTGGTTGCCTTGTTGTTCGTAAACTTTATATAAGCTGTAATAGGCAGCAATTTTATAATCACTTTCGGGATAACGATCGATTAATTCTTTGTAAGTCTCAATGGCTAGTGGGTAGTCTTTTAAATCATTACGGTATACTTCGCCCACATTATATAATGCATTTTGAATTTTTTTATGCGAAACCTCCATGGCCGAATCGGTAAGTGGTAATTCAACCCGGTAATATTCTGGTTTATTTTCATCCAGTCCCTTTTTGGGATCAAGTATTTCATCACTTATTTCTGATTGGGATAATTGTTCAACGCCTAGTACTTGTTTGCTGGATCTTCGCCAGTTGTCTTCCAGTTTCCGATCACCCCATTTTCTCCTAAATTCAGGTTCTCCAAAGCTTTTGGCGGTTTGATTATAAAAATACCATTTCCCGCTTTGATCATTTAATGCAGAATTACGATTGCGATTGGTTGTATACATTCCCCGATTATCACCTTCTCTTTCTCTGCGTTGCTGTTCAGCTTCCTCTGTTTTCCGTTGTTGAATAAGTTGTTGAATGAACTTTTCCCGGTCATCTTCACTCATGGCAGCAACCCTTTGTAAGCTATCCTGGTGTTGTACTGTTTTTAAGTTTTTTACCAATTTAGATAAATAGGTGTTTTTTCTTGATAATTCTCTGTATCCGGGGAATTCAGGATCAAGCGATACCACTGCACTGTCAAAATATGCTTGGGATTCCATGTATTTATGCTGATCGAAAAAAATATTTGCCAGGGCCAGGTAAGTTAATCCTTTTTGGTTGGCATTACCCATACTGCTTTGCGCTGATAGTTGATAGTATTCTATTGCTTTTTGTACATTTTCCCGTTTTATTTCTAGCTCGCCCAAAGCATAATAGATCTGATCCTGGTATTCTTTATTCTTTTCATCTTTAAGCATCTTTAATAATTCTGCTTCAATCGTTTTGCTACTACGATTGCTTCCTGAAAAAAGAGCAGCCCTTTTAATTTTCGCATTAAAAGCCATTTCATAGGGCGGATTCATTTTTATCACTTTTTCGTATAATTTCGAGGCTTCATTTAATTGGTTGAATTCTTCTTTAATCTGCGCTTGAATAAATGTTAAGCGTAATTTTTCTTTTTTCTTTTTTGCCTGATTTAATGCTTCATCAACAAATGGCTCCGCTTGTTCAACCATGTTTTGCTTGAGATAGAAGTCTGCAGTCGTTAAATTACGCTCATACGTTAATTCCTCGGGATATTCAATATCGGTTAAGATTTGATCTAGATATTCTTTTGCTTCTCTAAAATCTTTTAATTCTACATTCGTTCTAATAAGCCAGTTATAAGCAAGATATTTTGCCTCTGGATCCTCATATTGATTAATAATATAATTAAAGGTTTGAATAGCACTTTGGTATTCCATTTGGTGAAAAAATGCTTTTCCCATTAACAGGTATGCATCATCTATAAAAATATTGTATTCGTTTTTATTGTAAAACTCCTTTTCTTTGGACGAGAGTATTCCTTTTCCCTGGTCAGGTTTAGTAGTTATGGAGTGCATTCTAATTGACTTACTTGACTTCTCAATGGTTCGGTCCATTTGAGGCTTTAATCCGGCAGCAATTTCTTCATCGCCATAAATAAATATGGGTAAAATCCTTGAATAATCATCTTGATAATTTTCTCTATATTTTTTTACCCCTTCTTTAAAACTTTCGCCACCATTAAAAAGAATGTTATATTTTGTGGTTAGTGCATGATAAAATCGGTTTAACCCTGTGTTTTTCTGTGTTGAACAACCCGACAGAAAGATTAAAATTAAAAAGCTAAATAAATATTTATTTTGTTTTATAGACACAAATTCAATGGATTATTATGGTTTGCTAAAATAACTCAAATTTTAAATAAATAGTATGTAAATCGATGAATTTACTTAATATTCTTTTCAATAAGGTTTGTAACCATATAACAGTTATTTTAATTTTGAAATCTGGTATAAAAGCACCTTTTGAATGAAATAATTTTTTTTATCAAATAAAAAATAAAGTAACAAATGTTTTTAATTATTTATTAATTATTTATAATATTGTAAATAATTAACCTTTAAGTTGAAATTATTAAATCGCTCTAATTTATAAAATTTATTAATCATATTCAGAACACCTAAATATAAGCTATTAACCAAAATTAATCCGATATGAAAAAAATTTACATTTTTTTTGTACTTATATTTTTTATAGGTACCCAATTGTTGTATAGTCAAACAAAAATTAATATAGAAAAGTCGAAAGATTTTTCGTTTGAACTTATACAAAATAAGGAAAAAGGATTTCTTGCTGAACAAAAAGTTGGAAATTTTGAAATTGTTTCTAAAGAAACAGAAAGAGGAATCTTTAGTGAGATTCATACTGCCCATTTAATGAAGGTTTTTACCGAAGGAGCACCGGAATTGCCGGTTGTTAGTAAGTTGATTGAAATTCCTTTGGGAGCTGAAGTAAATGTTAAGGTATTATCTTATGATATAGAAGAGATAGATTTAAATCAATTGGGGATTGAAACCCAAATTATTCCCGCCCAACCTTCCGAACCTAAGTGTGATGATGGAAAAGCACGAAAATTTTATTTTAATGAGAAAATTTATTCCACAGATGATTTTTATGGAGATGAATTAGTAAAAGTTGAGGAAAGCGGGATCATGAGATATGTGAGATTTGGACGTTTGCAAATATCACCTATGGAATATAATCCGCTAAAAAATAAACTGAGAATTTTCACCAATATTAAATTTGAAGTTGAATTTTCAGATATCGATTATGCCAAATCCAATGAGTTTAAAAGAAAATATGCTAATTCATATTTTCAAGGACTGGGAAAAGTTGCTATAAATCATATTCCTACTTCAGGGAAAGAATTAATTGATGATTCTCCAATTACATATGTTATTGTATCTGACCCAATGTTTGAAACTCAATTACAAGAATTTATTGAGTGGAAAAAGTTAAAAGGATTTCATGTCATTGAAGCTTATACTGATGATGCTGCTGTTGGTACAACCACTACATCAATTAAAACCTATTTGCAAGATCTTTACGAAAATCCAGCAGCAGGAGTTAATCCTCCCTCTTTTATTCTTTTTGTTGGGGATATTCAACAGATACCATCCTTTTCAAGTTCTGAAATTGCAACGCATTATACCGATCTTCGTTTTTGCGAGTATACGGATGATAACATCCCTGAGGTTTATTATGGTCGGTTTTCTGCTCAGAATACCACCCAATTACAACCACAGATTGATAAAACGTTGTTGTATGAAAAGTATTTAATGGCTGATCCATCTTACTTAGGGGATGCCATGTTGGTTGCAGGGGTTGATGAAAGTTGGGCTCCCACTGCAGGGAATGGGGCTATTAGTTATACTAATGGCTATTATGTAAATGAAGAACACGGAGTTAACCCGTTAACCTATTTGTATAATGATGAAGCGAATAGTACGGTAATGGCTTCGAATAATTCAGAAGCCTCTGCTTCTATTCTTAGTTACATGAATCAAGGACTTGGATTTGCCAATTATACAGCACATTGTAGTTCTTCTGGATGGTATAATCCTGGCTTCTCCACTTCAGATGTCAATAGTCTTACCAATGTAGATAAATATGGAATTTGGATTGGCAATTGTTGCCAATCGTTAATGTTTGGAGAAAATGACGAGTGTTTTGGCGAAGCCGGTTTACGAAAAGAGGATGGTGGTGCCATCGGTATTATTGGAGGTACACAAAGTACTTACTGGTATGAAGATTACTGGTGGGCCATTGGTTTAAAAGATGGCGATATGGTTTCCGATCCTACTTACGAAGAAACCGGCCGTGGAGTTTATGATGCAGCATATCACGATAAAGTAAACGAAGTAAATGATCCAACCACCTGGTATATTGCCCAGGGACAATTTAATGTTGTAGGAAATTTAGCTGTTGAAGCTTCTACTTCAACACGGAAGCAATATTACTGGGAAATTTATCATTTAATGGGAGATCCATCTTTGGTTCCTTATTTAAAAGAACCTGATGCAATGATTGTTTCAGCTACTCCATCTACCTTAATGGTTGGTATGAGTTCTTTAACTGTTAATGCGGAGCCTTACGCTTACGTTGCGCTTTCATTCAATGGTGAACTGCTCGATGCTCAAAGAGCCGACGGAACAGGTCAGGTTACCTTAAACTTCGATGCGTTATCCAATGTTGGGGAAGCAGATCTTGTGGTTACCTGTCAAAACAAACAACCGAATATTGGGACAATAACCGTTTCACCATCCGACCAACCTTATGTAGTACTACAAAGTTACGTTATCGACGATGCCACAGGCAACAATAACAATGAGGCCGATTACAACGAAACGATCAGTCTGGATGTAACCTTGGAAAATGTGAGCGACAACTACGAAGCAATTAATGTACACGATAGTTTATATTGCAATGATCCCTATATTACGTTATCAGACAGTTTAGAATCCTATGGCAACATAGCGGCTGAAGGTAGCAGTACCGCTGCGGGAGCTTTTTCTTTTACCGTAAGCGATGTCGTACCCGACCAGCATGTTGCCGGTTTTAGCATGCACATAACCGGCGAAGATGCCAGCGCCAATGAATATACATGGATCTCTGATTTTAATATTACTATTAACGCTCCGGAGTTGAGTATAGGAGGTTTAACCATAGATGATGGATCCACAGGCAACGGAGATGGGATATTAGATCCTGGCGAGACGGCCGATCTGTTGGTAGAAGTAACGAATACCGGCCATGCCGATATCAGTGAAGTAGAAGGTCTGTTAAGCACTACTTCATCCGAGTTAACCCTAGATGTTTCCACCGACGGGTCCTATATCCTTGCTGTTGATGAGACAAGCACCTTAACCTTTACGGTAACCGCCAACCCGGCCACACCGATAGGAACTTCAGCGAGCTTAACCATTGATGTATCCGGAGGAAATGATCACTATACCGATGCAAGCACGAAACAGATTGTTATCGGAGAGATTCCGGAATACCTGATCAGCGATGGCGGCACGGTAAGCACCTG
>Ga0209931_1000889_pt1 | contig 17119 bp, 17 predicted proteins | sample SalPonR1_B_D1_MG_FD_185697 | JGI IMG/M metagenome (GOLD analysis project Ga0209931, IMG submission 185697) | Salt pond soil microbial communities from South San Francisco under conditions of wetland restoration - Salt Pond MetaG R1_B_D1_MG... ...
CGGTGCTCGGCGAGGGCGCGGAAATAACGAAGCTGGCGCAGGGTGATGCTCATGCGCGCATGATCCGACGCGCCCGGCACGGGCGCAAGGGGGATCAGCCGATGAGGCCCGCGTCCCTGCCCAGCCGCTCGTAATGGCGCTTGAGCCGGTGCAGGGCGATGCGCAGCACGATCTTGCCCGAGCGCGCCGACCAGCCCATCTTCTTCTCGGCCGTTTCCAGCCCCTCGAGGTAGCAGCAGCAGCGCAGCGCCACGTCGCCCAGGCCGGGGCCGAGCTCGCGCAGCGCACCGATGAGGCGCGCGCGCGCCGCCTCGGCACCGAATCCCGGCGCGTCCGGGGGCGCGGGCGGCTCGCCCGCATGGCTGAGGAAATGGTCCCAGTTCTGTGCCATGCGCGGCGCCATCCGGGCCAGTTCGAAATCCTCGCGCAGGCGCTCGCCCGCGCCGACGAGATCGGGGTCGAGAAACCGCTTGCCGTCCTTGTCGCGCCGCCGCGCCAGCGCCGCGAGCGGCGTGTCGCCGGGGGCAAAGCGCGTCCGCCGCGCGCCCGAGGCGGGATCGCCGCCTGCCCCGGTCCCGTCGAGCACCGCCGGCTCGCGCAGGCCGGAGGCGGCGTTCTCGTCTTCGGCGAGCAGCTCGCCCAGCGCCGCGCGTCCCCGTGCGGTGACGTAGTAGCGCGAGATGCGGCCGGGATTGTCGCAGGCGATCCAGTCCTTGAGCGCCAGCGCCTCGGCCACCTCACGCTCGACCACCGCGGTGCGCGTCGGCTGACCGGCGCCGGTGTCGCGCACCACCACGGCCTTGTCCATCTCGGAGGCCACGGCGAGCCGCGTGCCGGTCTCGCAGAGCCGGCGCAGCACGCGCCGCGCTTCGCGCCTGAGCCGCGCCTCGCTGAGCGTGGCACCGTCGTCCTGGGGCTGGCTGTAGGATAAGGGGGTCATGCGGGCCTCCGAGGTTGGGGAACCGGGTATCCTTGCAAGACCGAAGATGCCGCCGAGCCGCCGCAGGGCATCGTCCACCAGCAGATCGTCGCGCCGCGTCTCGAACGTCCGGATCTGGCGCAGCACGGTCGAGGCGTGTCGCCCCGACCGCCGCGCCAGCGCCCGGATCGACGCGCCGCTCTCGATATGGGCGAGGTAATGGACTGCGGCCTCGGGCACCCAGGAGGGCACTCTCGGCAAGGTGGGTTTGGTCAGAAGCTGTTGCATCGCGGTTCCCCGATTTGCGGCCTGAGGATACTCCCGGACACCGGGACAAGTTGTCCACAGCCTTATCCACATGGTCGGTTCAACTTAAACGTGCAATGATTACCGGTTCGTTAACTGTTTCCAGAAATTAAACCTTCGTTGACAAAGTCTAAACAATGCCTCTCCGCGCCGCGCGCAGCAGCGCGCCTGCGCGCAACACCCGGCCCGGTCATGCCACGGTGACCTTGCATGTCGAAAAGGGAGTGCGATCAATGCAGGATATTCACCGGACTCTGGGCGCGCTGCGCCGTCCGCCGCTTCTGGTGCGCGCGGCGCAGGTGGGGGCGTCAGCCTACAACCGGGACGCCGCGCTGCCGCGGCTCATCGGGCCGGGGCCGTTGCCCGCGCCGCCGGAGGCGCTGGTCCGGCTGATCGAAATCGAGCGCGCGCAGGACGCCGCGCGCCGTTGCGGCGCGGCCACCTGGCGCGCCGCGGATCACGTGGCGGTGCTCATCGCGGTGATGGGCGAGGCGCGGCTGCTGGACCGGGAGGTTCAGGCAAACGCGTCGGGCATCGAGCCCTTGCGCCTGGCCACGTAATCGGCAAGCGCCTCGTTGATGGCCGGGTCGAGCGCGGGTTGCTGGTAATCTGCGAGCAGCTTCTTGACCCGCGCGTTAGCCAGCGCCATCGTGTCGCGCCCGCCCTCGTCGATCCAGGTCTCGTAGGGCTTGTAATCGAGCAGGTCCGAGCGCCAGAACGCGGTCTTGAAATTGGCGTGGGTGTGTGCGCAGCCCAGGTAGTGGCCTCCGGGGCCGACCTCGCGGATCGCATCCATGGCCTGGCCGTTCTCGTCCATGTAGATGCCTTTCGCGAGGTGATGCAGCGTGCCGAGCTGGTCGGCATCCATCACGAATTTCTCGAACGAGGCGACAAGCCCGCCCTCGAGCCAGCCGCAGGAGTGCAGCATGAAATTGACGCCCGACAGCAGCCCCACGTTGAGGCTGTTGGAGGTCTCGTAGGCGGCCTGCGCGTCGGGCAGCTTGGAGCCGTTGAACGAGCCCGCGGAGCGGTAGGGCAGTCCCAGCCGCCGGGCGATCTGGCCCATGCCGTAGGTGATGTGCGCAGCCTCCGGCGTGCCGAAGGTGGGCGCGCCGCTGTTCATGTCGATCGAGGTGACGAAGGCCCCCGCGATCACCGGCGCGCCGGGGCGGACGAGCTGGGCATAGGCGATGCCCGCCAGCACCTCGGCCAGCACCTGCGTGAGCGTACCGGCCACCGTTGTGGGGGCCATCGCGCCGCCGACGATGAAGGGCGAGATGATGCAGGCCTGGTTGTTGGAGGCATAGACCTCGAGCGAGCCCATCATCACGTCGTCGAAAGTCATCGGCGAGTTGACGTTGATGAGGTTGGTCATCACGGTGTTTTGCTGCACGAACTCCTCGCCGAAGAGGATGCCGGCCATGTCGACGCTGTCCTGCGCGCGGCTGGGTTCGGTGACCGAGCCCATGAACGGCTTGTCCGAGAGCGTCATGTGCGCGTGGAGCATGTCGAGGTGACGCTTGTTGACGGGGATGTCGGTGGGCTCGCAGACCGTGCCGCCGGAATGGTGCAGCCATTTCGACATGTAGCCCAGCCGCACGAAATTGCGGAAATCCTCGAGCGTGGCGTAGCGGCGGCCATGCTCCATGTCATGCACGAAGGGCGGGCCGTAGACCGGTGCGAGCACCAGGTTGCGACCGCCGATCTCGACCGAGCGGGCCGGGTTGCGCGCGGCCTGGGTGAATTGCGACGGCGCGGTGGCGATGAGCTGCCGGGCGAGCCCGCGCGGCAGGCGCACCCGCTCGCCATGCACATCCGCACCCGCCTGACGCCAGCGCTCGAGCGCGGCGGGGTTCTGCACGAAATTGACGCCGATCTCCTCGAGCACCGTCTCGGCATTGTGCTCGATGATCTGCAGCGCCTCTTCGGTGAGGATCTCGAAATTGGGGATGTTGCGCTCGATATACCGTGCCGTCTCGACGCTCACGGCGCTGCGCTCGGCGCGGCGCGCGGCCCCGCCGCCGCCCCTTGCCCGTCTGCTGCGCGCTGATGCTTCTGCCATGAGTGCCCCCTTTGCCTTCGAGCCTGTCCACGCAAACCGTTCGGCCCGCCTTCGGGCGGGTCTTTACAGGGTTTTAGCCCGTCGCGTGGGTCATCCGGTGGCGTATAGCGGCGCGTTGGGGGGAAAAGCGACATCCGCGCCGAAGCGTGTTGCCCGCCCGCCACCACACGGAAACGTGAGTGACAAGCTGCACGCACCGGACCTAGGGTGCGCCATCATCAGGGAGGTCGCGACGACGGCGGCCCGCGGCGGGAAGGGAACGTCGATGATCGCGATATCGCACCTGCGGACGCGCCTTTGTGCCATCATCGGGGCCGGCATGCTGGCCCTGCCCGCCATGCCCGTCCACGCCACCAACGGCTATTTCGCCAATGGCTACGGCGGGCAGTCCAAGGGCATGGCCGGCGCGGGCGTGGCAGTGCCTACCGGGGTGCTCGGCATGGCGCAGAACCCGGCCACCGGCGTGCGGATGGGCAATGCGGCGGGCGTCTGCCTCACCACCTTTGCGCCCGACCGGGACGTGACGATCAGCCCCGGCGGGCCGCTGGCGGCGGGTAAATTCACCTCGGATAACGAGATGTTCTTCATTCCCTGCGGCGGGGCCAACTGGGCGCTGGACGACCGCTCTGCGCTGGGGCTGTTCGTCTTTGCGAATGGCGGCATGAACACCGAGTTCGACGGCAATTTCTTCGGCGGCTTCGTGCCGCCGCCGGGCACCGCCTCGCCGCAGGTGGGGGTGAACCTCGAACAGGCGTTCCTGACCGCGAATTACGCCCGGCAGGTAAGCGAGCGGCTGACCTTCGGCATCTCGTCCATCCTGGCGGTGCAGCGGTTCAAGGCGGAGGGTCTGCAGGGTTTCTCGGGCCTGTCGCTCGGCCCCGGCAACGTCACCAATCGCGGGCATGACTGGTCCACCGGGGTGGGCGTCAATCTCGGGCTGCTGTATGACGCGAGCCCGGAATGGACGCTGGGCGCGGCGTTTCGCAGCCGTATCCAGATGTCGTCATTCAGCAAGTATCGCGGCCTGTTCGCGGGAGGCGGCGATTTCGATATCCCGGCGATGCTGACGCTGGGGGCGGCCTATACCCCGCGCGCGGCCCCCGACTGGACCGTCACGGGCGAATTCCAGCGCATCCATTACGGCGATATCAACGCCATCTCCAATACCAGCGCCCCGCCCGGCGGGCCGCTCGGGGCATCGAACGGCCTGGGCTTCGGCTGGCAGGACGTGGACGTGTGGCGGCTGGCCGCGATCTGGCGCAAGTCCGACCGGCTGACGCTGCGCGGCGGGGTGAGCTATTCGACCGAGTTCATCGGCAATCGCGGCGATGTGGTCATCAACACACTGGCCCCGGGCACGCCGCAATGGCACCTCTCGGCCGGGGGCAGTTATGCCCTGGACGAGCGGTGGTCTTTCACCTTTGCCTATACCCACGCGTTTTCCAAGAGCTTCACCGGGGCCAACCCGGCGCTCACCGGCGGCGTGCCGCAGCGGGTGCGCATCCGGATGCACCAGAACGAGATCGTCACCGGGCTGAGCTATCGCTGGTAGGCCGACATGCTCTTGCACCGCCGGGGCGCGCGCACTACTAGGCTGGCCATGAGCCAGCCCATGCACGACCGACTCCTCATTATCGACTTCGGCAGCCAGGTGACGCAGCTGATCGCGCGCCGCCTGCGCGAATTGAACGTCCTGAGCGAAATCCACCCCTACCAGGCCGTGACCGAGGCGCTGCTCAAGGAGATGCAACCGCGCGCGGTGATCTTCTCGGGCGGGCCCGACAGCGTCTCGCGGGCGGGCAGCCCCCGCCCGCCGCAGGCGGTCTACGATCTGGGCGTGCCGATCCTCGGCATCTGCTATGGCCAGCAGGTGATGATGCAGGATCTCGGCGGGCGCGTCGAGGCGGGCGAGCACGCCACCGCCGAGTTCGGCCGCGCGTGGGTGACGCCCACCGGGCTGGAAAGCGAATTGCTGGAAGGGTGGTTCGCGGACGACGCCGGGCGCGCTCAGGTCTGGATGAGCCACGGCGACCATGTCTCTGAGATCGCACCGGGATTCGAGGTTCTGGGCACCTCACCGGGGGCACCGTTCGCCATCACGGCCGACCGCGACCGCCGCTTCTACGCCGTGCAGTTCCACCCCGAGGTGCACCACACCCCAGATGGCAAGCGGCTCTACGAGAATTTCGTGAAACTGGCGGGCTTCAGGGGCGACTGGACGATGGGCGCCTATCGCGAGGAGGCGATCGCGAAAATCCGAGCGCAGGTGGGCGACCGCAAGGTGATCTGCGGGCTGTCGGGCGGGGTCGATTCCTCGGTCGCCGCGGTGCTCATCCACGAGGCCATCGGCGATCAGCTCACCTGCGTGTTCGTGGATCACGGGCTGTTGCGGCAGGGCGAGGCCGAAGAGGTCGTGACCATGTTCCGCGACCACTACAACATCCCGCTGATTCACGCCGACGAGGCCGCGCTGTTCCTGGGGGAGCTTGACGGCGTAAGCGATCCTGAGACCAAGAGAAAGATCATCGGGCGGCTGTTCATCGACGTGTTCCAGAAACACGCGAACGAGATCGAGGGGGCCGAGTTCCTCGCGCAGGGCACGCTCTATCCCGACGTGATCGAGAGCGTCAGCTTCTCCGGCGGGCCGTCAGTCACCATCAAATCGCACCACAATGTCGGCGGATTGCCGGAAAAGATGGGGCTCAAGCTGGTCGAGCCGTTGCGCGCGCTCTTCAAGGACGAGGTGCGCGCGCTGGGCCGCGAGCTGGGCCTGCCCCAGAGCTTCATCGGCCGCCACCCCTTCCCCGGTCCCGGCCTCGCCATCCGCTGCCCCGGCGAGATCACCCGCGACAAGCTGGAGATCCTGCGCCGTGCCGATGCGGTCTATATAGACCAGATCCGCAAGCACGGCCTTTATGACGAGATATGGCAGGCCTTCGTGGCGATCCTGCCGGTGCGCACCGTGGGCGTGATGGGCGACGGGCGCACCTATGACTATGCCTGCGCGCTGCGCGCGGTGACGAGCGTGGACGGCATGACCGCGGATTATTACCCGTTCTCGCACGATTTCCTCGGCGAGACCGCGACGCGGATCATCAACGAGGTCAAGGGCATCAACCGCGTCACCTATGACGTGACCAGCAAGCCGCCGGGAACCATCGAATGGGAGTGAGCGGCGTGCCGTATCAGGTTTTCAAGGCCATGATAATTGGATGAGACATGAGATCATTTAGTCGCCGTCCTTGCGTAATCGTTGCAAGCATGGGCAGGTCGGGAAGTACTTTGACCTTCATGACACTCAACAAAGCCGCGAAAACCTGGTTCAACCGGTCTCCGGGATTGTTCTGCCAAAGCCTCGGATCTGCACCGTTGTCCCCCGGTAGTATTGTCAAGACACACGACTACCCGGATGCCTTGCGAACGCGACCAGAGGAGGTCAGGGTTCTGTTCGTCTTCGGCTCCACCTACGACGCGGCGCTTTCGGTCTATGCCTGCCGGGATCGGCTGGGCGAGGCATGGGTCGCCGAGCATTTCCGCAATTGCAAGAGCCCGGCCAGTCTCGAAGATTTGTTCGAGTTCGACGCCCTCGGAATGGCACAACAGGTCAGGGATTGGTCTGTATTCGATCGGGTTCCGGTCATGTGTGCGCGCCTTGACGCGCTATGGCGATATGCTGCGGACATATCGCGCTTCACCGGCTACGCCTTTGATCCTTCACCGAAACGGGCACGGGTTGCCCACGCAGTCCCCGACCACCTGAAACAGCGCGCCCAGGCCGTGTATGCCCCCCTGGACGAGGAGATCGGCAAACTGCCGGACTTGTTTATGGCCGGGCCTGAGATGGCCGCGAGCCTTGAAGGGATTCCGTGCAACCAACTGTTTTCAAAAAACAAACGGCCTTGATCTACCTGACGGGCACGCTGTCCTGCGCGCCCGGTGAGGCCGGGGCCGTGCGCGCGGCGCTGCCCGCGCATGTCCGATTGACGCGGGCCGAACCGGGCTGTGCATCCTTCGACATCGCAGAAACCGCGCCGGGGGTGTTCGCGGTATCGGAGGCGTTCAACGACCGCGCCGCGTTCGAAGCGCACCAGACCCGCACCCGTGCAAGTGCGTGGTGGCGGATCACCGGCCACATGGCGCGGGATTTCCGGCTGGACGGGGCATGACCCTCGCCCCCGCTCCGCCGAGCACCGATCCCGCCGCCGTGCTGCGCGCCGGGCTGTGGATGCTGGGGGCGGTGGTATCGTTCTCGTCGATGGCCGTGGCGGGCCGCGCCGTCAGCTTCGAACTCGATACCTTCGAGATCATGATGTATCGCAGCGTCGTGGGTTTTGTCCTCGTGGTGGCGGTGGCGCGGGCCACGGGGCGCGTGCGCGGCATCACCACCCGCTCGCCCGGCCTGCACCTGATCCGCAACATCAGTCATTTCACCGGGCAGAACCTGTGGTTCTACGCCATCACCATGATCCCGCTGGCGCAGGTCTTTGCACTGGAGTTCACCTCGCCCCTGTGGGTGCTGGTGCTGTCACCGCTGCTGCTGGGCGAGCGGATGACGCGAGTGCGCGCGCTGGCGGCGCTCATCGGCTTTTCGGGCATCCTGATCGTGGCGCGTCCCAACGCCGAGACGATCAACACCGGCACCCTTGCCGCCGCTGCTGCCGCCATCGGATTTGCCGGCTCGATCCTCGCCACCAAGCGGCTGACGCGGACCGACACGCTCACCTGCATCCTGTTCTGGATGACGGCGACGCAGATCCTGTTCGGGCTCGTCTGCGCCGGGATCGACGGCGATATCGCCCTGCCCTCGCGCGCCTCGGTGCCATGGCTCGTGGTGATCGGCTGTGCGGGGCTGATGGCGCATGTTTGCCTGACCACCGCGCTCTCCATCGCGCCTGCCACCGTGGTCACGCCCGTCGATTTCCTGCGCCTGCCGCTGATCGCGTTGATCGGCCTGATGGTCTATGGCGAGGCGATCGACGCCTTCGTTCTGATCGGGGCGGCCATCATCTTTGGTGCCAATTATCTCAACCTGTGGATTGAAACACGCAAACGTTACTGAAGTTTACCAGTTTCCCCGGGAAAGTGTGTCATGCGGGCCACCGCCCAATCCATGTGCATTCGTGACGCGGCGTCAAAGATTGACCGGGTGTCTCGTAACGGTAGTGTGATCGGCAATCACTCAGGAGGAGAGGGACACCATGAGATATCTATCTGTTGCGGCGTCCGCAATCGCGGTCGCGGCAGGTGGGGTGCAGGCGGGCGGCCTTGATCGCAGCGGCACCCCGATCGACATCATTTTCGAGCAGGGCAACTATGCAGAGCTTTCGCTGGGCTACGTCACGCCGGATCTCACCGGCAGTGATCTGCTGGGCAACTCAATCAGCAATGTCGGAAACGATTTCACCGTATTCGGCGGGGCGCTGAAGCTCGATTTCAGCGAACGGCTCAGCTTTGCCGTGATCGTGGACGAACCCTACGGCGCGGACGTGGAATACGGCGGCAGCCCGACGACCACACTTCTCGGCACCACCATGGCCGAGGCCGAGAGCTTCGGAATCACCACCCTCCTGAAATACAAGGCGACGGACCGCATTTCCGTCTATGGCGGCCCGCGGGTCGTCTCGGCGGAGGGCGAGATCACGCTGGGCGGGCTCGCCTACGGGTCGCTCAATGGCTATAACGTCAATTTCGACAGCGACCAAGGCGTCGGTGTCGTCGCCGGTGCGGCCTATGAGATCCCCGACATCGCGTTTCGTGCCTCTCTGACATGGCATTCCGAGGTCGACCTGAAAATGCGCACGATCGAGGCCTTCCCCGCTGCCCCCGGCGTTGCGGGACCCGGGGGTATCACCGGTAACACCCCGGTGGCGCTGCCGCAGTCGTTCAAGCTTGCGGTGCAGTCGGGCGTGGCCCGGAACACGCTGGTCTTCGGCTCGATCCGCTGGTCGGAATGGGAGGTTTTCACCCTCGATCCGCCGAGCCCCGCGCCGAACCTCGCGCAGCTCGACAACTCGGTGACCTACGAGATCGGCGTCGGACGCCGCTTTACCGACAAGCTTTCGGCAAGCCTGAGCTACACCTACGAATCGGGCGGCAGCGACGATCTCGTGTCGCCGCTTGCCCCGACGGATGGCAGCCAGGCCATATCGGTGGGCGCGAAATACGAGATCAACGACATGATCGATATCTCCGGGGGGGTGCGCTACACCCTGCTGGGCGACTCGCGGCCCGAGACCGGCACGCCGGATACCCCGCGCGGCACCTTCAACAACAACGACGCGTTCAGCGTCGGGCTCAAGCTGGGCGTGCATTTCTGACCGCACGCGTCGGATGCGACCCCGCCCCGCCCCCCACCGGGGCGGGGTTTTTCATGTCCGGCTCTTGCCATTTCGCCGGTGACGCCGCAGGTAAAGGCACCATCTTTCCGACGGAGCCCGCGCATGATCTACGACACCGCCCAAGCCTGGATGGAGGCCGCGTGCAAGCGGGTGCTGTTCTACGGCATGTCGGGGCTGGGCAAGACGCATGTCTCGCAGATGCTGCGCGACGCGGGCGGCTGGTTCCACTATTCGATAGATTACCGCATCGGCACCCGCTACATGGGCGAGCTCATTGTCGACAACGCCAAGGCCCACGCCATGCAGGTGCCGTTCCTGCGCGACCTGCTCTTGTCGGACTCGATCTATATCGGCTCCAACATCACCTTTCACAACCTGACCCCGGTCTCGACCTACCTCGGCAAGCCGGGCGATCCGGAAAAAGGCGGGATGCCGATCGAGGAATACCACCGTCGGCAGGAACAGTTCCGGCAGGCTGAGATCAACGCACTGATGGACACCGGCTATTTCATCGAGCGGGCCGAGCGGCTCTATGGCTATCCGAATTTCATCTGCGACACCGGCGGCTCGATCTGCGAATGGGTGGAGGGCGACGACCCCGACGACCCGCTGCTGACCGAGCTGTCGCGGCATTGCCTGCTGGTCTATATCGAAGGATCCGAGGCGCATACCGCCGAGTTGATCCGTCGCTTCGACCGGGCACCCAAACCGATGGCCTATCAACCCGCGTTCCTTGCCCGCATCTGGGAGGAATATCTTCGCGAAAACAGATGCGAAGCAGACGAAGTTGATCCCGATGCCTTCATCCGCCGGACCTATGCGCGCGCGCTGGCCCATCGCCAGCCGCGCTACGAGGCGATGGCCAAATGGGGCGTGCGGATAAGCGCGGACGAGGTGGCGCAGGCCACCGACGCCGCCCGCTTCGACGCGCTCATCGCCACCGCGATCGAGCGCCGCGCCGACTGACCGCCCGAGGACCGCCGACCATGCCCATCAAAATCCCCAGCAACCTGCCTGCCCATTCCGTGCTCAAGCGCGAGGGCGTGATGGTGATGGACCCCGGACAGGCCGACCGGCAGGATATCCGCCCGCTTCGCATCGGCCTGCTGAACCTGATGCCCAAGAAGATCCAGACCGAGACGCAGTTCGCGCGGCTGATCGGGGCCACGCCTCTGCAGATCGAGCTCGACCTCATCCGCATGACCGAGCACCATTCCAAGACCACCGCCGCCGACCACATGGAAAGCTTCTACCGGCCCTTCGCCGAGGTGGCGGAGGCGGGCGACAAGTATGACGGGCTCATCATCACCGGCGCGCCGATCGAGCATCTGGAGTTCGACGCCGTCACCTACTGGGACGAGTTGCGCCGCGTGTTCGACTGGACGCAGACCCACGTGCATTCCACCTTCGGCGTGTGCTGGGGCGGCATGGCGATGATCAACCATTTCCACGGCGTCAGGAAACACATGCTGCCCGCCAAGGCGTTCGGCTGTTTCCGGCACCGCAACATGGCCCCCGCCTCGCCCTATCTGCGGGGCTTTTCAGACGATTGCGTGATCCCCGTCAGCCGCTGGACCGAGATGAAGCGCGCCGAGATCGGGGCGGTGCCGGGGCTCGACATCCTGCTCGACAGCGACGCTGTCGGCCCTTGCCTCGTCGAGGATACCGGGCACCGCGCGCTCTATATCTTCAACCATTTCGAATATGACAGCGACACGCTCAAGCAGGAATACGACCGCGACATCGCCAATGCGACGCCGATCAACGTGCCGTGCAACTACTACCCCGAAGACGATCCTGCACGGGCCCCGCAGAACCGCTGGCGCAGCCATGCGCACCTGCTCTACGGCAACTGGATTTCCGAGATTTACCAGACGACTCCCTATGACCGCGCGCGGATCGGCGTGGACTCGACCGATCTGCGGGCCTGAGCGATGAAGCTTACCCTCATCGCCCTGCTCTGCGTCGCGGGATTGACGGCGCTGACCCTGTGGAAGGCGCGCGCCCACGAGGCCCGCGCCGAGGCCGAATGGCCGCCGCGCGGGCAGTTCGTGACCGTGGAGGGCACCCGCGTGCACGCGGTCGTGATGGGGCCGGAGGACGGCTCGGTCCCCGATCTGGTGCTGATCCACGGGGCCTCCGGCAACACCCGCGACATGACCTTTGACCTCGCCCCCGCGCTGGCCGGGGCGTATCGCGTGATCGTGCTCGACCGGCCAGGCCTGGGCCATACCGAACGGGTGGGTGATGGCGGGGCCACGATCACCGAGCAGGCGGCACTGTTGCAGGGCGCGGCGGCGGCGCTCGGGGCCGCGCGCCCCGTCGTGCTGGGCCACAGCTATGGCGGCGCGGTGGCGCTGGCCTGGGCGGTAACGCGGCCGGATAGCCTGTCTGCGCTCGTGCAGGTGGCCGGGGCGGCCAAGCCGTGGGACAGCGCCCTGCCCATGCTCTACCAGGTGCTGTCACATCCCGTTCTGGGGCCGCTCGCGGCCCCCCTGATCACTGCCTTCGTGCCTGACAGCTATGTCCAGAACGCGGTGGCCGAGATATTTGCACCGCAAGAGCCACCCGAGGGCTACCTCTCATATGTCGGTCCGGGGCTTACCCTGCGGCGCGACACCCTGCGCGAAAACGCGCTGCAGCGCGCCGGGCTGCTGGCGCAGATCGCGGCGCTGCACGACCGCTATGACGGGATCGGCGTGCCAGTGGAAATCGTGCATGGCACCGCCGATACCACCGTGGGCCTGTCGATCCACGCCCGTCCGCTGGCCGATCAGGTGACCGGCGCAGACCTGACCGCGCTGGACGGGATCGGGCACATGCCCCACCACGCCGCGCCGGATGCGGTGATCGCCGCCATCCATCGCGCCGCCGACCGCGCCGGATTGCGTCCGCAAGGCTGAGCGGCCATAGTGGACCTCCCTGACGACGAGGCCTCGGCATGGAGCTGCCCTTCGATGGTGCGATCAGCGCCTACTACACCGAGGACGCGCCGCGCGCGGTGCGCGACGCCATTGGCCGCGCCGACCCCGACGACGTGCTTGACCCCGGCTTTCCCTATTCGGATCGGATGGCCAGGAAAGCCTACAGGCACGAGCTCGAGCAGCTCCAGATCGAGCTGGTGAAGCTGCAGCACTGGGCGCGCAACACCGGCGCGCGGGTGGCCATCGTCTTCGAGGGCCGAGATGCCGCCGGCAAGGGCGGCACGATCAAGCGGTTCCGCGCCAATCTCAATCCGCGCGGGGCGCGCCTCGTGGCGCTGCCCAAGCCGTCGGACACCGAGGCGACGCAGTGGTATTTCCAGCGCTATATCGACCACCTGCCCGCCGGTGGCGAGATCGTGTTCTACGACCGGAGCTGGTACAATCGCGGCGTGATTGAGCATGTCTTCGGCTTCTGCACCGACGCGCAGCGCGAGTATTTCTTTGCCCAGGTGCCGGATTTCGAGCGGATGCTGGTGGCCGAGGGCATCCATCTCTTCAAGTTCTGGCTGAATGTCGGTCGCGCCGAGCAGTTGCGCCGCTTTCTCGCCCGCGAACGCAACCCGCTCAAGCAGTGGAAGCTGAGCCGGATCGACGTGGATGGGCTGGCGAAATGGACCGCCTACACCGCCGCCATCGCCGAGACGCTGGAGAGGTCCCATACCGATCACGCACCGTGGACCGTGGTCCGCTCGGATGACAAGCGCCGGGCGCGCGTGGCCGCGATCCGTCACGTGTTGTCGCAGATCGACTACACGCGCAAGGACCCGTCGGCGGTGGGCGCGCCCGATCCCGCGATCATCGGTGGCCCGGAAATCTGGCATGTCTAAGCAGGGCTATCACCACGGCAACCTGCGCGCGGCCCTGATCGAGGCGACGCTGGCGCTCATCGTGGCAAAGGGGCCGCAGGGCTTTACCCTCTCGGAGGCCGCGCGGCAGGCGGGCGTGACACCCGCCGCCATCTATCGCCATTTCGCCGGGCGCGACGATCTCGTGGCCGAGACCGCGCGACAGGGATACGAGCTCTTTGCCGCGATGCTGTCGGAGGTGAGTGCCGAGCCGGGCGCGCCGCGCGTGCGGGCGATGGCACTGGCCTATCTCGCCTTTGCCGAAGCGCATCCCGGCCATTACGTCGCCATGTTCGAGGGCGGTATCGACCTCGCCCGCCGCCCCACGCTCGCCGATGCGGCAGGGCGCGCGCGCGACCTGCTGCACGATGCCTGCGACGGGATGAACGCCGATGCCGCCGAGGTGACGGCGCATGTCTGGTCGCTCAGCCACGGTGTGGTGGAACTCTACCTGCGCAATTCCGCCGGTCTGAGCCACCCGCCAGAGCCGCGCGCGATGCTGTCGCGCGCGCTCGGGGCCTATCTGTCGGGGCTCGCTCCGCCCGCCTCGCAGGCCAACCGGTAGAGGTGCCACGTGGCGTGGCCCAGCAGCGGCAGAACCACGAACAGCCCCAGGAACGCGGGCAGCAATGCCACAAAGGTCAGCCCCGCCACCAGTGCCGCCCAGGCGAGCATCGGCACCGGGTTCTCCATCACGACGGTGAGGCTGGTGAGCATGGCGGTAACGAAATCCACCTCGCGATCCAGCAGGAGCGGCAGCGAGATGACGGTGAGCGCGTAGAGAAGCAGCGCGAAACACGCGCCCACCCCGCTGCCCACCACCAGCATCGAGAGCCCCTCGCGCGTCAGGTAGATGTCGAAGGAGGACGACACGTTGGTCATCGTCGAAAGGCCCATGAAAAGCGCGAAGATCATATGCGCGAGGAAGAACCAGAACAGGAAAACCATGATGATGATTGCGCAGATCGAGGGCAGTTGCCTGCGCCGCTGATGGGCGATCACCCCGAGGATCTCGCCGGCCACGAGCGGGCGGCCCTCGCTCAGCCGGTGGCTCACCTCGTAGAGCCCGACCGCCGCGAAGGGGCCAACCAGCGGAAAGCCCACGGCGGCAAAGACCAGCCAGTAGCTCTTGCCGGTGGCCCATGTCACCGCGGCCATCGCCAGCCCGACGGCCACGTAGACCCCGGCGAACAAAAGGCCGTAGCCCGGCGCGCGGCGCATGTCCGCCCAGCCGCGGCGCAGCGCCTCGCCCAGCATGGCGAGCCGCACCTCTCCCATCTCCGGCACGCCGAAGGGGCGTTGCTGCGTCTCGGTCATCGGCATTCCTCCTCTGCCGCGGCGAGCGTAGCCAAGGTCGCGCCGGGCGCAAAGATCGAATTGGAAGTCAGCTTTCGCCGCTCTCGCGCTTCGGCGGGACCGAGTAGGTCAGGCTCGCGCGGGCAACCGGCTCGGTGCCCCCGTCGGAAAAGATCAGCACCTCGCCCACCGCCAGAACGCGCCCGACCTTCAAGAGGCGGCACTCGGCGATCAGGTCGGTGTTGGCCACGGGCTTGCGCATGAAGTCGATGGAGCAATTGGTGGTCACCGCCAGCGCCTCGGGGCCGATCATCGCCAGCAGCCCGAGATAGACCGCCACGTCCGCCAGCGCGAAGATCGACGGCCCCGATACCGTGCCGCCCGGGCGCAGATGCCGCTCGGCCACGGCAAGGCGCACGCGGATGCGCCGCGCGGCCACCTCCTCGATCACGAAATCCTCGGCCACCTGCGGAAATTCGCGCCCGAGAAAATGCGTAAGCTCGGCGGCATCCATCGTCACGGTCATGCTTTTCTCCCTGCCCCGTTTCGTGCCAGAATGGCCACAACACCGGAAGGGAGACAAGATGGCAATTCTCGAACGCGACGACAGCGGCGCAATCGCGCGGCTCACCATGAATTCACCGGGCAACCTCAACGCGCTCTCTGACGCGATGCTGGCCGCCCTCAGCGATGAATTCGCGCGGCTGGCCGAGGATCGCACGATCCGCGTGATCACGCTGGCGGGCACGGGCAAGGCGTTCTGCGCCGGTCACGACCTCAAGGAAATGCAGGCCGCGCGCCAATCCGAGGACAAGGGGCGCGCCTATTTCGCCGATCTGTTCTCGCGCTGCACCGCGGTGATGACGGCGATCCGCAACCTGCCGCAGCCGGTGATCGCGTCGCCGCACGGCATCGCCACCGCCGCGGGCTGCCAGCTTGTCGCCTCCTGCGACATGGCCGTGGCCGCGCATGGCACGCGCTTCGGCGTCAACGGCGTCAATATTGGCCTCTTCTGCTCCACGCCGATGGTGGCGCTCTCGCGCAACGTGTCGCGCAAGCAGGCCTTCGAGATGCTCACCACCGGGCAGTTCGTCGAGACCGGGCGCGCGCAGGAACTTGGTCTCATCAACCGTGCGGTTGAGCCCGCTAACCTGGAGGTTGAAACCATGGCGCTGGCCGAGACGGTCGCCGCCAAGCTCGGCTCGGCGGTGCGCATCGGCAAGCGCGCCTTCTACGAGCAGGTCGAAATGGGGCTCGACGATGCCTATGCCCATACTGGCGCGGTGATGGTCGAGAACATGCTCGACCGCGACACCGACGAGGGCATCAATGCCTTCCTGCAAAAGCGGACCCCCGAATGGCAGCAATGACCGACCCGCTGCATATCGTCGGCGGCGGCATGGCCGGATCCGAGGCCGCTTGGCAGGCCGCGAACATGGGCGTCGACGTGGTGATCCACGAGATGCGCCCCAAAGTGGGCACCTTCGCGCACCGGACCGGCGATCTGGCGGAAATGGTCTGCTCCAACTCCTTCCGTTCCGACGATGACGAGCAGAACGCCGTGGGCCTGCTGCACTGGGAGATGCGCGCGGCGGGCGGACTGGTGATGGGGATGGCCGACCGTCACCGCCTGCCCGCCGGCGGCGCGCTCGCCGTGGATCGCGAGCCGTTCGCGCGCGCGGTGACGCAGCAGCTCCGGAATCACCCGAAGATCACCGTGCAAACCGATGAAATCACGCAGATTCCCGAGAGCGGGCAGTGGATATTTGCGACCGGCCCACTGACCTCTGACGGGCTCGGGAAGGCCATCGCCCGCGAGACCGGCACGGATGCGCTCGCCTTCTTCGACGCGATCGCGCCGATCGTGCACTTCGACAGTATCGACATGTCAAAGGCATGGATGCAGTCGCGCTATGACAAGGGAGAGACCGAGGAGGAGCGCACCGCCTATCTCAACTGCCCGATGAACCGCGACCAATACGAGGCGTTCATCGACGCGCTCATCGCCGCCGACAAGACCGAGTTTCACGAGGGCGAAACGGCCACCTATTTCGACGGCTGCCTGCCCATCGAGGTGATGGCAGAGCGCGGTCGCGAGACGCTGCGCCACGGCCCGATGAAGCCCGTGGGGCTCACCAACCCGCATCAGCCCGAAATCAAGGCGCACGCGGTGGTGCAGCTGCGCCGCGACAACGCGCTGGGCACGCTCTACAATATCGTGGGCTTTCAAACCAAGATGAAGTACGGCGCGCAAGCATCTGTTTTCAGGATGATTCCCGGGATTGAAAATGCGCGTTTCGCCCGACTTGGCGGTATTCACCGCAACACGTTCCTCAACTCGCCCACCATGCTCGACGACCGGCTGCGCT
>Ga0209931_1000899_pt1 | contig 17026 bp, 14 predicted proteins | sample SalPonR1_B_D1_MG_FD_185697 | JGI IMG/M metagenome (GOLD analysis project Ga0209931, IMG submission 185697) | Salt pond soil microbial communities from South San Francisco under conditions of wetland restoration - Salt Pond MetaG R1_B_D1_MG... ...
CGAAAAATGGCACAAAACGAACCGCGTTTTGGAATGCCAGCCCGCCGGTTTAAACTGGCACAATTTGACCGAAATCACTGGCACAATAAAACCGGAATCGGTGGCACAAATCGAACCGTATTATCCAACCAGTAATAACTAAATTTTTGTTTTAAAGTAAGTTGAACTTTTATATTTTTTCCAAAATTGTCCATTAGTATGTTTATACCGCTTGTGTATAACGGGTGGCAATAAGAAACGTAGGGCATTTCGAAGCACCTACCTATCAAGTTACCAAGCAGTTTATTAAATGTTATGTCGTTCAAATTTAGCACTTTCTGCCCTATGTTTTTTATTGCGTGTTGTGCAAAGTTTTTTATTTAAACTCTTCGTATTCAAAATAATATGACAATGGTTCATTAGTTCCGTCACCAATGTATAGCAGGTATGTTTCAATAACCATTAGTCTACCGTTTTTATCATATCTATAAGAATATTTCGTATGTTCTTTTCCCTCTTGAAATTCAAGTTCTTGAGTCAGGTTACCATTCGAGTCATATTTGTAAGTTATATAGTTGTCAATTGATTCAGAAAGCTTTACAAGATGTCCATTTTCGTTAAATTCCTTTTGCTTTTCGTTATCTTTTTTGGGGTTAGAATAGTCCCACGTTTTTACTACCTGACCACCGGCAATTCGCTGTTTTTTTATTAAGTCGTCATTATCATTATAAATCAAAGTGTCAATGGCTGTGTTGCCTCCTGGTGCTTTGATGAGAATTGCAACTTTTTTCCCTTCTTTGTCATATTTGATTTCTTGACGCATTACTATTGGATTTTCTGGACCCATTGGATATTCATATTCTTCTATTAATATCAACTGTCTTTCCTTATTAAATTCAAGTTTGAATTTCTTTTCTCCGTTTGGGAACTTATTTGACTTTCTGTATTTAGTAATGGTCATAATGTTAGATGACTTTATATTCTTTGTCAAGAGGTCGTAATTTTCAACCTGTCCAAAAGTTGAACTAAATATAAAAATTGAAAGAATGAAGATTATTTGTTTCATGATGTCTGTTTCTTTAAAATTTTGCACAACGTTAAATGTATGGTTAGTGGCGGATTTGAACCCACAAACCTATCGAGATGCACAAAAGTAAATGAATAGTAAAAACTTAATATTAACGACAGCACCCGCCATTAATTATACATATTGTTAGGCGTATGTGCTTTAATTTGAATGATTATGAATAAATCAATAGAAATAAAACATTTCAGCTTAATAGATTATAACATTCTATTAAAAGTTGTTGCTGAATATGTAAAGCAGTATCAAATTAGCCGAGATAAGTTTGAATACGAAAAGGATATGTTTGATTTAACCGATACTTTATATGCTTTAGAATGTCATAAAAACGCAGTTAATATTGAAATAGAAAATCATTGGAAATCATTTTGGGTGAAAGTGAGAGAAACAAATAATAAATACAAGTTTGAAATTTGGTACGCTTCTTAGCATTACGCCTAACGGTTGCGTGTATGAAACGTTTGGCATTTCGAAGCGATTTCCTATCAAGGTACAACTATTTTTGATACGAGCTGTACTGCTTGATAAACCACTGATTGCCAAATGTTTTATACACGTTGTTACCGCCTGGTGTTTATTCAATCCAATCATTTTATCCTTCAAATTTGCTTCAATTTCCATTACTTGCTGTGTGTTGGCAAGACATACTCTTTTGCAATTTTGGGTCAAGCATAGGCTCGTGTGAATTGCAAATGTGTATGGCTATTCGGGGCGGATAAAAGGTGGCTCTGTTAAAGTTTTATCATCAAAACGTTTTTGTATCCATCCATAACCATCTTCAATGAAATAATATACGCCATCACTAGTTGGGGGTAAATTAAATTCTGTATAAATATTTACTGCTTCTTGTAATATTGTTTTGCCTATGCCGTTACCTTTCAATCTGTCTAATGTGTGCATATGAGCTAAAAGTAAACCATCATAGCGTTCAACAAATTCAAAACAACTACAAATCAGATTTGCCTTGTCGATAGCAAAAAGAAATGAAATGTCTTCGTTAAGCAAATAGATTTCATAAACTCCAAATGTAGAAATATGCTCACATTCTTGAAGTTGAGATAATGTTATGGTTTTTCCAATTTCTAAATTCATAGTATCATTTTAAAAAGTATTTTTTCATTATTATACTCTCATTTTTCAAGGGTTCTTTGGTCTTGTCTTTTAGTTGTTGGACTAAAGAGACTTTGGCTATGTGCTTGCAAAACTGAGATGGCTAATTAGCATTTTTATACGTAATTACATTTTCTCTAAATAAATATGCTTCTGATGAACCCAAATCAACCATTCGGTTTAAAATCCAAACATAATCATCTACTAGTCTTTTATTATTTTTGATAATTGAAATATGGTTATAGAAAAGTCGCTTTATCATTCTTTCAGCAGAAGGGTAAATTAAAGCAACTATAGTTGTTGGTTCAGATTCAAATATTTCTACTAACCAACTTATTGCTTCAGGGAGAAATGTTTTTTCGCCAATAGTTGAGAATACATTAAGGATTGAAGTCGTTTTATATTTTCCTAAATCCTTAACCATTGACCGATAAAAATCTTTTTTGTTTTCAAGCGGCTTCCAATGAGTTGCAGTTTCTTTCCATTTGATATCTAGGAAAAGTGTCGAAAGAAAATAATGTTTGCCACTTGTTTTAATTTTGGTGAAGAATTGTTGCCATAATGCCCAAAAGTTTGTAACGAGTTTTTGGTTTAAATCTTCATCGGTAGAATTGGCAATAATTTCATCTAATTTAAAAATAACGTATTCGGGTATTTTTGAAGTAAATTCAAATAGGTCATTTCGTCCCCTGAAACTTCGCAATTCAAGTTGATAAATTGGGTCTAATATTAAATCCAAAACAGATTTCGCTATCTCGTTATTTGCTTTTAAAAAAAGTTCTGCCAAATAAAATTCAATATCAAGAACAGATTGTGAATGAATTTGCCTTTCTCCTTTCTTGCGATTGTATGAGTAATTTTCTTCGTGCTGTAAATCAGTAGTCAGTAAAGGAATAAAATACTTGATGAATGATTCAAAATCTTTATCCATAGTATCATATGGAATAATTACAAATGCTCTTGCTAATATATATCCTTCACTTTTTTCCAAATCTATTTCTGAAAGGTCTAACTCTAAATGCTTGTCAGAAGAAATTTGTTGAACGAATTCTTCTTCTTTTTTCAGCACCTCATTTAAAGTATCCTCATCTTGGTATCCATAGAATTTTGGATTAGCTTTTTTGAAATTGGAATATTTAATAAGACCAAGCCAAACTCTTTTAGCTTCTTCAAAATATTTTTTAAAAAAAGTTTCTCTAACGTATTTTGTTATTTTGTCAACTTCATGGTCGTGAAACGGAGCAAACAGCATATAAACCATCGTTGCTATTATTCCGTTTTTATCTTCATCGCTATCTGCATTTTGCATAAGCAAATGGAAAGAGGATAAAGCGATATCCTTTTCCATAATATTGTAACCTTTGTTCAATCCATAGTTCCTACTAAATGTATCTTGTAGAATTGCGCTTATCGCATCTACAATTGTTTTAATACACCAAGATTTTTGCTTTGATGTAATATTACTTGAAAAATCCCTTAACCCGAGAATAGCAAGACTTATCGGTTTACTGAATAAAACATCTAAATTTTTAGCATCAGAGTAATAACTATGGCACTCTAACCATTTTTCATAACTAATTGCTTCCTCTTTAGTATATGCTTTCGAAATTATTCCTGAATATGTGGCTGCTTTGTTTTGTGCTTCAATGTAGGCACTATTAGAATCTATATATTCAGCAACATCTTTTTCATATTTGGGTTGAATAATAAATCCGCCAAGTTTTTCATCATACGGTTTAACTTCCCACTTTCTTATATCGATTTCATTAAGTAGCTTTTTCCATCTCACATCATCATCCTTGACTTTTGCTTGAAGTTTATCAAAAAGATGATGAATTTGTTGATTAATAATTTGTACGTTGAACTGATAATCAACGATAAAATCAACTAATCCTCTTGTATATTTCTTCCTATGAGGAAGTTGATTTGATTTTGCCGTTTCTTTTTGTGCAAATGGAACGTCATTATCAAATATGGCTAATGGAACGTGTTCTTGGGATGCTCTACTTAAATCCCATTCATAGAACTCCTTAATACTTAGTATTGGAATCATTTCTTCTTCAATAACTTTTGGGTAAGCAATAGCAACACTATTCAATACACTGGTAATGGCAACATTATTACTTTCCTTCAGCAAGTAATTGAACATAAATTGTAAGTTCTTTTTACTAACATCTGTATTATAGCTTGCCATCTCAAGCATATACTTTTCTAAACTTTTAAGTAAAGATTCCAATGCATAATTGGTGACGCTTGAACCTCTATATGCAGCCCACAATTCCCAAGCCGCCCATTGTTTCACAATTGTTCCATCGTTCAGTTCAATTTCTATTTGAGAGATTTTGTGTTTGTATTCACAAGTAGCATTTACATAGAAATCAACCGAATAGTTAATGAAATCAATAATGAATTTTAAGCCAATTATTGGGTGAAATATCAATAAATTATAAATTGGGGTTTTATATATTCCCGAAGGGAAGAAAGAATGTCTATCTTTAATTCCCCAACATTCTTCATCATTCAAAGAATGGCTTGCCATTATTCCAAATCTATCTTCAGGAAAATCTTCTTTTTTAGGCGGAACAAATTTCCAATGCTTCCAAGCGGTTTCAACAATTAGTTCTGGCAATTCTTTTACCAAACGTTGATTCCCTACGCCTGAAAGACAACTTTCAATTACATTTTTATAAAATGAATTTAATCTCCACAAATCTCGATTTTCTTTATAGGCAAAGGCTCTTGATAATAGTTGTTTAATCTCTACTTTAGAAATATCCGCCAAGTCAAATAAAATAGTAATCAAATCTTTTGACTTACTTTCCATATTTTCTTCTTGCCAGAATTCCTTTTCTTCTTCAACTTCTTTCAAATATATGAGGACGATTGATTTTGCTGCTTCCAATTCTATATTTTCAATTTTATAATATTGAAAAAGCAATCGGTAATACCAATCTGAAAGAAAGTTGAGTATTGAAAGTTTTATTACATCTAATTGAGTAATGTGTTTTTGAATAAATAAAATTACTTCTTTCCACCCTGAACCTATAGGCAATAGCAAATTATTATTGCTGGCATTCTGATCGCTTTCTTTGCAACAAGTTTTAATGATATGAAGACATCTGTTGAAAAAAGAAGCCTCTTCATTAAGAAGTTCTTTTTCAAAAAAGGTAAAAAACGAACTGCTATTTTCTGACTTAAAAGCGGCGACTAACAATTCATCAGCCCAATATTTTTCAATCGTTTGGTCGGAAATAGTTGCTTTAATCAACTCATTTATTTTGCTACTGTTGTCAATTAGATAATCTTCTACCCAAAGACGAAAAGCACGTCTAATTGCCGGTTCGTTACCTAAATTGCTGAATAAATCTTTTGGGTTGGGAAAATCTTCAAACTTTGAAGAGACATATTTCACCAATGCCCAATCTTCCAAAATATCGTGAGTCGGGGAATATTTTCTATTGTTGTTTTCTTGAAATACTATTTCATCGTTTTCTAAACAAGCGATTGCTTCAGCATCAGATTTATCAGGCTTTGTAAAGAGTTTCATTTCTTTCGCTCTCTTTACAGCAATTTCTTTAAACGCTTCTTCACGTTTAATAGGAAGCCCATTTTTTGTATTAGTTAAATCTACAACCAATGAATTCCATAGCTTATCTTTAAATTCAGTTAGTGAAACATTAGAATAATCATCGTTTGTTTTACTAATTGCTAGGATTGAAAAGTCAAGATACTTAGGACTTTGAAGCAACTTTTTGACTTTATTATTTTTTAGGACGCTGTTTAATTGTGGAAATTTTTCTGCGACAAGTTTCAACTCTGCTTCATCAAGTGTTGGAATGTCAATTATGTTTGTGACGTTTTTATCAATTCCAAATTTTAAAGTGATTAAGTCAACGGCATATTTTCGGGATGCAGTAATGATTTTTATTTCTGGATGTTCTTGAAGTAACGCTAACATTTGTTTGAAAGCACATTCAGGGTCTGATTCCAATAATTTTTCCAAACTGTCAATGAAAATAATCTTTTCTGGAATCAGAGAAATGCACGAGAAAATGTCTTGTATTGTTTCATTTACACCTTGACTTGAAAAAACATTCGCAATAGTAGGTGCATTGAATTGGTCTGCTCTAAAAACAAAAACACTTGCATTTGGAAAATCTTTTTGAAGAACTTCTTTGATTTCAGCCGATTTTCCGACACCGGGTTTTCCGGTTACAATTGTAAGTTGATAATTGCTTAATGCGTTTAAAATACTTTCTCTTGATTCGGTTCTCGGTAGTTTAAATTTATTATCACCTATACCGATTGACGTTTTTATTGGTCTTAAAATCTCTTTGCTATCTGATTTAAGCTTTTCAACTGATTTTAAGTATGGGCTTAATTGTGCATTGTCAAAATGCTTATAGAAATCTTCTTCTTTAATACTTTCCAGAGTTGCACTTCCCCCATTTGGGTTAAGCGTTGCAACGTATGAAAAAATATTATTCCAAATTTCTTTGTCGCTTGCTGTTGATTTTTTGCTTTTGCAAAGTTTAATCAAATTAAGAAAATATGTTTTGTCGACGCTTCCTTCGTTTAAGAAATCATATTCCAAAACATCAACGCATTTCAAAAAATCCCAAATCTCTTTGTCGGTTAAAACGGTATTGTTGTTCGCTTCTTTTAACACTTCACGAAAAACAGCTAACCTGTCCTTCTTTCCTTTAATTCTACTTACTTCCGAAATAAAATCTGTTTCCGTTGCGTGGCTTCTTGCCCAATTAAAAAGTGATTTAAGATGATTTCGTTCATCTTTCGTTAACCCATTTTTTACAACTATTAGTTTATCTCTTTTTTTATCAAAAATTGAAGTGTTGTTATAATCTTTCCAAAAAGCACTTATTACTTCTTTGAATTTTTCATTGCCAGCGGTAAATGATATGTCGTGTTTTACTTGAATCAATAAACGATGCTCGCCACTCTTTGACTTTGCAGTAGCCATGAAATCGTCAGTTTCATATCCTCTATTGGTTACTTGTAAGGCAACCTCTGATAGTTCTCCTGAAGCAATACAAGGAACATTACCGCGAATAATAAGTGTTGTGAGAAATGCAGTTTGAACGAGTTGTTCAAAATTTGTTCCTCCTCCTCCTTTTTGAAATACGCTCCCTTTATCTGACATAATTACATTTCATTTGAGTGAAAGCAAAAATTGCACTCTTTGACAAAGCTTTGGTTTTTGCGTTGGCTTGTGAGGCTTTGGCAATGTGTGCAATGTGGGTCGGCAATTGTCTTTCCTGTTGTATTAATATTTCGTTTTTCTGTACTTTCACAATGGTTTACTTTTCAATCTTGGGACTGTTGTCTTTTTACACTTGGCGGTAACGGACCCGTGTTAAGTTTAGCGCGGGTTTCCCCTGCCTTACTTTCCAGTCCCCCGTTGATAATGTTTACTAAGATAAAACTTAGTCAGCAAACTACAAAACCCCGCGTTGAACTTGAACACGTGTTATAAGCTGGGCGTAAGCTACCGTGCTTGTCAGTTTGGTTAAAAACCTATCCATGAAATGCTAAAAAATTAGTATTTGGGTTGGGATTCTATATTGCCGGAACGGCAAAATTAGGTTGGATTACAAACTTTTTGGTAAGCCTTTGGTGGTGTGTTGGATTTGCGCAGGCTGACCAATGTGTTTGGAATAGGGTTTTTGGAATTAATGCGATAATTGTGTTCGTAATTTTAATCATCTTTTTCAGGTCTACCGCTCGTTGGTTTTCCTTTTATAATTTCATCCTGCCGTGCTTTTTCACTTTTCCTTTGTTCATTAATTCTTCTGAGTTCTTCATCAATTTTGTTTTGAATACGCACCTTTTCTTCTCGTTTTTTTAAGGCTTCTTCAAGTCTCTTTTTTAATTCATCTTCTTTACTCATAACAAGTTATTTTATGTATTATTTGAAATAAAAATTATTATTAATATTATAGCAGTTATCAAACTTAACAAACTCAAAATATTCAAGAAATTCGTTTTAAAATCAAATATGCGTTTATAACACTCAAGTTTAGAAACATTATCATAAACAACTTTATTACGTTCAATTCTCACCAAGTTTTTAGAAATTTTTATTTCATATTTGTTTGCTAAGTATCCCGTAACCTGAGATAATAGATTCACAATCAATGATAGTGCAAATAGTAACCATGAAATTTTAAGAAGAATTGGGTTAATATTTTCAAAGTCTTTAATAATATCTTTTACAAAACCGATGGAAAGAATTAGTCCAGATGTTGATAAAGAAATAATTAATATGTCAAATCGCTCTAATGAATAATCAACAGCTTTTTGAGTATAACTAATATGCTCTTCTAATTTTTTAATATATCTTTCATCATTACATTGTTTCTTTTCTGTCATTTACCGCTATTTTAATTGTTTACGCCAACTTGTTTTAACTATTTAATAAGAAGCTAATAAAACCTAATTTGTTTCTTCAATAATTTTTATTTCTTCTTCTGTTAAACCATAAAGTTTATAAACCATTTGGTCTATTTGTTTATCAACTTTTTTAATATCGGCTTCTAACTGAATTGCTTCTCTCTTTTGTTCTTTGAAATATTGTATTAATTCAGATTCTTCTGATAAACTTAATTTTATATTATACTTTTTAAGCTCTTTAATAAATTCCTTATAGTCTAATGAAAACCAACTATTCAATTTATTTGTAACTTTTTCAATTTCAAATTTGGATTGCAATAAAATAAGAAAATTGCCACTTAAAGATTGAAGTTTTTCATTTAATTTAAGAATTTTTTTAACTCTTGATGCAATTTCATTTTGCGTTTCACTATGACACTTTTTAATCGGTAATTTTGTTAAGTAAATTTTCTTTACTTCTGCAAAAGTCCTACCTTTCTCTTGTGAGATATTTTGATAAATAAAGTTAAGAAGTTTACTATTCAATAGACCTAAGATATATTTTAGATTATGATTTGAATCTTTTAATCCAATGTTATAAACATTGTTAAGATTAATTCTTTTTTTATTATCAATAACTCCAATTATGGAATCTGCTGTTTGTCTGATGATAATTTTTTCATTATCAAAAAATGGAGCACTTTCTCTTGGTTCCGCAAGCCACTTTCCATAACTTAAATACATGCTTGGTTCTTTAATAAAACGATAACGATGAAAATCTTTTCCTATAACACAATTGATATATGATTCATCTACTTTATGGTCGGACGTAAATATTTTTTCATTAACAATTTCACGTGTTTGCTTTGGTTCACCCTTACCAGTTTGATATGGTTTTATACCTACAATAATTTCAGCAATGTCAACAAGAGGTATTGTATTAATGCTAAATTTATTAATTTCTAAACCACTTTCAGAAAGATTATAAGCTTTATCATTTATATTAATAATTGAATTATATGGAATACTTTCTGGTAGTACCATTGCATCTTCCTTTGTTTTACATAACTGAATAAGTATATTTTGAAAACTATTTTCCTTTTTTTGCATTATCCATGAAACAGAGTCTCCTATGTCTGCATCTTCAAATACTTCATAAAAATATTTACTAATACCTATCTGCGTATAGGTTTGCATAAAGGCTCTGAGTTTTTTAAAATAATGCTGATATGTAAATGTAGCTGGTGTAATATAGCCAAGCATTCCATTAGTTTTTGCTATTTTTAAACCATGTTCGTAAAAAACAACATAAGTATTAACTTGATATTCAAAAGTCTCATAATTATTCGCAAGAAATGATTTATGTACATCTAATAATTCAGCTCCATAAGGAGGATTACCAATTACAATATCAAAACCACCTTTAGCAAAAACTTCAGGGAATTCACTTTGCCAATTGAATGCTTTTTCACCTGCAATTTCAGGATCATCAATTAATGAATTGCCACATTTAATATGATTACTCAAAGTAGTTAGTTTTCTTCCTTTTTGTGCTGTACGTAACCAAAGAGAAAGTTTTGCTATTTCAACGGATTCTTCGTTTAAATCTACGCCGTAGATATTTTTTTCGAGAATTTTGGCTTCGACATCTGGGAATACAATAGACCCACCTAATAACTGGAATTTTAATTCATCGATTTTTTTATGTTCCTGAATTAAAAATTCTAATGCCTGATTTAAAAAAGCACCGGAACCGCAAGCAGGGTCAAGTATGGTAATATCTAACAACCACTCGCGGTATGTTGTTAATTTATCATCTAATGCACGAACAATATCTTTTTTACGATTTTTACGTCCTTTGGCATATTCTTCATCAATAATTTCTAATTCAGCTCTTTTTTCTTCGCACAATTTTCCGACCGTATTTTCAACAATGTATTTGATGATGTATTTTGGTGTGTAAAAAATACCGTCTTTTTTACGCCTGGTTTTCTGTTTGTCAACTTCTTCTCCCTTGATTTCTGCCTGTACATTTTCAATTTCTCCTAATGAATGTTCAAAAATGTGACCCAGAATATTTACATCAACTTCGGTTTCAAAATCGTAAGTACTTAATTGAACCGTGTGTTTATGTAATATTTCATCATCAATTTTAATATTGTCTAAAATTTCATCGGGTGCAAATAAACCACCATTGTAAGGGAAAATATCATACTTTTTGCCTTTGTAGCCTGTATTTAGATATCCAAAATATTTTTTGAACCGGTCGTAAAGCGGAAAATACTCATCGTAATTATCTTTTAAATCATTCCACTGTTTTACAATTTCGCTAATGGAGTTTGGCGGAACTAAAAGCCTGTCTTCGGCAAAGAAAATAAACAGAAATCTATCAAGTAGTTTTTGGGTTTTCTTAAAAAGAACCAGTTTATCGTTTCCGTGATTGTTTTTTACAATGTTGTTGAAAATTTCCTGACGAAATTTTGAATAATCGCTGTAGAGTTTTTTGGTTATATTTTCTTCCTGTAAAACGGATGCTTCCTTTATTTTTAGCGGAATATCCTGTAAGATGTTGTCTTTTAAAAAACAGAGCCAAAGTAATGCAAAATCTTCTCGTGAAAGGTTGAACAGGTCAAACTCAATATGGTCAACCGCATTTTGGATATACAGCCTGATTTTCTCGAAATTGGAAGTAATAATATACTGGCATTTTGGATTGTGATTTTTGTATCCGAAGGCTTGTGTCTCGACTGTATCTAAATCGGTTGTTTGGGTCGATTTAAGCTCGATTACTGCAATAACGTCATTATCTTTGAGTATTGCTCCATCGGCTTTCTTACTGTCGTCTATGTTCTTTTTTTCGAGTACAAAATTGTAGTTTGGATCCGGTTTTAAAGTGTAACCCAAAATATTTACGAATAACGCACTTACAAATCCACTTTGGTATTCTTCTTCTTTTGATTCGCGGATATTTTGCTGTATTTCCGGATTACCGAAATAGGTTTGAAATTCGGTGTACTTTTTATCAATTAGTTCAGGACTTAATTCGTTGAGGTATTTTTTTACAACCGATGTTTGAAACAGACTCATATTATTTTCTTTTTTACAGGAGCTCTAAATTAATGATTTTTGAGGAAAGAAATAAACAAAACAAAAAGATGTGGCAAAATTAAAGCTATTTTACGGAGCAAATGTGCTAAATGTGCGTTGGCAAAAACACAAATTCAGCCGTCAAGCTGCAAAGCGCGTTGGGATGCTAATTTTTTACCTGTTACACCTACCGAAGCAATCCTGAAAAATTCACTATCAAAATGCTATGCATAGAATAAACTTAAATTGTCAAACTGATATACACTTTTAATAAGAAATAAAGTAACAAACCGATGATTAAGATTCTTGATCACTACTGTCCGGTAAAAAAAAATTAATGTCGTACCTATGGCACTTTATGAATTTATTTTAATATTTTTTACCATAATTACGTCGCTACGCGACTTTTTAGTCCCGTTGTAAGCTCCCGTGCTTGTCCGTTTGGTTAAAAATCTATCCATGAAATGCTAAAAATTAGTATTTGGGTTGGGATTTCTTATTGCCGGTAACTGCAAAATTGGGTTGGTTTGCAAACCCAAAAAGGTTTGTAAATGTGTTTGTAATTGTGTTTGTAATAGGGTTGTGATTTTAATTGTAATTGTAATTATAAAATTTTATGAATGCTTATTAATTTTTTTAGGACATTCAAAATCGTTTCTAATCTTAATGGCAGCTTCAATCCAATTCACTATATTATCATAAATACTTTTATACGCTTCTTTTCCTGTTCTACCAGTTGGATTCTTTATTTCAACAACATCAGATAAATGCATGGTTTCATCACATAAAGTAAAAGTCTCAAATGGATTATTTCCTGCTTTTGCTTGCATACCATCAATATTTTCTAATTTGTGAATTCTTATCCCTAAAACTCCTTTACCACTATTCCAAGCCTTTTCAATTTCATACTTTATCCACTTTCTACCAGCAGTTTTTTCACCTATTAAAACAACCAAACAAGATTTTCCATTAAGATTTGTATCTATCCAATTTTTAATTGCTGTATCTCCCTTTTGCTTTACTTCTTCCCAAGCATTAGCATTAACTACTTTATTTCTTTCAATAGAGCCAATATTTCTTACTTGCTGAGTTCTCCAAAAGTCTTCTTTAAAGTTGAAACTAAAAAAAACTTTTCTTTTGGTTTTCGTGTTTTGTATTGTAGGAAACATGATGTGTTAAATTAAATGATTACAAAAAATTATTTTCACTAAATGATAGATTATAATAGTAAATAATATCAGAAAAGGAATACCAAAGAAAACCTTTAATGTTTTAGAAAACATTACTGATAATAATGATTCAACTTCGTCATTATACTGATTTGGGTCTACGTCATACATATTATCATCTCTTTTCATCCTATTTGTTATTACCCACTTATACATTTTTCTAAATTTTTTTTCTGTTCTTAGAAAAAAAGCATCAAGATACCAAAAACCTAAAACAGGAATTAAAAGTATTAAGCATATATAAAAAAAATCAATCTTATCTTTCGCTAAAGCAAGTACAACAGCAATTAAAGAAACTGTCCAACCTTTAATTAAAAAAGAATTATGCGCCATACGTTTAATACAGTCTTGTATTAAGTCTATCTCCTTGTGTAAAATTATTTGTCTTCTTTCTTTGTCTTCCATATCATTATTTTTTTAGCCAGTTTTTCAAATTAGTAACTTCTCCATTTGGATATTTTACATAATAACTTCCTTTTGAAGATTCACTTTCATAAATATAAGGATAAATTTGTAAATATTCTACCCCAGTATAATCTTTATAATTTTCTTTTACTGGTAACACTGCAATGTTTTCAATATACTTATGAACATCCCCAATACCAAGTTCCCAATTACACCATTTTGATGCAATTGCACCTTCAGTTGCAAGTAAAATGAATTTGTTCATTTCTTTTATTTTACTTTTTATTTTTATAGCTGTTACCCCAGAAGTCGATTTGGGCATACCTTCATCTAACCAATCAACATATACTGAAACTCCTAAGCTATTTAAAAAGGCTATAGCATCTTCAAGTTCAGTTTTTTCATCATGTTTATGAGATAAAAAGATAGTCACTTCATCGTATCTTTTAGACCTATATTTGGCTTTTACGGATTCATTCAACCAATTATATGACCGAGATTTTTCAGCTAAAATTCTAATTGTGCTTAAATTACTTTTTGTTAAAATTGCCATACTAAAGTTCTTTAAATTGTTTCTATTTCTTATTATCACCTAGGATTTCCCTGAATAAATCTTCAATTTCTGTAACTAAACTTGGGAATTTATCTTTTACTAATAAGGAGATTTCACGACATTTCTTGTAATAATCCATATAAATTTCTTTATCTAAATGACCTAATTTAAGTTCATTTTGAAAATAGCTAAAATCCCAACCCTTATCTGAATATTGCTCTAATAATTTATCTATTTTACTACATGTTTCTTTCGGTAAAAAGATTCTATTAACAGCATAATAGTTCTGAAATTCCATCAGCGCTTTATTAACACGCTTTGTGCGTTCTTTACTTTCCTGTTCTGCTTCTTTTTGAACAGGATGAATAGTTCTCGTAAATGAATGCATTGCACTTTGCAATTCAATTAGTTTTTGGTAAAGTTTTTTAATTACCGTAGCTCTTTCTTGATGTAAGTGTGAGAATTGAATTTGGTATTCTTCTTTAATTAGTTCTAATTTGTTTTTATGTTCTTCCAGTTTCTCATTAAGACTATGTTGAAATGTAGTTCTTTCTTTTTCTAAATTTAATTTATATTGCTCTAATTGTTGATTAAGTTCATTTTTTTTCAATTCAACTGTTTCCTTAAAAAAATATTCGATTATATTTTTCCCCCAAAAGATTCCTGCAGCAACTAACAGAACTGCAGGTCCAGATGCAAAAAACATATTTATTATAGTTTCCATTTGTTTTAATCTATTAGTTTAAATGATTTCGCTGGTTCTGAAATTTCATAAAGTAAATCTAATGCTTTCTCCGCTGTTTCTGGAGTAGGATAAGATGCCCAATTGTTTAATGTATCAGCATCAATATTTATTAAATGCTTATTAAATAAGTCGTACTTGATAGTCAAAGATTTTTGAATTTCCCTTCTTTCTAAAGCATACAGGTTAAGTTTCTCTTCAAACAATCTTTTACTTCTTACTCTTGCTGGAATATTTTGTCTTAACATTTGAGAAATTGCTATTTCCGAATATATCCAAGGTGATTCTGTTTTATCTATTTCTTTAAATGGTTTTATCGAGTTAGGACTATCATAAAAGATTAAGCATTCTGTCTTATCCATCATTGTTGTTAGAGCAGTTGAAAGCATCATATGAACATGTCCAGTAGAATTTAAAACTTTTTCATATTCATATATTCTATTTTCTTTATCCAACCAGCTAAATTTATCATCTAAAATTTTACTTAAATCATTACCATAACCCCAAATACATGAATCTATAAATGAATTAATATTAAAATGATAATTTAACCATTCCGCTAACTTAATAACTGAATCTTCATCTCGATGTGAATGTGAAATAAAAATATGAGCATTAATTTGAGGAAACCATGAATTAATAATCTTTGTACCGTCTAAGTCTTTATTATTTAGAAAGAAAGATTCTAAGGATGAATTTACTTGATATTTATTGTTTTTGTATAGACGTTTCCCTATCTTATAATAATCATTCCTGTCATTATCAAAATTTAGACTTTTTAATTTAAAACCTTTAAACATTGTTAATGTGTTTTATTAATTGATAATGTGTAGTGAAATTAATAAATAAATCAAACAAAAAAAAATGATTAATTAAAAGTTGTTAACTATCAATATTTTATAATTAACAATATAACTAAAGCTCTTTTGCGTAGCGTATTAAATGTGTTAAATGTGTGCAGAAGATCTTTTGAAGTGATACAAATCAAACTGAAAAATGGCACAAAACGAACTGCGTTTTGGAGTGCCTGCTCGCCGATTTAACCTGGCACAATTTGACCAAAATTACTGGCACAAATCGAACCGTGTTATTTACCTGGGAATTATAATAAAATGCTGGTGGCAAACTTTAGCACTTTTGTGCAGCGTAGCGGAGCAAATGTGCTAAAGGTGGGCTGGTAAAATCACAAATGCAGCCGTCAGGCTGCAAAGCGCGTTGGGATACTAATTTTTTACCTGTCATACCTGCCGAACCAATCCTGAAAAATACATTGTCAAACCATTACGAATAGAAATAATAATTTAATTGTCAGTATGAGATGCAGTTTCTAATTTGTAAGAAGTTTCAAACCGGTGTGAATGATAATTTGATTTTTGAATTGTCAAGATGAGATGAAGTTTTCTGATTTTTTTAGACGCCTTGCTTATAACGGTATCGGGCTATGTGCAGTGCGACATAAACCACAAAAGATGATACGAAGCACAACAGTAATAATTTAAAAATATTTTTAGCGTGGATTTTTTAAATAAAATATATAACGAAGATTGCATCGAAACAATGAAGCGAATACCTGATGGTAGTATTGATTTAATGATTACAGACCCGCCTTATAATATAACTGCGTGTGATTGGGATAAACCTATTGATTTTACCCAACTTTGGGAACAATGGAATAGAATTATAAAGCCAAATGGGGCAATGATATTTACCGCTTCACAACCATTTACCAGCGAACTTGTAATGAGTAATAAAAAGAATTTTAAATGTGAATGGATTTGGTGTAAATCTCATCATTCAAACTTTTTACTTGCTGATAAACAGCCTTTAAAAATACACGAGAGTATTATAATATTTTACAGGCAACAACCTACATATAACCCAATAATGGAAAAAGGAGAAGCAAATCACGGATCAAAACGGTTGGAAGCAAAAAGCAAAAAGGGGCAGACGTGGACTTGGAATTGAGATTGAAGAATACAAACCTAATTTATATGGGGTAAAATTCCCTAATACAATAAAATTTTTCAATTCTGTTGATAAGTTAAAACAGATACATCCTACGGAAAAACCATTAAACCTGTTTAGATATTTTATTCAGACATACAGTAATGAGGGAGAAAATGTGTTTGATGGATATATGGGAAGTGGTACAACTGCAATGGCTTGTATTGCTGAAAAAAGAAACTTTATAGGAAGTGAATTAAATAAAGAATACTTTGAATTAGCAACAAAACGAATTGAAACAGAACTGCTCCAACCTAAACTGTTTTGAAAAAAACAGAAGTGCGGTGGGAAAAATATTTTAAAATTATGGTCAAATTAGTACAAAACTCGATACGAAGCACGGAACTAAGCATTGCATATAGCCCGTGTTATAGCATCGTTTTAATGTGCTATAACTTGTTTATACACGGACTGTTTGTGCTTAACTTGTTCCAATTGGGTAT
>Ga0209931_1000903_pt1 | contig 16976 bp, 13 predicted proteins | sample SalPonR1_B_D1_MG_FD_185697 | JGI IMG/M metagenome (GOLD analysis project Ga0209931, IMG submission 185697) | Salt pond soil microbial communities from South San Francisco under conditions of wetland restoration - Salt Pond MetaG R1_B_D1_MG... ...
ACATGGACGCCCCGGGCAACGCGCCCATGCGCTTCAGCGAAAACGTCAAGCTGATCTACGGCGACCAGAATCTGGAAACCGACGAACTGATCTACGACCCGGAGACCGGCGAAGTCGTGGTGCCGGGATGGCTGGAGTACTCCGACGCGCTGGTTCGCCTTAACGCAGCTGGTGCGCGCTACAACACCGAATCCTCCACCGGCCGCTTCGAGCAGGTGCGCTATTACATCGCCGGGGCGGCCGGCGCCGGCAACGCCGACCTGGTCCGGATGACCGACGAGACGCACGCGGAGGTCGAGCGCTTCGACTTCACGACCTGCGACGTCGAGGATCCCGACTGGCAGCTCAAGGCCGGCGACGTGGACCTTGATTTCGAACGCGGCGTGGGCACAGCCCGCAATGCGCGCCTGGAGTTCAAGGGCGTGCCCATCCTGTATTCACCGTGGCTGAGCTTTCCACTCAACGATGAACGCAAATCCGGTTTCCTCTATCCGCAATTCGGCTCCAGCAGCGACAACGGAATCGATCTCGCCGTGCCCTGGTACTGGAACATTGCGCCCAACCAGGATGCAACCTTTACGCCGCGGCTGATCGGCGATCGCGGCTTCATGCTCGGTTCGGAGTACCGGTTTCTGACGCGAAGCCAGGGCGGAACGTTCAATTTCGACTACCTGCCAGACGACGACAACGCCGATGGTCGTGACAATCGGGACCGTTGGCTGGGGCGTATCCGCTACCAGGCACGCCTTGCGCCGAACTGGTCGAGCCGGCTGAATTTCAACCGGGTCAGCGACGAGGATTATTTCCTGGATCTTGGCAACGATCTGGAATCGAGTTCGATCCAGTTCCTGCGATCCAATTTCACCATCGCCGGGCGCGGCAGGTTCTGGCGGATGCAATCCACTTTCGACACCTTTCAGGTGCTGGACCGGGACGTGCGGGAAGACCGCGAGCCCTATGACCGGCTTCCCCGGGTGGAATTCGACGGCGACTGGCCGCTTCCGGCAGGACTTGCCTTGCGGCTCGACAGCGAAGCGGTCTACTTCCAGCGAAGCGAAGGGGTGACCGGCCTGCGGCTGGACGCGCTGCCGGAGCTGGCGCTGCGCATCGTCCGACCGGGCTGGTTCTTCGAGCCGGCGGTGGGATTGCGCAGCACCGCCTATAGCCTGGAAGATTCCGAGTCCGGCGACGACAACCCGGCGCGAATGCAGCCCATCCTCAGTGCGGACGGCGGGCTGGTATTCGAGCGGCGCACGTCGTCGGGTCGCCTGCAGACGCTGGAACCCCGGGCATTTTATTTGTACGTACCCGGCCGCGAACAGCAGAACCTGCCGCTGTTCGACACCCGCGAATTGACCTTCAGCTTCGCGCAGCTGTTCCAGACCAACCGATTTTCGGGCGCCGACCGCCAGACCGACGCCAACCAGGTGACGCTGGCGCTGACCAGCCGGCTTCTGGATGACGACAACGGCCGCAGCATTGTCGACGCCAGCGTCGGCCAGATCCTGTTCCTGGACGATCCCGGCGTGGGTCTGAACAACACGCCCGAAGAGGGTCGTTCGGTTTCCGCTTCCGTGGGCGAAGTAAACTGGCGGCCGACAGACCGTTTCCTGGTCACCACCGGCCTGCAATGGGATCCTGAAGACAATGAAACTGATGTCGCTGCTTTTGGTCTCAGATGGCAGGGCCAGGATGCCCGCCAGGTTCAGCTTGGCTACAGATTCCGACGCGACACCGTCGATCAGATCGATGTCAGGGCCCGGTATCCGCTGACACGGAATCTGAATCTGATCAGCCGGTTCGATTACTCGTTCCGGGATTCGACCGTGCTGGAACTTCTGGGCGGTATCGAGTACGAAAGTTGTTGCTGGGCTGTCCGCGCGTCGATCAGGCGCTTCATTCGCGATCGGGAGTCTGACAAACGAACGGCGTTTTTCATCGAACTCCACTTGAAGGGTCTGGGCAGTCTGGGCCGCCGACCCTATAACCTGTTTTCACGTTAAGTTCAGGAGCAAGACATTCTTATGTATCAAGCCGCAATTCGATTTTCCGCAATGGTTCTGGCGCTGTTGCTGCCGCTGGTGGCCGGCGCGCAGAGCTATCAGAAAATGGACGAGATCGTCGCAATCGTCGACGAAGGCGTCATCCTGCGCTCGGAGCTCGAGTCGACGATGGATAGCGTGCTGCGCCAGATTCAACAGCGCGGCGATCGCCAACCGCCACCGCAAGTACTCGAGGAGCAGGTGCTGGAACGCCTCATCATGAACCAGGTTCAGGTCCAGCGCGCCGAACAGACCGGTATCCGCGTCACCGACCAGGAAGTCGACCGTTCGCTGGTCGACGTGGCGCAACAGAACCAGCTCACGCTGATACAGCTGCGCCAGGCAGTCGAAGCCGACGGCCTCGATTTCAACGAATTCCGCGAAGATGTGCGCAAGCAGTTGTTGACCTCCAAGCTCACGCAGCGAATTGTGGAGAGCATGGATGAGATCACCGATACTGAAGTCGATATGTTGATCGAGTCGGATATGTTCGGCAGCGATGAATATCACTTGTCACAGATCGCTCTCCAACTGTCACAGTCTGCCACGCCGGCAGATCTGCGGGAAGCCGAGCAGCGCATCAACGAAATCCGCCAGCAAATCATCGACGGGATGGATTTCGCCGAAGCTGCCGTAAACTTTTCCAACTCGCCGGATGCGCTGGATGGCGGCGAAGTGGGCTGGCGCAATCTCAATACCATGCCACACCAGATCGCAGATCGCATCCGCGACCTCGAAACCGGTGAAATCTCCGAGCCGATGCTGGCGAGCGGCAGTTTGATGCTGATCAAGGTCAATGAACGCCGACCCCGGGGTGAAGTGATCATCGACGAGTTCCAGGCGCGCCATATCATGGTCGAGCCCTCAGAGCTCGTGTCTCCGGAAGATGCGCGCATCCTGATCGAGAACCTGCACAAACGGATCAAGGACGGCGCGGAATTCGGCGAGCTGGCGCGCGAGTTCTCGGACGACGAGCGCACCGCCAACATCGGCGGTCTGATGGACTGGTTCCCGGAGGGCGCATACGGACAGACCTTCCAGGCCGTCTGCAACAGCCTCGAACCCGGCGAGGTCAGCCAGCCTTTCCAGACCGACGAGGCCTGGCACCTGGTCATGCTCGAGGGCGAACGCAAATCCGATCGAACCGCAGAAGCACTTCGAGCCGAAGCGCGCGATCTGATCGTGCAACAGCGCTCCCAGGAGGAAATCGACCGAGTGCTGCGCCAGATGCGCGACGAAGCCTATGTCGAAGTCCTGCTTTAACTGCGTCCGGGATCATTCATGACCCGGTCTGCTGCGACGCCACCCGCTGTTGCAACGTCCGGGCCGTGATCAATCCGGGCATCGGAAAACCCCATTGATCAACGTGTCCGATAAACCGTTATTGATCACAGCCGGCGAACCCGCCGGCATCGGCCCGGAACTTGCCGTGACAGCTGCCGCCGGCCGGGAAGATCTGATCGTAGTAGCCGATCCGGAACTGCTGGCGGACGCGGCACGCCGTTTGGGCCGGTCGATTCGGATCGAGGCATGGGAACCCGGCCAGGGCAACGGCTCTGGGGATGAATGCACGGTTCGCTGCCTGGCCGTCGCGCTTGCGGATGCCAATGTCCCGGGACGCCTCAACCCGGACAATGCCGGGTATGTGCTGGCTACCCTGAAACTGGCGGCCGAAACGGTCATCCGCCGTGATGCGGCCGCATTGGTGACCGGTCCGGTCCACAAAGGCATCATCAACGACGCCGGACACGCTTTTTCCGGACATACGGAATTCCTGGCAGCGCTGGCCGGGATCGAGCGGGTCGTGATGTTGCTCGTCGCCGACCAACTGCGCGTTGCGCTCATGACCACGCATCTACCCTTGCGCAGTGTTCCCGACGCCATCAGCCGTGCCGGAATCCGCCGGGTGCTGTCAATCATGCAGCGCGACCTGATCGGACGATTTGCGCTCGCCGATCCCCGAATCGCCGTGCTGGGGCTGAATCCGCATGCCGGCGAAGGCGGGCACCTGGGGCGCGAGGAAATCGAGATCATCGAGCCGGTCATCGCCGAACTGCAGGCCGAAGGCATGCGGCTGGAAGGGCCGCTGCCGGCCGATACCGCGTTCGTGCCGCGCCACCTGGAACGCTTCGATGCGGTACTGGCGATGTATCACGATCAAGGCCTCCCGGTGCTCAAATATGCCGGTTTCGGCCATGCGGTCAACGTCACGCTCGGCCTGCCCTTCATCCGTACTTCGGTAGACCACGGCACCGCGCTGGACCTGGCGGGAACGGGCAAGGCGGATTCGGGAAGCATGCGTGCTGCAATCGCGCTTGCCCGCAGCATGGCAGACAAGGTCGAGGGTTAAGGGTTACGGAAAATTCGATCATGAGCCACGTGCGGCGAGGCGTAGCGCGATTGCTGAAAACTGTCCCGCACAACGCCTGCTTGAACCGTTGACCGTCCATCCGTCAACCCTTGCGAATCCAACCTGCGGTACCCTTTCGCTTTATTCGGCAATCCGGCATCACATGACGCATCGCGCGCGAAAGCGCTTCGGCCAGAACTTTCTGCATAGCGAGTCGGTGATCCGCCGGATCATCGGCTCGATCGCGCCCGCGCGCGACGACCGGATCGTCGAGATCGGACCGGGTATGGGCGCGTTGACGGATCCGATGCTCGAGCGGGTGGACCGGCTCGATGTTGTGGAACTCGATCGTGACCTGGTCGCCGAACTGCCGGCGCGGCTGGGGCATAGAGACAACCTCGTGATCCACCAGGCCGATGCGCTCGCGTTCGATTTCCGTGCGCTGGCCGGCGGCGCGGGTGACAACAATCGCCTGCGGATCATCGGCAATCTGCCCTACAACATTTCCACGCCGCTGCTGTTTCACCTGCTGGACCAGTCCGACGTCGTTCAGGACATGCATTTCATGCTGCAAAAGGAAGTCGTCGATCGGCTGGCCGCGGTCCCCGGCAGCAAGACCTGGGGCCGACTGGGCGTGATGACCCAGGCGCGCGCCGCCGTCACCATGCTTTTTCGCGTGCCGCCGGGCGCGTTCACGCCGGCGCCGAGGGTGGAATCGGCCATCGTACGGATTGTACCGAGAGCGCTTTCCGAACGACAGCGCGCGTTGCTGCCGTTTCTTGGAAAAGTGGTTCGAGCGGCGTTCGGTCAGCGGCGCAAGACGCTGAAGAACACACTGAAGGGCGTGCTGAGCGAGCAGGAACTCGAAACCCTGGATATCGATCCCGGCCGTCGCGCCGAAACGCTTTCGCTGGACGAATTCGACCGCATGGCAGAGTGGGTCGAGAAGCGGGAGGATCGAGCATGAGCCGCCGTCGCGACATTTACATCGGCGATATCCAGGGCTTCTGGGAACCCCTGGAACGTTTGCTCGACAAGCTGGCCTTCGACCCGGCGGCCGACCGGCTTTGCCTGGCCGGCGACCTGGTCAACCGCGGCGGCAAATCGCTGAAGGTGCTGCGCCGGATTTCGGCCCTCGGCGAGCCGCATTTCTCGGTGCTGGGCAACCACGACCTGCATCTGCTGGCCTACGCGCACATGCACCCGAAAGTGCGCAAACCGAACCCGGAGTTCGAGAAGATCCTGAACCACGCCGAAGGCGACCGGATCCTGGAGTGGCTGCGCGCCCAGCCGCTGCTGTGGCTGAACGCGGCCGACCGGATCGCGCTGGTGCACGCCGGCATCGACCCGCGCTGGGGGCCCAAACAGGCCCGAAAAAGCGCGGGCGAAATCGAGCAGGCACTGCGCGGCAAGAAGTGCGGCAAGTTCATCGACAACATGTACGGCAACGAACCCGACCGCTGGGCACCCGACCAGAAGCGCTTCGTCCGGCTGAGAACAGCCACCAACGTACTGACCCGGATGCGCTTTGCAAAATCCGACGGCCGCCTCGAGTTCAAGTCATCCGGTGACATGAACAACCCGCCAAAGGGCTTTCGCCCGTGGTTCGAATTGCTGGACGAATCCTGGCGCGACTGGTCGATCGTCTTCGGCCACTGGTCGATGCTGGGCTATTTTGACTACAAGGCCGGCGGCCGAAAAAAAAGCCAGGCCATCTGCCTGGATTCCGGCTGCGTCTGGGGCGGCTGCCTCACGGCGCTGGTGGTCGACGGAGATTCGCGCCAGGTCGTTCAGGAAGAATGCGCATCTCCTGGATGATCTTGCTCGTCTGGCCCTTACAGCCCGTCCCACTCGGGAAAGTCGCAGTCCGAGCCGAGTGTAAATCCCGTGTGCGGGCTCACCGTACGCACGGGCACGTGCTCGGCATTGGCCGGGGTAGCCTCGTGTCGGTAACGGCGATGCATCGCCACGAAGTCGGCAGCCGCCGCTTCATTCGGCCAGGCGTCCACAACAAGGCGGAATTCACGATGTCTCGTCCGGTGGTCCGCTCGCAAATTCCGGATGAATCTCCTCGCAAGACACATCGCGGTACGTGAACATCGAGGTCACGCTCATGCGGACCGGCATGCGTTCACCGTTTGTCTCGGCTGGCCGGAATTTTTGCATCGACATCAGCTTCAGGGCATCGGGAACAAACGTGTCGTTGGGCCAGGCTTCGACAACCTCGGGATCGAACGTATTGCCGTTGGAGTCGATCGTGAAGCGAAGCTTGACGAACGAGCAGGGTTGCGAGCGGCTTGGAAGAACCCCCGCTCTCAGGGTGAGGCGATCGCGGGTCGCCACCCAGTAATCAGTCGAACTTCCTTCCGTAACGTCGACAATCGGCGCGGCATAGTAAGGCTCCGGCCCAGGCTGAATGCCCGAACACCCCGCAAGAAACGCAGTTGCGAAAACAGCCGAAAAGAATTTTTTCACTTGAAATCCTTGACCAGATCGATACGTCATCACATTGAGCTTGCGACCACTCGCCGCATCTTGACGATGCGCTCAACGTTTTGCGAAATGGCGCACGCCCGACCGTGCAAGGAGAGAAATTCCGAGTCAGCAAAAACCAGGTTCCCCAAGAGCATTACCGCGCCAACGCCGCTTGATCGAAAGCTTATCATCATCATTGGGGGTTCGCCGGGTCACAGGGGTAACGTCTGCGCGAGCCGGTAGAATGCCGGTTATCGAAGTCTCGAGGCGAGCCATCCATGACCCATTCGCGAACCGTTCGCGCACCGCGCGGCAGCGAAAAAACCTGCAAGACCTGGGCCGCCGAGGCGGCGATGCGGATGCTGATGAACAACCTCGACCCGGAAGTGGCCGAGGACCCGGACAACCTTGTCGTCTACGGCGGACGCGGCCAGGCGGCGCGCTCGTGGGCGGCTTTCGATGCCATTGTCGAGACCCTGCAACGACTCGAGCCCGACGAGACGCTGCTGGTGCAATCCGGCGAGCCGGTGGGCGTGGTCCGGACCCACCCCGACGCGCCGCGGGTGCTGATCGCCAACTCCAACCTGGTGCCGGCGTGGGCCACCCAGGACCACTTCGACGAGCTGGCTGCCAAGGGTCTGATCATGTACGGCCAGATGACCGCCGGGTCGTGGATCTACATCTCCACCCAGGGGATTCTGCAGGGCACGTTCGAGACCTTCGCCGAATGCGCGCGCCAGCACTTCGGCGGCACGCTCGACGGGACGCTGAACGTGACCGCCGGTTGCGGCGGCATGGGCGGCGCGCAGCCGCTGGCGATCACGATGAACGGCGGGACTTGCCTGATCGCCGATGTCGACGCCTCGCGCCTGGAACGGCGCAAGGCCAAGCGCTACCTCGACGAGTTGCACCATGATCTCGATGCCGCGATCGACCGGGCGCTTGAACTGAAGGCGCAAAAGGCCGGGGTCAGCGTCGGCATCGTGGCCAACGCGGTCGACCTGCTGGAACGACTGCTTGCGCGCGATATCACCCCGGACACGCTCACCGACCAGACCAGCGCCCACGATCCGCTCAACGGCTACGTGCCGGTGGGTTATAGGTTCGAAGAGGCCAACGAATTCCGCGAACGCGATCCGAAAGCGTACGTGGAAAAAAGCCTGGCCAGCATGAAACGGCACGTCGATGCGATGGTGAAACTGCAGGACACCGGGGCGGTCACCTTCGACTACGGCAACAATATCCGCCAGCGCGCGTTCGACGAAGGATTCGAAAGGGCCTTCGACTTTCCGGGCTTCGTGCCCGCCTTCATCCGGCCGCAGTTCTGCGTCGGCCGCGGCCCGTTCCGCTGGGCCGCGCTTTCGGGCGACCCGGAGGACATCTATCGCACCGATGCAGCACTGCTGAAAGCCTTTCCCGAACACGAAGGACTCAAACGCTGGTTGACGATGGCGCGCGAACGCGTCGAATTCGAAGGACTTCCGGCGCGCATCTGCTGGCTGGGCCAGGGCGAACGGGACAAGGCGGGACTGATTTTCAATGATCTGGTCGCCAGCGGAGAAGTATCGGCACCCATAGTCATCGGACGGGACCACCTCGACTGCGGCTCGGTGGCCTCGCCCAACCGCGAGACCGAAGGCATGAAGGACGGGTCTGATGCGATCTCCGATTGGCCGCTGCTAAACGCGATGGTCAACGTCGCCTCGGGCGCGTCCTGGGTGAGCTTCCACCACGGCGGCGGCGTCGGCATCGGCTATTCCCAGCACGCCGGCCAGGTCATCGTCGCCGACGGCACGCCCGAAGCGGCCGCAAGACTCGGGCGCGTGCTCACCAACGACCCGGCCATGGGGGTGTTCCGTCACGTCTCGGCCGGCTACGACGACGCCCGGACATGCGCGGAAGAACAGGGGCTGGACATTCCGTTCGATCGGTGGCGATAAGCTGGATTCAATCCGGTGAACCGTTGGAGATTAATGCAGATTTGATCGCGGCCTGGAGACCGCTCCTACGGCAGTCTCGGGTTTGCAATAATGGGTGGCGAACCCGAACGGAGTTGTCTCCATGTCAATGTCGGATAAGAAAATCGCGATCCTTGCCGAAGACAATTACCAGGAACTTGAACTGCACTATCCGCGCCTGCGCTTCATCGAGGCCGGCGCCAGCGTCAGCGTGCTCGGCACGGGCAAGAACGAGTACGCGAGCGAAAAGGGCTACATGGTCGATGTCGATGCCGACGTCGCAGACGTCAATGCCAACGACTTCGACGCGGTCGTCATTCCCGGCGGCATGGCGCCGGACAAGATGCGGCGCAGTCGTGCCATGGTCGAATTCGTCAGCGACATGCACGCGCAGAACAAGCCGGTCGCCTGGATCTGCCACGCAGGGTGGATGGCGGTTTCGGCCGACATCATCCGCGACCGGCGCGTGACCTCGTTCGCGTCGATCCGCGACGACATGATCAACGCCGGCGGCAACTGGGTCGACGAGGAAGTCGTCGTCGACGGCAACCTGATCAGCAGCCGGATGCCACCGGATCTGCCGGCATTCTGCGAGGCGCTGATGAAGGCGCTGGCGGACAGCTGACCGTCGTCAGCCGGGCAGGCGCAGCGAGAGACGGCGCGCTATCATTCCGTCATGAGTGAACATGATTCCCGTCTGCGGGGCCACACGACTGCCGGCGCCTGGCCCGACTGCAGGCCCGGCCGGTTTGCGTCCCGCATTGTCGATCTTCACCGCGTCCATGACCCGGCTAGTGGGCACGCTCCCCTCGAGCAACTGCACAAGCCCTGCTTCAGCGCAGCCGGTCGCGAGTTTCTCGGGCTCGGCCTGCTGGGTCTTGCAGACGACTTGGGTGTAGAACTCAACGGCGGCCGAGTCGGCGCGGCCAAGGGACCGGACGCATTCCGCGCCGCACTGGCCGGCTACGGCGCGGCCGATTCGGTGGCGCTCGCGGATTTCAGGGTTCCAGTCGTCGATGTCGGCAACGTCGTCCCCGGCGAGTCGCTTGCAGAAACGCACGCGCGGGTCACCGAAACAGTGGCTGCGATGCTGGACGCCGGACTGATGCCGATCGGCATCGGCGGCGGCCACGACATGACCTTTCCCGAAGTCCGTGCGCTGATCGATCAATTGACGGAACCTGCAGGATCGACGCTGGACGGCGTCTATTTCGACGCCCACCTGGATGTGCGCGAAGACGAAGGCTCCGGAATGCCGTTTCGGCGCCTGATCGAACACGGCGGCATCGGCACACTGCAATTGTTCGGCTTCGACCCGCTTGCCAACACGCCGGCGCACCTGCAATGGTTCGAAGACAACGGCGGCGAACGGGTCGAGTGGCCGCCCACTCAGTGGCCGCCCTCGCAGGCCCAGTTCGTCTCGATCTGCCTCGACGTGATCGACATGGCCCAGGCGCCCGGCGTCAGTTCGCCCCACCCGGCCGGCTGGCCTGTGCAAAAAGTGGCCGACTACGCCGAAGCCGCCGGCCGCATGCCCTCGGTGTGCTGCTTCGACATCATGGAACTGTCGCCGCGGCATGACGACAACGGCCGCACCGCGCGACTGGCCGCGCACCTGTTTCTTCGATTTCTCGCCGGGCTCAACCGCCGACCTTCGGTATGAGCACACCCACACGCGTCATCAACGCACGAATCGAACAAGGCCTGTGCGATCTAGTCGTCGAAAACGGCGCGATCACTGAAATCACTGCGGCCATCCTCGGCCAGTCCGCCGGCGAGTCCACCTTCGATGCCGAGGGCCGCGCGGTGCTGCCGGGCTTCGTCGATTGCCATACCCATGCCTGCTTCGCCGGATCGCGGCTCGACGAATGGGAACGGAAACTGGCCGGCGCTTCCTACCTGGAGCTGATGGAAGCAGGCGGCGGCATCATGGCTACCGTGCGCGCCACCCGGAAGGCCACCGAGGCCGAACTGGCCGAAACGCTGCTGCCCCGGCTGAACAGGATGCTGGCCCACGGCTCGACCACCATCGAGGTCAAATCCGGCTACGGACTGGATACCGAAAGCGAGCTCAAGATGCTGCGCGCGATCTCGCGTGCCGGGGAATCGTTTCCGGGCACGCTGGTTCCAACCGCCTGTATCGGCCACGCCGTCGATCCGGACATCGATCACGACCGCTTCGTGCGTCACACCATCGGGGACACGCTACCGGCGGTCACCGCCGAATTCCCGGGCATAGCGCTGGATGCCTATTGCGAGAAAGGCGCATGGTCGCTGGACGACTGCCTGGCGCTGTTCGACGCCGGACAATCTGCGGACCATCCGATTCGGGTGCACGCCGACCAGTTCAATGCCATGGGCATGATCAAGGCGTCGGCTGAGCGCGGCTTCAGCAGCGTCGATCACCTCGAGGCGACCGACAAGCAGGGCTTGCTCAGGCTGGCGGCTTCGGACACGTTCGGCGTGATGCTGCCCGCATCCGGATTTCACCTCGACGAGCGTTACGGCAACGGCCGCGCGTTCATCGATGCGGGCGGCAGACTGGCGCTTGCAAGCAACTACAACCCGGGCTCCGCACCGTGCTGGTCCATGCCGTTCGTCATCGCGCTGGCCGTGCGCAAACTCGGTTTGACGCCGACCGAGGCTATGCATGCCTCGACAGCCGCCGGCGCCGAATTGCTGGGCCTGGCCGATCGCGGAAAGATCGAACCGGGCATGCGCGCCGACCTGGTCGTGCTCGACCATGCGGATGCGCGCAACCTTGCCTTCGAATTCGGCGGCAATCCGGTGGCCCGGGTCATGGTTGCCGGACAATGGACATGTTGAATTCGGTCGCGTAGCCCGAATAAGCGCACAGCGCGCATCCGGGGCCGCAGGCTGCATCCGACTCTGTTCCCGGGTGCGCTTCGCTTACCCAGGCTACGGGACTAACGGCTTTTTCGACTGGTCCGGTAATCCGTGCAAATCTGTGTAATCTGTGGACCGCATTAACGAATAACCACCGATGAACGAGTTCGATCTGATTGCAGAGATCAAGGCGCGGGCACCAGCCGGTTCGGGCATTGTGCTCGGGATCGACGACGACGCGGCCGTGCTGCAGCCCTCGGCCGGCATGCAATTGGTCGCGACCACCGACAACCTGGTCGCCGGCCGGCATTTCGTCGATTCCGGCGACAATCGCGCAACCCCGGAAGAAATCGGCCACCTGGCGCTGGCGGCGAACCTGAGCGACCTGGCGGCCATGGGGGCGATCCCGCGCTGGTGCCTGCTGACGCTGACTTTGCCGGAGGCCGATTCGGACTGGCTGCGCAGGTTTCTGGATGGTTTCCTGGCGCTGGCGGTTGAACACGACTGCGCGCTGGTCGGCGGCAACATCACCCGCGGCCCGACGAATATCGGCGTGACCGCACTGGGGGAAGTGCCGGCTGGAAAATTCGCGACCCGCAGCGGCGCCCACCCCGGTCAGCGCATCGTGGTCACCGGCACGCTGGGCGATGCGGCCGCCGGACTGAAGCTGGAACGACCGCCCGGCGACCCCCTTCGAGAAAGATTGTTGAAACCCGCGCCGCGCATTGCCGCGGGCCTCGAGCTGGCCCGAATTGCCGATGCCATGATCGATATTTCAGACGGCCTGCTCGCCGACCTGGCGCACATGAGCGGCAAACTCGGGGCCGAGATTCATTGCGATCGGCTGCCGACGTCGGCCGCGCTGGCCGAGGCATTTCCGGACGACCGGGAGCGCTGGCCGCTGCAGTTCGCCGGCGGCGATTACGAACTGCTGGCGCTGGTTGCCGAAGATGCGAAACTGCCCGCATCGGTCGGCGGAATCAATCTGACCGAGATCGGACGCATTACCAATACCGGCCGGATCGGTTGCCTGGATGCGGCCGGCGAGCTGTTCGAAACCGCCGAACCCGGCTGGGATCATTTCAGGCGCTGATGACATCGCTTCTTCCTGGCGTTCAGGTTCGCGACTTCGATGCCGGGTCCGGCGCGGATCGGTCGCTTCAGTTCGACGCGTGGCGAGGCCTTCAGCGACCGATCCCCGCCAGACCCGGCGCCATGCTGCATTCTTCCGGCGCCGATGTTTTCTTCCCGGTCAATCGGTGCTACCCGCCCACCCCGCGCTTCAACGCCGCGACCTGGCGCATGAGGTCGTCCAGACGGGTGTAGGTAAAACGCAGCCTGCCGTCGCCGTCGAGCACGAAGTACTGCGGCGTTGCCCAGGCGTTGAACGCCAGTTTCGCCTCGCCGAGCGCATCGAACAGCACCTTCACGTCCAGCGCCTGGCTCTCGACGAACTCCATCGCGGCCTCGCTCGGGTCGTCGGTGACGGCCAGCAGCGGCACGCCCTGCGCCGACAAGGTCTGCGCCAGCGCAGCGATATCGGGCATTGCACGGGACGACGGCCCGCAATAGCGCGACCAGAACACCACCACGGTGGCTTCCGGGCCAAACAGGTTCTGCAGCGCCACACGTTCACCGGAGCGATTCTCCAGCGTTACTTCATCCAGCGGCCGGCTGTCGGCCTCGGCCAGGGTTCGCTCGAGCATGTCGACCTCTGCCCGGGCGACGATGCCGCTCCATTGCGGTTCGTAGTCGGACAACCATTCGGGCAGAGCTTGTTCTGGCTGCATCGGATCGGCCGCGACCGCCGCCAGCGCCCGGGCCGCACCGTCGTGATCGCCGGCGGCGCGGCGCGCCTTTGCCAGCGCCTCGAAACGATCGGTGTTCCAGCCAACCGTAATCGCAGCCTCCAGCGCCGCAACCGCCTGTTCCGGACGGTCTTCGGCGAGCAGCGCCTTGCCCAGCGCGGTCTGCAGGCTTGCAATGCGGGTATCGAGCTGGCGTTCGTATTCGGCCTGCGTGACGCCGAGCGGGCGTTCGCCTTCCGGAACGGAGGAGAGTTCAGCGATCATCGACCGCAACCAGTCGACGCCCATTTTCCGGGACATCGGATACGCCGCGACCGCCATCACCGTATAGTCCGGCGGCTGCCCTCGACTGTATTCGACTGCGCGCCTGGCCCAGCGCTGCATGACCTGTCCATCGCCGGCTTCCCGGGCGGCGAATGTCCCCATCGAAGCCATTGTCTCGCGTGCGTGGCGGTCCTCGATGCGATTCCACATCGCCTCGAGCTCGGCCAGGCGGGTCTCGGGCGTCATCGAATCGTCGTCGAGCATCGCGATGACACGGTTCTGCACCAGGAAGAAATGATCGGGATCGATATCCTGCAACCTCTCAAGCCAGAAATCCCGAATGGACGCATCCAGGCCGCGCGCGTACCAGTACATGTCGCCAGCGGTGTCGGCGTCGACATCGGCCGAGCGCAATTCCGCATCCAGCGCGCGCAGCCGCTCGCGGTGGGCTCCGGCGCGCGCTTCGCCCGACCTACCGTCCGGGGCCAGGCCTTCGGCAAACCGCAGGGTTCTCCAGCTTTCCGGGAGTTCCGGATAGTGTTCGGTCATGGCCCGGGCCGAGGCGAGGACTTCCCGCGCGTCGCGGCCCATGTGATCGCTCAGCCGCTGCTCCAGTGCATCGAATAGGGGCCTGCCCTGGCCGTCGTGCACCACCAGCTCCGGGAATTCGCCGCCGTGGGTATCGATTCGATCGGCCGATGGATTCTCGACCGCGAAGGCGGCAAAGACCACGCCCGGCGGCAATTCGAACCGCCCGGTGAATACGCCGGCGGCGTCGGGCACAAGCTCGGCGGCCCGGCGCGAGCCCGTGGTTTTGTTATACGCGGGGTCTTGGAGGGTTCGGAACCGTGCGCGCAACACCAGACGGCCCTCGTTCTCAAGCGCTGCAATGGGTCGATACCGCACTTGAACCGAATCGCCCACACGCGGTTTCTCGGGAACCAGTTGCAGACTGCCGGCCGCCAAGGATGTGCTTTCGGCCTGCCGACTCGACAAATCCGAACCATCGCAGGCTGCCAGTCCGCAAAGGATTAAGATTGCAGCCGGGAATTTCATCAGTTGGTATGCCGTCATGAACTGTGCCTGCACGTATCGATCGGAAACCGCCAATCCCGAGCCTAAACGGAACTGGAATGAATAATCAAGCAATCTCCGATTCATCATCATCGGCGACAGCGGCCCGCCGCGTGGCCCTCGAGACGCCGGCCGGCTTCCTCGCTTTCGGCTTCGGCTCGGGCCTGAGCCCGGTCGCGCCCGGCACGGCCGGCACCGCGGTCGGCATGTTGCTGGCATTTCCGCTGGCGGGCGTGCCGGTGTGGGCGGGATTGCTGTTCGTGGCCGCCGCGTTCCTTGCCGGGATTCCGATCTGCGAACGAGCCTCGAGGAAACTTGGCGTGCACGACCACGGCGGCATCGTCTGGGACGAGTTCGTCGGCATCTGGCTGGTGCTTGTACTGATGCCGTTTCACTGGGCGTGGTGGCTGGCCGCGTTCCTTGCCTTCCGCGTGTTCGACATCGCAAAGCCGTGGCCGATCGGCTGGCTGGACAGGCGAATCCACGGGGGCTTCGGCATCATGCTCGACGACCTGATCGCCGCGGTATATGCACTGGCGGTGCTGTGGCTCGGCGGTTGGCTGGTTGGATAAAAACGACGGTTTACGGTTTACGGTTTACGGTTTACGGTTTACGGAAAATTCGACAAATCCCAGGGTGTCGACGGATGCTCCGCTTTCATCCTGAATCCTGAATCCTGAAAACTTAAAACTTAAAACTTAAAAACCGGTAACCCCCAATCCCCCGCCTGCGTAAACCGTAAACCGTCTTTCCGTAAACCGTTTACCCGTAAACCGTCGCGCCCCAGCGCGACTAAACCTCGAACGCATGCCGGATCCACGCCAGTTCGCCGGTGTCGCCCTCGATGCCGACGACGTCGAAGCGGCACGGACGATCCTGCCAGGACGCATGCTTGACCAGGAACATCGACGCGGCCTGGGCCAGCTTGCGCTGCTTGTGCCAGTCCACGCTTTCGGCGCTGTTGGCGAAACCTTTCGGCGTTCTCAGGCGAACTTCGACGAACACCAGGTATTCGCCGTCAAACATCACCAGGTCGATCTCGCCGTGCCGGCAGTGCCAGTTGCGCGCGACGAACTTCAGCCCGTTGCGCTTGAGAAACTTTTCGGCCCTTGCCTCTCCCGCGTCGCCGGTTTCGCGCTTGAACATCAATCCGTGAGCTCGGGCTCGTAGCGAACCGGTCGGCCGTCCTCGATGCGCGCCCACGGCAGATCGCGCTCCAGCAAGATCCCGTTGGCCAGGCGCAGCCGACCGACGTTGCCGGCGAGGTAAAGCATGGGATCGCGCTTCATCATGCTCATCCACGGCACCAGCGCGAACGCATCGCGCCCGAGGGCATGCAGCGCGCTCAGCGTCGGAGAGCCGACCAGTTCCGGAAACATCCGCTCGGCTCGCAGCCGCCGACGGGCCGGTTCGCCCGTCTGCAAGATCCATGGCGCGGCCGGGAACTGGATACCGTCAAGGTCGCCACCCACGTTGCCGCCGGGCCAGATATCGGACGTTGCGTAAACCGGACGCGGCTGGACGCCAAGGAAACGCAGCTGCGGCATGATCTGGCGGCCGTCTCCGCCACGCGCGGCCAGAAACACGACATCGAAATCGGTACGACGCTGCGGCTCGGCTTCGATATCGGCCCCCAGCACCTGCGCCAGCCGATCGATCCGATCGCGCGACCGGTCGATTTCCAGCAACGCTTCCAGCGTCTCGGTATGGTCGAACTCGCCGGGCTGATACTCAGAGCGCGCAATCACCCGGCCGCCGCCCAACTGGAATGTTTCGTCGAAACGGTCGGCGACGCGCTGGCCAAAATCACTTTGCTGGGCAACGACTACGGCACGATCGAAGTCATTGACGAGCGCACGCACGGCAGCCAGTTCGGCCGCCTCTTCCGGCGGCAGCGCCAGCATGGCAATCGGCCAGGTCGGCTCGGGTACCGTATTGTCATCGGTGGGTCTGTTGAGCAGCAGCGTCGGCAGCGTAATGTCGGGCAAGGCCAGCAGCGAATCGACCTGGTTGCGCGCAAGCGGGCCGATCACGAAGTCGCTGCCCCGCTCACGCGCCTCGAACCAGGCACCGACGGCGGCATCGGGCTCGTTGCCCAGGTAATGGAAATCGAGCGCTGGGCGACGGTCCCGCGACATTTGCAGCCAGGCGGCCAGCA
>Ga0209931_1000904_pt1 | contig 16957 bp, 19 predicted proteins | sample SalPonR1_B_D1_MG_FD_185697 | JGI IMG/M metagenome (GOLD analysis project Ga0209931, IMG submission 185697) | Salt pond soil microbial communities from South San Francisco under conditions of wetland restoration - Salt Pond MetaG R1_B_D1_MG... ...
TTTGGCTAAATTCGAGGGTTTTGATCGTTAATATTATGAGTTGGGGAGAGTCTTCATTGCATCTAAAGTTTTTTGCATTAATTCATCTAGCTCTAAATCAAGCATTTCTGCTCCTTGCTTAATAACATCCCTGTCACATCCTGCTGCAAACTTTTTGTCCTTAAATTTCTTTTTTATGGACTTTAATTCCATGTCTTTGCAACTCTTAGATGGGCGCATAAGTGCAGCGGCACCAATCAAGCCTGTTAATTCGTCTGTGGCGAAAAGGATCTTTTCCATTTCGTGTTCAGGCTTTATATCTGCGCACAAACCATAACCGTGGGAGACAATGGCATGAACCATTTCCTTAGGAGCTTCTATTTCGTCTAGTAATTCAGGAGCTTTTTTGCAATGCTCATCAGGCCACATTTCAAAATCAATATCGTGTAGAAGTCCTACGATTCCCCAAAATTCTGGATCATAACCTTTTTCCAAAGCAAAGTATCGCATTACTCCTTCTACAGTTTCCCCATGTATAATATGAAAATTGTCTTTGTTGTATTTTTTTAGTAATTTAAAAGCATTATCTCTAGTTAACATAATCAGTTCCTTTCTATTTAGTTAGCAAGCATTTTTATTTTTCGCTTTTACTGGGAATTGAGCCAGTGTAATAGCTATAAACATTATAACACATCCTATGACTTCTCTCAAAGTCATAGTTTCGTTAAGCATTATAGCTCCTGCCAAAACTGCAAATACAGATTCTAAACATAGTATCAATGAGGCAATTGTAGGATCAGTATCCTTTTGAGCAATTATTTGGAATGTGAAACCAACCCCAGCAGAAAGTACAGCGGCATATAATATAGGAATTGCACTGGCCAATATAGACGTTATCTCTGGTTTTTCCAATATGAACATAAACACTGTAGATAAAACTCCGGCTGTTAGAAACTGTATTGCGGACATTTTTATACAGTCTACTTTAGGAGAGAAATAGTCGATTACTAATATATGTAAAGCGAAAGCAAACGCACATATAAATACTAAAGTATCTCCTCTGGATATATGAAAACCAGTTGAAGGAATGCATAAGAAATATAGTCCGATTGAGGCTAAAAGAGCACAAAACCAAATTAAAGTAGGTACTTTTTTACGAAAAAAAATACTTCCTATAATTGGAACTAGAACTACATAAAGAGCAGTTATGAAGCCTGTTTTACCTGCAGTTGTATATTGCAATCCTATTTGCTGTAACATTGCGCCAACAAATAAAATAAAACCACATATTAAACCACCCTTTAGAAGTAAGGTCTTTTCGCTTTTTTTATGTTTTGAGGTTTGTTCTTTAGTAGGGGAAAAAAGAAAAACTACTGGCAATAGAGTTAAGCTTGCTATTAGAAATCTAACAGCTGAAAAAGTATAAGGACCAATATGTTCCATGCCAGTTCTCTGTGCAACAAAAGCAGACCCCCAAATAAAAGCTGTAATAAATAGTAAAATATTCCCTCTTGTTTTTTTAGACATAAGCCACCACCCTTAATATACTTTGCATATTATAGCAGAAACAGGTTATCACATACAATAGCGCAAGTATGTAATAATTACAAAGATATTGGTAAATATTTGTAAACACATCCAATTGCAATGAGTTTGTAAGGAGAGTATCATAAAATTAAGAATAGTTAATATAGGAGGTTAGTTATGAAGAATTTTAAATTTGATGTAGATTATGTAAGAGATCAGTTCCCAGCTATGTCGAGAACCACAAATGGTTATCCAGCTGCATATTTAGATGGACCGGGAGGTTCTCAAGTACCTAAAAGAGTGGTGGATAAAGTTAATGATTATTTATACTATCATAATGCGAATTGTGATGGTGCATTTGCGACTTCAAGGGAAAGTGACGCAATGATACTTCATGCCAAAGCGGTTTATGGTGATTTTTTCAATTGTGGTGCAGATGAAGTTGCCTTTGGAGAAAATACAACATCAAATAATTTTAAGTTAGCTTTAGGGTTGGTAAGAACAATGAACCCTGGAGATGAAGTATTGATTACAGATATTGACCATGAAGGAAACAGATCCCCTTGGAGAACCTTAGAGGACTTTGGGATAGTTGTTAAAAGTGTTAAGATAAATACTGATAACATTACCTTGGATTGGGATGATTTCAAAAATAAACTTTCTAAAAAAACCAAAGTATTAGCGATCAATTGGGCTGCTAATTCATGTGGAACAATTACAGATGTTAAGAAATATATAGATGAAGCACATAAATATGGTGCGTTAACTGTTGTTGATGCAGTGCATTATGCTCCTCATAAACCTATTGATGTTAAAGCTATAGACGCTGATTTCTTGCTATGTTCGGCGTATAAATTCTTTGGACCACACGTAGGGATTATGTATATAAAGAAAGAAATCGCAGACAAAGTTAGAACATTAAGGGTCATGGCAACTGATAATTGTGAGACTCCTCATAAATTTGAAACAGGAACTCCTGATGCCGAGACTATTATGGGAGCAGCAGAGGCGGTTGAATTTTTAGCAGATATTGGAGAAAGGCATGCTCAATATTTTAAAGATGAACTTAAAGGTTTAACAGGCAGAAGAAGAAATGTTGTTGCAGCTATGATGGCTATAGATGAATATGAAGAGGGGTTAGCCGTTCAACTGAGAACAAAATTCAGAGAATTTCCAGGCTTAAAGCTTTATGGTGTAGCGGAAGGTGAACCAAGAACATCAACTGTAACTTTTACTATTGATGGCGTTCATACACATGATATTGGAGTTTTCTTTGGAGACAGAGGTTTATTCGTTTGGGATGGAGATTTTTATGCTATCGAAACCATAAACAATGTACTTAAACTAGAAGAAAAAGGTGGTGTGCTTAGGATAGGTTTAGCCCCTTATACTTTACAAAGTGAAATTGATCGTGCGATTAAAGCCCTAGAAGATTTTTATAAGACACTAGAAAAGAAATAGGTGGAAAAATGACTTTAAATAATTATTCAGTTGCTTTTCCCACAAGAATTGAATTTGGGGAAGGTAAAATAAACGAAGTGGGTCATGAAGTTAAGTTGCTTAACGGCCAGAAGGTTCTAATTGTTGCAGATAAAGGAGTAATCGCAGCTGGGCTTGTGGAACCTGTTATTAATGCATTAAAAGACGAAGGTATTAAATATTACCTTTTTGATGAGGTGGTTCCTAATCCTAGAGACTACCAGGTTCAAAGAGGATATGAAATGTTTAGAAATAGAAGTATAGATGTCATAATAGCTATAGGCGGCGGAAGCTCCATGGATACAGCAAAAGCTATAGGGGTTCTCTTGACTCATGGCGGAGATGTTAAAGTATGGTGCGGTGAAGATTTGTTAGAAAGAGACATAACACCTGTCATAGCAATACCAACTACTGCAGGTACAGGTAGTGAAGTTACACCATTTGCTGTGGTTACAGATACTATGAAAGCGGAAAAACTAAATATAGTTGATATTAGGGTAGCGCCAAAAGTTGCGTTGATAGATCCATGTACAATACTTAATTTACCATCAACTATTATGGCCGCATGTGGTATTGATGCGATGACCCATGCTGTAGAAGCATATACTTGCAAAATTGCCACCCCCCATACTGATGCATTTGCTCTTTATGCAATCGAGATAATCAGCAAAAATTTAAGAGAAGCAGTATTAAATCCTAACTTAGAGAATTGCGCTAACATGATGATAGGGAGTACTATAGCTGGGTTAGCTTTTGGATTTTCAGATACGGCAGGGGTGCACTGCATGGCAGAAGCCCTAGGAGGTAGGTATGATTTGCCCCACGGTGTGGCGAATGCGATGATACTCCCTACTGTTACAGAGTACAATGTACCAGCCGATTATATTAAATATGCCAACATATCTAAGGCCCTTGGTGTAAACATAGAAGGAATGAAAACTGAAGACGCAGCATATCAATGTGTCACAGAATTTGAGAAGCTATGTAGTGATGTGAAAATTCCTAAAATGAGTGATTATGAAGTGATTAATAAAAGCGATTTTGGAGAATTGGCGAAGGCGGCAGAACGGAATGTTTCTACGCCAGATAACCCAAGGGAAATCAATGAGGAAATATTTTACGCACTTTTTCTAAAAGCTTACGAAAAATAAAAATATACGAAGCCATTTTATTATAGTGGCTTCGTATTTAATTCATACTCGTTTAATACTTTATAATAACTATTTAGTTTTGAATAGGTATACATCATATAATGAGCTTCGTAAGAATCATTAATACCAAGTAACAATTGGATTTTCTTTATTCTATATCGAATAGTGTTAGAATGCTGATATAGTTCTTCAGCTACATTGTTAATATTGCCGCTGTTTTTTATATAAGATAGCAGAGTCTTTTTAAAATCAGAAGCATATTCTTTGTCATGGGAATTGAATATAGTTTCCACATAGTTGTAATAATTAATCCCTTTTGTTGTGAATAAAACAGGATAGATTAGCTTTTCACCATGCAAATCATTAAACTTTACAAAGTTACTGCCTGAAATAATTGATGAAGCCAATGCAAATATGCTTTCTAAAATGGCTTCCTTTGATTTATTTATATTGTTGTTAAAACTGCTTACTCCTATATGTTGATTGGTAAATGTCAGTAGAGATTCTTTTATATCTTCTACAGTAGAATAAATTATATCCCATTGGCTGTCCGAGTAAGTTATTATTGCAAAAAGATTCTCCTCTCCAAATACAAGAGTATATACTAAATCTGTTTTGCTTAAAATATCCTTAACCGCATTTTTGCTTTGCATAATTAATTTTGAGTTTTTGCCGATATAAGATGATATGAATATATAATTATTGTTAAAGTATTTATTGATACCCATGCTAAGTTCTTTAATTCTGCTTTCATTGGTGGTATTTAATATCTCGTTCAACTTCTGTAATTGCATGTTGTTTAGAGAATTATTAATTAGCGAATTTTTTATAACGTAAATTATATCGTCAACATAAGTTGTTTCAAATACAAACACGGGAATTGATTTTTTCGATGCGTAATCAATGAGGTCTTTAGGCAGTTGAAAACTAAAAGTTTTTTTGACCGCGAATGCAGAAACCTCTTGTTCAAATACAGCGAAAAGGGAGTCCAAAACTGATTTGTCATGGTTATTATCTTTAAATCTCGCCAAAGTTGTTATAACAAATTCTCCCTTATTGAAGGTTTCCTTAACATCCTCTCTACTTTCCCAATCAAATATGGCGGTGCCTGAAACTTCATTGTTTAGCCCCGTGGTTTCGTTTATTTGTTTGAAATTATTAAACAATGGTAAAGAAAGTAATTCTGATAATATCACATTATCCTCCAAAAAAGATGGGCAAAGCCCATCTTATCTCATGTTAACCGTTAATTTTCTTTTCTTTTGTGAGCATACGCTCTTCCTTAGTAGGCATTTGCGCAAGCACGATTGCGCAAAACATTATCAAACATCCCAAGAATTCTCTCAGAGACAAACCTTCTCTTAGTAATAATATGCCAGCAAGAACCGCAAATACAGATTCTAAGCTGAGTATTAATGAGGCTACAGTCGGATCAGTATCTTTTTGACCAATTATTTGGAATGTATATCCCACGCCAGCTGAAATAACACCTGCATAAAGTATAGGCACTATTGCATCCCAGATTGCTGCAAAATTAGGGTCTTCAAATATTGCCATAAATATTAATGCTAGAACTCCAGAAACGAAAAATTGAATAGCTGATAGTTTCACCCCGTCAGCTAGGGGCGAAAAATGATCTATGATAAGAATATGAACGGCAAAAGCTACTGCACAAAGAAGCATTAAAGCGTCCCCTTTTGCTAAATGAAAACTATTAGCAGTCATAGCTAGAAGATATAGACCTATCGCAGCCAAGAAAACGCTAAACCATAAAAGTTTACGTGTTTTTTTGTGCAAGAATATTCCGCCTATTATAGGAACAAATACTATATACAAAGCAGTTATAAACCCCGCTTTACCAGCGGTAGTGTATTGTATACCTATTTGCTGTAAAGAAGTTGCCATAAATAAAGCGACTCCGCAAGCAACACCTCCCGTTATAAGGTTTTTCTTGTCCATAGCCAATTCTGATTCATCCTTTTCAGTGCCATCATCCCTTAGAAAAGGGTTGGGAGAAAAGATCTTAATAACAGGGATTAAAACAATACTTCCTAATATTAATCTCAGACTACTGAATGTGAAGGGACCAATGAAATCCATACTAGAACGTTGAGCCACAAAGGCTATGCCCCAAACCAAGGCGGTGGTTAATAGTAAGAGATTACCACGCATTTTCTTGCTCATAATTATTTTACCTTTCTTAATTAAAATTTAGATTGTGTCTTTTAAATATATGTAAGATGATATTTATTCAATTTTTGGATTTACGAAATTTTTAATATTGTATAGTAATATTTACATATGAATTGTCATATAGATAATTATAACAGAAATGTATTAATATTCAAGCCAAATAATTTCCTTTATTTACCCATTGCATTGTGTTAAAATTGTTTAGAAAGGTTGGAAATATGAATATTAGAGATAGAGTATATGTGGCAACATACGCAGAAAATTCTTTAAAAGCAATCAAAGAATATGGATTAGGAATGGAATCTAATCATATTTGTATTACCGAATGTCTGGATGAAGAAAGTACAATAAACACATTAAGGGAAGATGTTAACTATTGTAATTGCAAAGATAATTTAATAGTTCATGGCCCATTTACTGAAATAATCCCCATGGGGATAGATGGAAAAATAGTTGAGGCGGGCATGGAAAGACTGAATGAAGCTGCAGAATTTGCGATAAAAGCAGGGTCCAAGAAAATGGTGTTCCATACAGGGTTAATAACCGATATGTATTATGACTCATGGCACATTGAAAAATCTTCAAAATTTTGGGAAAGATTCATTAAGAATAAGCCGGATGATTTTAATATATGCATAGAAAATGTTTTCGAAACTAGCCCAATGGCGTTAAAAGAGATTATTGATATCATAGGAGATAAAAGGGTTGGGATTTGCCTTGATATAGGTCATGCCAACGCTAGAAAAAATGATTATGATATTTATGATTGGATTGAAATATTAGGTAAAAGAATAAAGCATTTTCACATCCATAATAACGATGGAACAAAAGATTCTCACAAACCTTTAGGTGATGGGAGTTTGGATTATCATAAGGTGTTTGATTGCATAACGAAAAATTGTGATGAATGCGTTACTTACACAATTGAAAGTATGAACTGCATAGAAAGCATAAAATGGCTTGAGGAGGGTGAGTATATATGAATAAAATGGAGCAGGAATTGACGGAATTATTAAAGGATGTAAAATCTCTAGATGAAACTGCGGTTAAAGCGGCAAAAGAAAGACAAGATTATTTGGCAAAACCTCCCGGAAGTTTAGGGTATTTAGAAGAAATTTCCATAAGGTTAGCAGGTATAACTGGGAAGATAAAAAATGATGTTAAAAAGCAAGCGGTATTAGTCTTTTCGGCAGATAATGGAGTGTGTGAGGAAGGTATTGCCTCTGCTCCTCAGCAAGTAACATTATCTCAAACAGTAAATTTCACCAGAAGAATAACAGGGGTGTCATCTATGGCCAAATACTTTGACTTTGATTTGTTAGTAGTAGATATGGGTGTAGCCATGGATATTCCAGAAGACTTATATACCAATGATATGATAGTTGAGGAAAATGGAGAAAAAAGAATAACAAAAGGAATTGTTTATAGAAGCTTAGGAAAAGGGACAAAAAATTTATTTAAAGAGCCAGCTATGACTAGAGAAGATGCTTTAAATGCAATATTCATAGGTATTGAAGCTGTAAAATCATCTAAAGAATGTGGAATAGAATTATTTGGTGTAGGTGAAATGGGTATCGGAAATACCACCACCAGTTCATGTGTGCTTGCATCCTTAACTGATTTACCGGCAAAAGATATTGTTGGGAGAGGTGGGGGATTGGATGATGCTGGCCTAAACAAAAAAGTAAGAGTAGTTGAAGAATCCACTAAGAATCTAAGCAGTGAGGATCCAATAGGAATTATAGCTGCGGTAGGTGGTTTTGATATTGGGGCTATGGTGGGGGCATTTTTAGGAGCGGCTATTTATAGAATACCAGTAGTAATAGATGGATTTATATCGGCAAATGCGGCTTTATTGGCAAAAACCATATGTCCTGAAGTTACAAACTTTATGTTCGCATCTCACAAGTCATACGAAAAAGGTTACATGAAGGCAATGAACGAGCTTGATATGAAGCCAATGTTTAGTTTGGGAATGAGACTTGGAGAAGGAAGTGGTTGCCCGATAGCATTTAAAATAATTGAAGCTGCCAGTGGAACTATGAATTTAATGTGGACATTGGAAGAAGCAAGTATAGATGCAGATTACTTAGAAGAGATAAGAGATAAAAACTTATTTTAGAAGGGAGTGTTAATGAACTGTTTTATTAGTGGCGGTTGCAAAAACGGAAAGTCATATTATGCTCAGCATATTACAAAAGAAATAGCAGAGAAAAATGGTCTTCCACTATATTATATAGCGACGATGATTCCCACAGATGAAGAAGATCATATTAGAATAGAAAGACATATGAGAGAAAGAGATGGTTGGGGTTATATTACAATAGAGCAGCCTACCAACATCTTGAATGTTTTTGATAAAGCTGATAAAAACGGTGTATTTCTTTTTGACAGTGTTACAGCGCTTCTCATGAACGAGATGTTTCCTATTAATGGTGAACCCGTTTTAAACGCGGGGAATAAAATATCTTCAGAGTTAGAAGAGTTTTGTAAAACATCAAACAATACGGTATTTGTTTCTGATTATTTGTATTCTGATTCCAATAATTTTGATGATTTAACAGATAAATACCGAGAAAGTTTAGCTAGACTAGACAGGACTTTGGCAAAATCATGTGACAAAGTTATAGAAGTAGCATATGGATTCACAAAGGTTCATAAATAGGAGTGGGAAATGAAAATAGTTACAGGATTTTTTATGGCATGGAGCAATTTTTTGGCATTGCCTTGTCCATATAAAAAATGGGACGAAAATTCAAGAGGGGTCATGATAGCATTATTGCCTTCAATAGGAGCGGTAATTGGAGCTGTTTGGATGCTTCTTTTAGCAATTATAATTAACATAGATATGCCAGTTATATTCGCGGCATTTTTGATGATGCTCTATCCTTATAGAGTTTCTGGGTTTTTTCATTTAGATGGTTTTATGGATTGCACAGATGCAATTATGTCCAGAAGACCTCTTGAGGATAGACAAAGGATTCTTAAGGATTCTAGCGTTGGGGCTTTTGCTGTAATTGCCCTTGTAATGTTGGTTTTATGCATGTATACAGCAATGATGAGTGGTGCCGTTTTTGCAAACAAGTGGAGTTTTTTTATAATTCCAATCGCTAGCAGAAGTATAGCATCTTTTTCAGTAATGTCGTTCAAACCCATTGGACATAGCCAGTTTGCAGGGGATTATCAGATGGGTAAAAGCATAATCGAAAAGGTGCTTACACTGATACAGACTTTAATATTTTTGACATTGGCCATCCTTATTACTTCAGAAGTATTTGAAGTTCTAGCCGTATTTGCCGTTGCATATATAGCCGGATTTTTAACATCAATATATGGAAAGAACCAATTAGGCGGTTATTCTGGGGATATTGCAGGTATGTCCATTGTTGTCTCCGAACTTGCAGCAGTTATTTTATTAATATTTATTTAGGAGTTGTGATGAAATTAATTTTTGGTGGAGCTTTTCAAGGAAAGCTTGAATATGTATTAGAACAATATGATTTAAAAGAAGAAGAAGTATACACATGTACAAGGGATAATATCGATATTGATTATTCGAAAAAAGTTATTGATAATTTAGAAGAGTTTATCTATGCATGCAATGAAAAAGAAATTGAAGCAAAAGAACTAATTTCAAAAAATATGGATAAATTAAGAGATAAAATAATAATATGTGATGACATTACCCAAGGTGTTGTTTCCATGATTAGGATAGAAAGAGATTGGAGAGAGATGGTGGGAAGAACTATGCTTATGCTAGGCAAGGAAGCAGATGAAGTAGTTAGAATATTTTGTGGGATACCCGACAAAATTAAATAGGAGAACAGAATGAGTTCATACATATGTTTTATTAGACACGGGATAACCGAAGGAAACCAGAAAAAATGGTTTTATGGTAGCGTGGATATACCTTTAGTAAATGAAGGTATCAAAGAGTTAAATAAGTTGAAAAACAAGGGCCTATATCCCCATGAAAAAGAAGCCATTTATTATACAAGTGGAATGACCAGAACGGAGCAGACTTTAAAATTGCTATATGGTGAAGTAGAGCATGCAATAATCCCTGAATTAAGAGAAATGAATTTTGGTGATTATGAATGTAAAACTTACGATGAGCTTAAAAGCGATGATGATTTTAATCGCTTTGCATATACAAATGATTTAGAATACAGATTCCCCAATGGAGAAAGTAAAATAATCTTTGCGAATAGGGTATATAAAGGGTTGAACAAGCTTATAGATAATCATTTAAATAATACTGTGCCTTCTATTGTAATAGCTCACGGAGGGGTAATAACAGCAAGTCTTGATAGGCTTTTTCCTGAAGAATCAAAAAACATGTGGGATTGGATGCCAAAGCCAGGGAGAGGTTATAAAATTTACTTTAAACAAGGAAAGCCAGATAGATATGAGGTAATTTAACAAAAATTGATAAAGATAATAAAATAAATTATTGACATTACACAATTTTACTGCTAATATATATACAACTTAAGATTAAATATTTTGTAGGAAAGGAGTTCACAATGTACATAAGAAAAATGATGATGGAAATGAATATGATGGGCATGTGCATGTGTACTGCTAAAAAACGAATGTAGGTATTTAATCTAACTTAATGCTAGTTGAAAATCTGTGTAGATTTTCATGTAATAAGAATGCTAAGCAGGCCGTTATGACCTGCTTTTTTGTTTATTAAAGGAGAAGAAAAGTGTCAAATAGTGAAACAATAATTAATTTAAAAAACGTTACTAAAGACTTTGATACAAAGGATGGGATTTTAAGGGCCCTTAATGATATTAGCATTGATGTTAAGGAAGGTGAAATATATGGGATAATTGGCCTAAGTGGTGCAGGGAAAAGTACTTTAGTAAGATGTATTAACCTATTAGAAGAGCCAACACTTGGAAATGTAGTATTTAATGGAGAATCGCTTTCTGGTTTAAAGAAGAAGGAGTTAAATTTAAGACGTAGAGAAATAGCAATGATCTTTCAGCAATTTAACTTATTGATGCAAAAAAATACATTGGAAAATGTTTGCTTTCCCCTACAAATTGCAGGAATGAAAAAGAAGGATGCTATAGCTAGAGCAACTGAGTTGTTAAAAATGGTAGATTTGGGGGATAGATTAAGCTCATATCCGTCCCAATTATCAGGTGGGCAGAAACAAAGAGTCGCTATAGCTAGAGCGTTAGCGAATAACCCCAAAGTACTCCTTTGTGACGAGGCAACAAGTGCTTTAGACCCTAAAACCACAAGATCAATACTAAGGCTTTTAAAGGGCATAAATAAAGATTTAGGGATTACTATAGTTATAATAACTCATGAAATGAGTGTTATAGAGCAGGTTTGCGATAGAGTTGCAATAATAGAAGCGGGAGAAATCGCCGAAGAGGGCAAGGTAGATGAGATTTTTACTAAACCAAAGACTAAAGCAGCTAAAAGGTTGGTATTTCCTGACCAAGAAAAAACCGATGGTTTGACAGGGGAAAATCTTGTTAGATTGGTATTTGATGGAAAGACATCATATGAACCTATAATATCTAATATGGTTGTGTATTCTAAAGTACCGGTGAATATAATCTATGCTAATATTCAAAATGTTGAAGGTGTTAATAAAGGTCAAATGGTATTAGAATTAGCCAAGGAAAAGGATGTTAGAAAAAAGCAGCTGGGCTATCTAATCGATCACAATGTGGCATTTGAAGAAATTGGGGAGGTGAAATGATGACGGAACTGTTTTTACAAGGATTATGGGATACGATTTATATGACTATAGTAGCTACATTAATTGCATATATTATAGGACTTCCTTTGGGGGTTTCGTTAGTTGTAACTGATAGCGATGGTATATATCCTATGCCTATTTTACATAATATAATCGGGCTATTGGTAAACGTGGTAAGGTCAGTACCTTTTCTTATACTCCTTATTGCAATGATTCCTTTAACTAGAATAGTAGTAGGAACTTCAATTGGTACCAATGCTACAATCTTCGTGCTTATTGTAGCAGCAGCCCCATTTATAGCGCGAATGGTTGAATCATCCATCAAAGAAGTTGATGCAGGTGTAATAGAGGCAGCGCAATCAATGGGTGCTAGCAATATGACGATAATTTTAAAGGTAATGCTTAGTGAAGCGAAGCCCGCATTAATAGTCGGTACGGCTCTTTCTACTATAACAATACTGGGATATTCGGCCATGGCAGGAGTTATAGGAGGTGGCGGCTTAGGTGATATAGCAATTAAATACGGTCTATATCATTATGAAGCCGAAATCATGTGGATGGCAGTGGCCATATTAGTAATAGTAGTTCAAGTATTGCAAGAAATAGGAATGCGTTATGCAAGAAAAATTGATAACAGATTATAGAGAGGATTAAATTATGAAAAAAAATATTTTAAAATTATTATTAGTTGTTACTTTGTCTAGTTTATTACTAGTAGGATGTGGTAATGATAGTTCAGATGAGGCAGAAGATAAAGTTATAAAAGTAGGTGCAACACCATCTCCCCATGCAGAAATATTGAACTATATCGCTACTGAAGTGGAAGAACAGGGCTACACTTTGGAAATAGTAGAATTTCAAGATTATGTATTACCAAATACAACTGTAGATGAAGGTGAATTGGATGCCAATTATTTCCAACATCTACCATACTTGGAAGACTTTAATAATAATAAAAATACAAAGTTAGCTTCGGTTGGTGCCATTCATTATGAGCCTTTAGGAATATATGTTGGTGTTAAAACCGATATAAAAGGCCTAGAAAAAGGTGACAAAGTGGGAGTTCCAAACGATACTACAAATGAAGCTAGAGCATTGCAGCTACTACAAGCAGAAGGCGTGATAACTTTAAAAGATGGAGTTGGTTTAGAGGCTACAAAAATCGATATAGTTGAAAATCCTTATGAGATTGAAATTATTGAACTTGAAGCTGCAATAATTCCTAGAAGCTTGCCTGATTTAGCTCTTGCAGTTATTAATGGTAATTATGCTATAGACGCTGGATTAACTACAGGTGATGCAATTGCATTTGAATCAGTAGATTCCGAGGCGGCAGAAGAGTTTGCAAATATCTTAGTAGTAAAGAAAGGTAATGAAAATGAAGAGTTTGCTCAAGTTCTTTACTCAGCATTAACTAGTGAAAGTGCAAGAGACTTTATGGAAGAAGAATACAAAGGTGCGGTATTACCAGCATTTTAAGAATTCCGATAAAGGGCCTTAAACAATAGAAGAGAGAATAAAAAGTGTCTGCTAAGGTTCCTAAGATATGCATAAGCGGGCGCTTTTCGATTTTGCCCAAAATGAGTAATTTGTTACAATAAATTGACGCTTGCAACATTAAGCGTTAAAGTTATAACAAAAGAAAGTTGGGTAATAGTATGGTAAAAGTTTATGAAAAAAATCGCTGCAAAGAAATGACTGAAAGTGAAAAGTATGCCTTATTAGATAATATAATAAAGGATTATGATAAAAAAGAGAGCAATCTAATTCAGATTTTACATATTGGACAAGTAATCTTTGGCTGCTTACCTTTGGAAGTGCAGATATTTATTGCTGAAAGAATGGATTTGCTCCTCTCAAAAGTTAGTGGTAAAGCTTTGAATAATATTTTTGTTTTATTCATAAATTTTCCTAGTTTATTTGCTGTGATATTATATATCTCTTAGGAATTCTTTTAAAAACTAAATATGCCAATAAGATTTTTAAGATGTCGCCTAGTATAAAAGGAAAGACACATAATGTTAGAGTTGTAGTGAGATTAGATTCTGTTATATACATAAACCAAAGACTACCTAGTATGTAACACATTACATTGCCAAGAACTATACCTATAAAAATTTTATAATCGTGGTTTTTAGATAATATACCGCTAAGAAGAGCAATGAAAATGTATCCCATCAAATAACCACCAGTAGGTCCAACAAGTACTCCAAATCCAGAAGAAAACCCGCTAAAAACAGGCATTCCAACTATGCCTATAAATATATATATAATTTGTGATATAGCTCCCAATCGTGCGCCCAATACTAGGCCTGACATTATTACTGCAAAAGTAGCCATATTAATCGGTACTGGTGTAAAAGGCAATGGTATTGTTATCCATGAACAAATAGCAGTAATTGCCACAAATAGTCCTATTAAGCTTATTTTATATGATTTCATAATATTATTTCCCCGCTAATTATGCTTTCTACCTCTCCCTTTTTAGTGCCATCTAAATGTTCTATTATCAACTCTCCGTTTTCTCCGATGTCTAAAACTTTTACGGTTAAAAGTTTATTTGAAAAAGTATTGAGTTTAATTTTTCTATTTATCATAAAGCAGTTTGACTTGTATTCTTCTATTATTTTTTTACTATCCAAGTTCCTATGATTGTAAAAAAGTTTATTTAGATTGTTAATAATCGCTATAGCCAAATCATTTCTTGTAAAATTCTTATCCGTAAAATCATCAATAAAACCAGCTTTATCTTTTAGTTCTAAAGGTAGACCATAATGATAACAATTTACACCTATGCCTATTATGATACGATCAAATAACTGAGTTTCTAAATTAAATTCTCCTTCAGTCAATATACCACATAGTTTTTTTTCATTCATATAAATATCATTAACCCATTTTAATTTAGTGTCTATTTTGCAGATTTCCGAAATAGAATCTCTCACTGCATTGGCTACAGCACAAGTTATTAGCATTGTATCACCTTGTCCCAGTTTGGGGTTAAAGGAATATGACATATATAATCCTTTACCTTTTGCTGAAATAAATTCACGACCCAATCTTCCTTTACCTAGGGTTTGACCATCGGCAATTACAACAGTTGGCATATTTACTATTGCACTGTTTTTTATATATTCATTAGTTGACTTTAATTCATCGAATACTGTAATATCTGTTTGAGTATTTTTAGATATTATAACATTTGATAAAATATCGGATTTTGATATCAACTTATAACCTTTGCCATGGATACTGCTTATTTCATAACCTGAACATTTAAGCTTTTCTATTACTTTCCATACAGAATTTCTGCTAATATTTAGCATCAATGCAAGTTTTTCTCCTGACAGATATTCTTTGTCTCTATATTCAATTAAGAGAGCTAATATTTCGCTGTCTGTTTTCATAAGAGCCTCCTTTTTAGCGAAGTTTAGCAGATTTCGAAAGGTTTGTCAACTTAATTTTGTAACAGGGTGACTAAAGGGCTATTGAATTTAAAGCATAAAAAAAGTATAATTACCTAGATGTTTAGATTTGGAGGGGAAAGTGGATAAGAATAATTTAAATAAAGCAATAGAATTGAGACATGAATTGCATAAAATAGCAGAATTGTCCGAAAAGGAAATAAATACTAAAAAGCTTTTGATAAAATACATAAAAGAAAACACAAGCTTAGAAGTTATTGATAAAGGACTTTGGTTTTACGCCAAATATGACGCTAAAAGCCCAGAAAACCCCATTGGTTTTAGGGCAGACTTTGATGCTATAAGCGTAGATGAAACTATCAAATTACCCTACGCATCGAAGAACAAAGGAGTTTCTCACAAATGTGGCCATGACGGTCATGCGGCTACACTTATGGGGTTAGCTTTGGAGATTGACAAATACGGAGCTAAGCGAGATACATATTTTGTATTTCAACATGCCGAAGAAATCGGAACTGGGGCGAAGCTTGCATCTGAAATAGTTTTAGAAAAAAATATAAAGGAGATATATGCTTATCACAATTATCCAGGTATTCCTCTTGGTAATATAGGAATTACTGACGCTACTGTGTGTTTTGCATCCATGGGGATTATTATTAAGCTCCATGGAGTTTCGTCTCATGCAAGTGAACCAGAAAAAGGTATAAACCCTGCTTTTGCTGCAGCAAATATAATTAACAAATTATGCGAATTAACAAGCGTTGATATAAATAAAGGGCTAGTATTGGCTACAGTTGTACAAGTTGACATTGGTGAGGAAGCCTTTGGAGTGTCGGCCCATGAAGGTAAACTTTCAATTACTTTAAGAGCAGAGATTGCTGAAGAAATGGGAAAATTAAAAACAAATATTGAAGAATTCACAAAAGAACAGGTTGAAAAATATGGACTTAGTTTAGAAATAGAATACTCGGATATATTCCCTGAAACTAGAAACAATAAAAAAGCTGCCGATAAAATTAGAAATATAGCAAGATCAAATGGCTATAATATATATGAAATGGAAGCCTTGAGAACTTCAGAGGATTATGGATACTTTTTAGAAAAAACTAAAGGTGCAATGATGTGGATTGGAGCAGGTACTGATAGTCATCCATTACATTCAGTAGAGTATGATTTTAACGATGATTTGATAGAAATTGCTGTGGATTTTAATAAACTTTTGATATGGAGAGGCGATGAATAAGGAGACTATTACAAAAACCAACTGTGATTTTAATGAAGAACTTGAAAAATCAATGGAAATAAATGAAGAGTATGATGTTAATGAATGGATATATGTTCCTTGTGAATATAAAAACTATAGGTATATTTTAGGGACCAAAGGCGAAAATCCTCTAATTTGCATAGGCATAAATCCTTCAACTGCAAAACCTAATGAGCTTGATAACACTCTTAAATCAGTTAAAAGAATAGCA
>Ga0209931_1000906_pt1 | contig 16937 bp, 14 predicted proteins | sample SalPonR1_B_D1_MG_FD_185697 | JGI IMG/M metagenome (GOLD analysis project Ga0209931, IMG submission 185697) | Salt pond soil microbial communities from South San Francisco under conditions of wetland restoration - Salt Pond MetaG R1_B_D1_MG... ...
CTTACTGCCATATCCGACTCTATGTCTTGCACTTCACCATTGACTCGAACCTTTGTATATCCTTGTTTTTTTATTTGTTGAAAAAGCTCCCTGTAGTGTCCTTTTCTCGATCTAACGAGCGGAGACAGAATGGCAATTTTCTTTCCCTCAAAGCGTTCGAGGATCTCCTCTAATACTTGTTTCTCAGTATATTGGACCATCTCCTTACCCGTATCAAAAGAATACGCTTTTGCAGCTCGCGCATATAAAAGCCTAAGGAAATCATATATTTCAGTAATGGTACCTACTGTAGACCTCGGATTGTTTCCGGTGGTCTTTTGTTCGATGGAAATCACTGGACTCAAGCCAGTAATTTGCTCTACGTCAGGACGCTCCATTTCACCGATAAATTGGCGAGCGTAGGCAGAGAAGGTTTCCATATACCGCCGTTGCCCCTCTGCATATATGGTATTAAATGCCAGAGAGGACTTCCCACTTCCACTGACCCCTGTCAGGGTGGTCATTTTGTAATGGGGAATTTCAACGTGTACTGACTTGAGATTATTCTCATTTGCATTCACGATGTGAATAGACGTAGATTTATTTTTAGTCATATTTTATTCAATTGTTCGGGCCACTTATCTCTGCTAGCCACTGCTTTGTCATGTGGCGTACTAATTTTCTCAAAGGCTGCGAAACAGCCTCTACGGCTTCAATTACATCCTCCGCTGTAGTTTCCCGAATGGCCTCGGGTGGATAACAGACATTAGATACCACTGAACTTACAACCACTTTGCGACCCATATGTTTTGCGACGAGCACCTCGGGTACGGTTGACATACCCACGACATCAGCTCCCAACTTATGAATCATTTTATATTCTGCAGGGGTTTCAAGACTGGGTCCGGCCCACGCCCAATAAACTCCCTGGTGTGCCTCTAAATCAAATGCCACAGCCTGCGCGCATGCTTCGGCATTCCAGTCGGGATCATAGGTATGTAACATATCGGGAAAGCGAGGTCCAAGTGTCTCGTCGTTAGAACCGCGAAGGGGGTGATCAGGCATCATGTTTATGTGGTCACGTATAAAAACGATATCCCCTGTTTTCATCTCGGGGTTAACACTGCCGGCCGCGTTAGAAATCCAAATAAACTCTAAGGGAAATAAACACATCATGCGGATAGGAAACGTGAGCTGTTTCATGCTATATCCTTCATAATAGTGAAAACGACCGGACATCATGATCACCGGTTGCCCATCCAAATAACCAAAGAAAAATGCATCCCCGTGAGCCGGTGCAGTGGCCTGTGGAAGATCGGTAAAATCTCCATAGGGAATCCGCATGGGATGCTCGAGCTCCTCGACTAATCCTTTCAAGCCCGTACCCAAAACATAAGCTGCCCGAGGTGTTTGGGGTAAGGCCCGGGAAAGCTGTTCAAAAGCAGTGCGAAGGGAAGCTGATTTTTGTGACATAAGGTGTTTTCCGTCTTATGGAGAATAAATATAAGTATGAGATGCTCGTCAAAGCCAAAACGCAAAGATATTATAATGCCCAGGAATTAGAAAGAACTACTGCTTGTTCTACACTTTTAATCTCCCGATAGATATTTCATAAAATTTTAGTTCCCGCTAGTCAAATAACTATAATTTTCATCCCAAGTCTGTCTGCAATTACAAATCCTTGCATTCCTCTTAGAAAAACGTTATCTTTGTGGGGAATTTAGAGGGAAGGGAGCAGATCGTTCCCTTTTTTTTATGCAACGGAATGATGACGGCAGCTGAACATATAGAGAAAAAATTAGAAGAAAAGTTTAAAGAATCGGAGTACGAGAGTTGCTTTTGCGTTGAGGTAAAGGAAGTGCAGCGTGGCCGTAAAATCGAAGTCTATATCGACTGTGACACGGGCGTGGATTTCACGACTTGTAGAAAGATAAGTCGATTTTTAGAAGAGGATTTGGATGAGTCACCTCTGGTTAAAGAAAACTATATATTAGAAGTTTCTTCACCCGGTGCACGAAGACCCCTTTTGCTTTTGCGTCAGTATGGTAAGCACGTAGGACGCAAATTGGAAATTAAACTGACGGACGGCGAAAAGTTCGACGGTCGCTTACTCGATGTTTTGGAAAACAGTATTATCGTGGAACGGCGGATTGTCGAAAAAGAGGGAAAACGTAAAATTCGAAAAAAAGTGGAAAGTGAAATCGCTTTCCCAGCTATAGATACAGCGCGCGTCAAACTTGCTATTTAATAATAACAGCTCATAAACGAATACATATATGAATTTGGTCGAAACCTTTAATGAATTCAAGGCCGGAAAGAATATCGACCGGCCTACGATGGTCAAAGTACTTGAAGATGTTTTTCGAACCCTGATCAAGAAGAAATACGGTTCGGATGAAAACTTTGATATCATTGTCAATACGTCCAAGGGAGACCTGGAAATGTGGCGCGTAAGGGAGATTGTGGCAGATGGAGAGGTTACCGATCAGAATAGTCAGATCTCCATCAGTGAGGCTCAAGCTATAGAGGACGATTACGAAGTAGGTGAAGAGTGCTATGAAGAGTTGTCGCTAGTCGACTTTGGCCGCCGCGCCATTATGGCAGCGCGCCAGACGCTTATCGCTCGAATCATGGAGCTTGAAAAAGATGAAATCTTTAAAAGATATTCAGACCGCGTAGGCGATATGATCATCGGTGAAGTGCATCAAATTTTGAAGCACGAAGTACTCATTCTCGACGATGCCACCGATAATGAGTTGGTTATGCCGAGAAGAGAAACAATTCGAGGAGACTTTTTCCGCAAGGGCGATATGGTAAGAGGCGTAATCACAGAAGTGGAAATGAGGAACAATAATCCGACAGTAATTGTTAGTCGTACTGCACCTAAGTTCCTCGAACGACTCATGGAACAGGAAGTGCCAGAAATTGAAGACGGTCTCATTACGATCAAAAAAATAGTCCGAATGCCTGGCGAAAGAGCTAAGGTAGCGGTAGAGTCCTATGACGATCGGATTGATCCCGTAGGTGCTTGTGTCGGTATGAAGGGATCTCGAATTCACGGAATTGTGAGAGAGTTACGCAATGAGAATATAGATATCGTGAATTATACGACAAATAATGTGTTGTTTATCCAACGCTCATTAACCCCCGCAAAGGTTTCTCGCATCGATTTAAATGATGAGGAGAAAACAGCGAAGGTATACTTAGAGCAAGATCAAGTTTCCCTGGCCATTGGTAAAGGGGGATCAAATATTAAACTTGCTGGGCGCCTGACCGGATACGAAATTGATGTCCTTCGAGACGATGTCATGCAAGAAGTTGAAGATATTGACCTGGAAGAGTTTTCAGATGAAATCGAAGAGTGGGTAATTGAACAACTAAAAGACATTGGGTGTGATACTGCCAGATCAGTATTAAATTTAACTCGTGAAGAATTGCAACGTCGCACAGACCTCGAAGTAGAAACTATCGATGCCGTGCTTCAAGTCTTGATCAATGAATTTGAAGAAGACGAACTATAATGCATATCTTCGCAGACCAAAATATCACTTGGATATAGAATATCAGTATATCCGCTAACTGAAAGAGGAGAAAATAAACGAATGGCGAAACGCTTAGTAAAAATCGCGAAGGAATTAAACGTCGGAGTGGCTACTATTGTAGAACACTTGAACGAGAATGGGTTTGATATTGACAACAAACCTACGGCCAAGGTAAGCGATGAAATGTATGATGAGCTTTTAAAAGCATTTGAAAGTTCCATTTCCGTGAAAGAGCAAGCGGATCAAATCACTCTCGGCTACAATAAGGAGAAGGAAGAAGAACCAGTCAAAAAAGCTGAGTCTGATGCAGCCAAATCCACTCCAAAGGAAGAGGTAGAACAGAAAGAGGCAGAAGCTCCTGAACCCGAAAAGTCCGAAGAAAAAACTCCTGAAACTGTACCGGAGGAAGAGAAGAAAGAAAAGGCAGGCAAAGAAGAGAAGGTAGACAAAAAAGAACCTGAGCCGGAAAAAGAATCTGAAGAGGGTAACCGACGAGTTAAAGGTCCCAAAGTAGTCGGAAAAATAGACTTGGACAAGGAGAAAAAGGAAGCAGCTGAACGCAAGAAGAAAGCCGCGGCAGCAAAAAAGGAAAAAGAAGAAGAAAAAGCACGGGAAAAAGAGGAGAAACAGAAGAAAGAAAAAGAAGCCGAGGAGGTTAAAAAGTCCAAAGAAGAAGCAAAAGAAGAGGAGAAAAGCAAAACTCCAAAAGGCATCAAGTCGCCACCTGAAGGGGAAGCTGCAACAGACAGTGCCTCAGATGCAGGAAGCACTGATGAGGGTAGCGCTGAGGAAAGTGTTGTTAAAACAAAAGCGCCAACGCTTAAGGGCTTAAAGGTTCAGGGTAAAATAGACCTGAAAAAATTCGATAAAAAGAAAAAGAAGAAAAAAGAAGAAGACAGCGACAGTAAACCTAAACGCAAGCGCCGCCGCAGAAAGGTAGTGCCTAACGTTAAAAATAAAGGTCAACGCCGCGGAGCAAAAGGAAAACGAAAAGGTCGCGAGGAGCCTCAAGAGATCACTCAAAAGGAAATCGAAGAGAAAATCAAGGCCACAATGGCCCGAATTTCCGGAGGTAAAAAGTCGCGTCGATCAAAATCAACACGTAAGGATAGCCGCGAGAAACAGCGCGAGCAGGAAATGCAACAGCAGGAACAGCTCGAACAGCAGGAAGAGAAAAAGTTGGAAGTTACGGAGTTTGTTTCCGTGTCTGACTTGGCAAGCCTTATGGATCTGAGTCCAACGGATATTATTACAACCTGCATGAATCTTGGCGTTATCGTATCGATAAATCAGCGACTAGATGCGGAGATCATAGAACTCGTTGCAGATGAATTTGATTACGATGTCGAGTTTATTTCCGCTGAAGAACAAACAGAAGAAGAAGATATCTTACATGACGAGGATGAAAACTTGAGTCCACGCTCACCTATTATTACAGTAATGGGACACGTGGATCACGGTAAAACATCCCTCCTGGATTACATTCGATCTGAAAATGTAGCTTCTGGTGAGGCAGGGGGTATCACTCAGCATATCGGTGCTTATGAAGTAACTTCAAAAGAAGGCAAAAAAGTTACCTTTTTAGATACGCCGGGTCACGAGGCCTTTACAGCTATGCGTGCACGGGGTGCCAAAGTAACGGATGTTGCGATTATCATCATTGCAGCCGATGATCGAATCATGCCCCAAACCAAAGAGGCGATTTCTCACGCTGAAGCCGCTGGGGTCCCTATGGTATTTGCTATCAACAAAATAGATAAGCCGGGTGCAGATCCGGAACGTATAAAAAATGAGCTCGCTCAAATGAATTACCTCGTTGAGGATTGGGGTGGAAAATATCAATCTCAGGATATATCAGCAATGACCGGAGAAGGAATTCCCGAGCTGGTTGAAAAAATTACGCTGGAAGCAGATGTTTTAGAACTGAAAGCAAATCCGGATCGGGAAGCAATCGGTGTGGTTCTAGAGGCCTCCTTAGATAAAGGTAGAGGGTATACAACCAATGTGCTTATTCTAACCGGAACACTCCGAATAGGTGATCCAATCATTGCAGGTGAACACTCTGGCCGAGTAAAAGCCATGTATAATGAAATCGGAGAGCGCGTAAAGGAAATTGGCCCTGCTCAACCAGCACTAATATTAGGTTTAAGTGGTGCGCCACAAGCGGGCGAACGCTTCAAAGTAACCGAATCGGAACAAGAAGCTCGACAGATTGCGACGAAACGAGCTCAAATCCTTAGAGAGCAAAATACACGAGCGTCTAAGCGAATTAGTTTGGATGAGATCGGTCGTAGACTTGCCCTAGGTACCTTTAAGGAATTGAACTTGATCGTTAAAGGTGATGTGGATGGATCCATAGAGGCATTAAGTGACTCCTTAATCAAACTCTCTCAGGAGACGGTTCAGGTAAATGTCATTCATAAAGCGGTAGGTCAGATCATCGAGTCTGATGTACTACTGGCCTCGGCCTCAGATGCCATTATCATTGGCTTCCAGGTACGACCTTCTATGAATGCAAGAAAACTCGCAGAGAGTGAAGGAGTAGAAATCAAGTCTTACTCTATCATCTACGAAGCCATTGAAGAAATCAAAATGGCGATTGAAGGGATGTTGGAACCGACCAAGGAAGAGAAAATTGTCTGCCAGGTGGAAGTTCGCGAAATATTTAAGATCAGTAAGGTGGGAACCATCGCTGGTTGTATCGTTCAGGAAGGGAGAATAACCCGAAACACGAATATTCGCGTCATTCGTGACGGAATCGTCATTTATCCGACTAAAGAAGGCGTCGTAGGTGAGGTCGACTCACTAAAACGCTATAAAGACGACGTCAAAGAAGTCAAAAACGGTATGGAGTGTGGACTCTCCGTTAAGAACTTCAACGACATCAAGGTAGGAGACATGATTGAAGGTTATGAGATTATCGAGATAGCTCAGACATTGGACTAAAGAAAGTCACTTTCAATTCTTGATATGCGCACTAATAGGCCCCTCTCCGCAGCGGCACGGACTCAGCTATTGAACGAAAAAGCAGTGCAGTACGAACAGCCTGACTTTATCGAAGAAGACCCTATCGCACTTCCTCACCAGTTTCAAAGCCTGCAGGATATTGAAATTATTGCCTTCTGGGTCTCCATCTTAGCTTGGGGCCGTCGGCAAACCATAATCGATAAAGGCTTACAACTTATCGAATTGATGGAGGGACGACCGCATCATTTCATTTTACATCACGATCGAAAGCAAGCGGAACGGTTTTTAGCGTTTAAGCACCGTACTTTTAATGCAACTGACACCCTGTACTTCCTGCGTTTTTTGCAGAATTATTACAAGAAGCACGACTCACTGGAAGACGCTTTTAGTCAGCATCTGAGTCCTGAAGATGAAACCATAGAATCCGCACTCATCGGTTTTCAGCAATCTTTTTTTAGTCTGCCCGATGCACCGCGTCGCACCCAAAAACACATCGCTACACCAGAGCGCAAATCGACCTGCAAAAGACTCAATATGTTTCTGCGATGGATGGTGCGCCCAAATACCAATGGCGTTGACTTCGGACTATGGACAAGCATACGCACTGACCAACTTTGTCCTCCACTAGATGTACATGTGGAACGCGTAGCAAGAACTCTGGGACTGCTGAAAAGAAAAACGAGAGATTGGAAGGCCGTGCTGGAATTGCGAGAGGAATTGGTAAAACTTGACCCTACTGACCCCATAAAGTATGATTTTGCTCTCTTTGGAATCGGTAGGTATGAGGATTTATGAAGTGCCTACCTATTCCATGGTGCAGATTTATTCAATGGATTCAGAAACGCTCAATCTCACACCCTACACCGGCAAGTAAAGTGGGTAAGGGATGCGGAAGGCCTTTGGGTCCCGCGGATCGCCGTTGGCGATCGCGAGGACGGCACCCTGTAGCAGCCCGGCCCTCGAGCGCCGCAGGCGCCTCGGGGATACCCCCAAATAAAAAAGAAAAAGAGAAGACCTATTTTCCCACATCATTTCTGAGCATCTCCTGTTAGTACTTTGTACCTTAGTCTTGTAAATACCAAATTATGAAACGACCTGCTTTCTTGATGATTTTAGACGGTTGGGGCCTCGGAACTGATCCAAAGGCCGATGCCATTCGCCAGGCACACACTCCATTTATGGATAAGCTTATGAACGATTATCCAACTGCTGAACTGACCACTTTTGGTGAAGAGGTCGGTCTGCCGGAGGGCCAAATGGGCAATTCAGAAGTGGGGCATCTCAATATTGGAGCAGGACGAATTGTGTATCAAGATCTGGTTAAGATTAATCAAGCGCTGGCAGATGGTAGCTTCTTTGAAAATGAGGCTTTCCAAAACGCCCTGCAATACGCCAGAGAAAACGATAAGCCTTTTCATATGATGGGTCTGGTTTCTGATGGAGGTGTACACTCTCATATCAATCACTTATTGGATTGTGTGGAATACCTGAAAACTCAGGATGTGCCGGTCTATATTCACGCTTTTACCGATGGCCGGGATACGGATCCGAAAAGTGGATACAGTTTTTTGGAGCGCTTGCTGGAAAGCATGGAAGGCGTAGATCACATCCACCTGGTCGATGTAATAGGTCGGTATTATGCCATGGATAGAGACCATAGGTGGGAACGCACCCAAAAGGCATATGACCTTTTAGTTCATGGACAGGGAAGTAGCACGGATGACCTGCTATCTGCCGTAGAGCAGCTATACGATAAGGATACCACCGATGAGTTTTTGCCGGCGCTCATCCATCAAGACTATACAAAACAGGGGCGTATTCAAGCAGATGATGTGGTTTTCTTCTTTAATTTTAGGTCAGACAGACCTCGGCAGATTACCTATGCTCTAAGTCAGAAGCCAGTGGAGGAAACCGAAATGGTCCCTCTCCCCTTGCACTTCATTACGATGACAGCCTACGATGATACCTTTAACGATATTAATGTCTTATTCCCCAAAGATCATTTGCTTGGAACGCTGGGCGAAGTCATTGCAAATGCGGGCCTAAGTCAAGTGCGAATTGCTGAGACTGAAAAATATCCCCACGTAACATTTTTCTTTTCCGGGGGCCGGGAGACACCATTTAAAGGGGAAGATCGCATCCTGATCGCCTCTCCTAAAGTGGCTACCTACGATTTGCAACCCGAAATGAGTGCATTTGAAGTGTGCGACGCGATAAACGAAAAGATTGTAAAAGAGAAGCCGGCCTTTATTTGCCTCAACTATGCCAATGCCGATATGGTAGGCCATACCGGCGTTTTTGAAGCTGCTAAGAAAGCCGCGCATACAGTGGATGCTTGTGTGAAGAAAAATGTGGAAACAGCTCTCGACAGGGGCTACGACCTGATTATCATAGCTGATCATGGAAATTCGGATTATTTGATCAATCCCGATAACTCTCCCAATACAGCGCATACCAAAAACCCCGTACCTATTATTTATGTCAGTCGCGATAAAAAGCATCAGCTGAAAAACGGGATACTTGCGGATGTGGCGCCTACCATTCTCGAAATTATGGATCTGGAACACTCTAAAGAAATGACCGGTCAATCTTTATTCAAATGATGAAATACATAATCTTTTTCCTTCCCATGGCTTGGTTTTTAGCCGCCTGCGAAGCTCCGCAAGCTCCGGCCGGCGCGGATTCCCCCATCATTCGAATCGATAGTGTGCTGGAGAATCACCTTTCCAAACTAGAGGAGAAGGGCCCCGTGAATAAAACAGTGAAAGTCGGTGAAGAGTCTCCCGAAACTCAATCCTTATCCTACACGGCCGAAGATTGGAAAAAGGAGCTGGACTTTTTTCTAAGTGCCAATATTCATCGAAAAAGTTGGGTGGATGACATTGCCATAGATAGCACATTTCAGGATGACAAATTGCACATTACCTATCGAGCTACCGACGAACGCATTCCTGTTGAGTCTTGCAAAATAATCCAAAACGCTGCGGGAGAGCTGGTATTTTTAGAAATACGTATCCGCAGAGCCACCACCCTGAGCAGCCTGGAGCGCGATTTGATCTATGCATTTCCCGACAGCATCCTTATCGAAAACAGGGAATCATTCGTGTTTTTATCGCCCCATGAACTCTCCATCCATTACGATTGGAAGTAATCCCTTTGAATACAGATAGATAGGATCTGCAGGGGCCTTCCGACCGCCAGTGGCGGCCGGACGCTATGCTTCAGGGCTCGTTCAGTATCCCCCTTCCATCCTCGAGATCGCCCATAGCGATCCTCGGGAATCCAGGGCTTCACTCGGCCCGTCATCCGCCAGCCGGCGGATTCGGTCGCCATTACTCATGGCCCCTTGCGCAGCGCTAGGCCGAAAGAGGAGTTATATAGCGTACCTACGGCACGCATTCCATGGATTCGCTTTTTGTTCTACCGATATTACGTCCCTACGGGACTTAGGAATTTCAAATACTGGATCAAGTCAAAACTGTTGTTGAATCGATTAGGTGCTAATCCAAATACCGATCTGTTACCACTCACACATAAAATGAAATCAGAACATTTCATTTTACGCAAACCGACAGACCTTTTACCGTGGCTTAGGCCGTGTCCGCCAACCGGCTGATTCGGTATATCGGTAGAAAAATTCAAACAGAATATTCCGCGTGCCGGTAGGTACGCTATATCGGTAGAAAATATCATACCGATTATTTACCATGCTGGCAGCTATGCTATATGGTTAGAAATATATCATACCGATTATTTACCGTGCCGTTAGGTACGGTATATCGGTAGAAAATTCAAACAGAATATTCCGCGTGCCGGTAGGTACGCTATATGGGTAGAAATTTATCATACCGATTATTTACTGTGCCGCATGTCATGTCCGCCAGCCGGCTGATATCCTATATGAAGATGGCCGAATATTGATCACTCTTAAGAAAATTCTAATTTTCATTATAGGTAAAAGGCCTTTAACTTCTTTCACCTTACATGTGTTGGAAGCTACGACCTCTTCCGCCACTTCAACTAACCTAATTGGCAGTCTTCAATCGAAAAATATTTGAATCTGAACACTCGCGCACTGCGCGCCACCTATACTTTATTAGAAAATAGGCTATTATATAAAACATCATAACCTACTGAATGTTATAGCGTTATAAAATCAAAACCAAATATTATGGAAGAATTAGGAAATGCAACCTTCGAAAATTATATAGGTCTTACACAGGGATACTCTGAAATGGCCTATCAAATGGTAGCACATGTGCTTACCTTAGGGTATGCCGTGATGTTAGCCGCTTTATTTTATTTCATTCTCACTATGAAATCCGTAGCCCCCAAATATCGAATTTCATCCGTATTATCTGTCGTAGTTATGGTTTCTGCTTTCCTACTATTATATGCACAAGCAGAGAATTGGACCAGTAGCTTCGTTTTTGATCAAGAACAAGGAAAATACTTTTTGGGGTCCGGAGCAGATTTGTTTAATAATGGATATCGATATCTCAATTGGCTAATTGACGTTCCTATGCTGCTCTTTCAAATTCTTTTTGTCGTCAGTCTGACAAAATCCAGTTTTAGTAGTATCCGAAATCAGTTTTGGTTCTCTGGTGCAGGGATGATCATTACCGGCTATATCGGTCAATTTTATGAAGTGACAAACTTTTCTGCCTTCATGATATGGGGTGCCATCTCCACTCTATTCTTTATTCACATTCTATATTTAATGAATAAGGTAATAAAAGAAGGAAAAGAAGGAATACCCGTTAAAGCCCAGCAAGCCCTCCAGGGAATTTGGGTACTATTTTTAATCTCGTGGTTCCTATATCCAGGAGCGTATCTCATGCCCCATTTAGCTGGTATTGAAGGTGGTCTCTTTAACGAATCCGGTGTTGTCGGTCGCCAAATGACTTACACAGTAGCAGATGTATGCTCCAAGGTTATCTATGGTGTCATGTTGACCTATGTCGCTCAAATATTGAGTAAGGAAGAAGGGTACGAGCCCAATAAAAATCCAGCATGACAAAATGCAAAAGCCTTGTCAATGTAAGGTTTAATGCTATAAAAAGCCTCAAGCAACTTCGTAGTTGTTTGAGGCTTTTTTCTTTTAAGCTATTATAACTTCAAAATACCCTCATTAATAGTGATCTACAGGTCACATATACAACTCAGTATGTAGATGGCATTGGAAAGTGGATTACACTAGTTTACAAGAGATTCCGCTTGGTATCGTGTGAGCCAGAAACGGGACCACCGAAGCGCAATCTAATGATCGTGCTCTCCCTTATTGGCCTGGGCAAAAATATAGTAGGCCTTGTTCCATGCTACCATTGCGCCGCGATCCAGTGAGTCAAGCAACTGGATCTCTAGATTACCTCTCACCACGTGGAGACCTTACACAGCTGGGACTTATCCTTGCAAGCAGAGACACCATCGATTAAGTAACAAGAACTTATAAAGCCGAGAAAAATCAAATTCTATTCACTAGGGCTAAATGAGAAGCGATAGCCTATCAAAATACTAAAAATTGCGCTATTTGAAATGCCTGATATATGACCAACCCTTATCCATCTATAAGTGTACATTAGTGAAGCTTCAGCGACTAAATGTTTCCAAAAAATACGCTTATAACCAATTTGCCATCCATATTCAAGCCTTTTAAAAGCTTTATCATTTATTCTCGAAACTGGCATTTGCGTGAATGCTTCTACAAATTCATAATAGGCTGGATCCCGCCATACTTCGACATCATCAAATAGCCCAACTCCAAGTTTCAATCCTTGCCCTGCCCCTCTTTTTCTAAAGGGATAAAAATTGCCAACTAGTCTCCATCGAAAATTCTCTACTTCATATTCAATATCGGTCAAGTTGTTAAGGGTAGAGTCAAAAACTAAGGACGATCTTCGTCCAAACTGATACCCTACTTCTGCTTCTACACCCCACCACTTTTGACCAAATTCAATATTCAAACCAGTTGAATACTCTCCAATCACTTTATGACTTAACTTTAAATCAAGAAACTGCTGTCCCCATAGGAATACCGGAGCACATATAAAGTAGAATAAAATATAGATTTTCATAATATACAAATGAGTTAGACCTTGATTCAAAATACTTCGCTACAAAAGTATCAAAAATCCATTATTTCAACTCTCAAGGACCGATTGAGTAAGCTTCAACTTATTAAGATTCGACGCATGACTCATAGCCTCAAGTGTGCCACCCACAGGCTGATGTGAAATCCACCATCTACACAGGCAACTATCTGAATAAAATAAACATGAGAAAGAATATTATATTTTTTGCAAAAATGCAATTTTCATAAATAAATTTATTTATTGTTATGTATTTATATTCTGTAAAAAATCAGATTCACCCCAATAATAAATTTTTCTCGGTAAAGGATAGCAGCGGCAGGTTGAGGACGCACTGGCGATACGAAATACCGCAGAACGCGGCTCTTACAAATAATACAAAAGCTTTGATACTAAATATTTTGAAAGTTAATCAGGATTATAAAAAACAAAATTCCGCCGCACGGGGTCCTGACTACGAGCGGATAGCTCGCCCCCGAGATGCCGACGGGCATTCGAGGGGGGACCGCCAAATCTTTTAAAACGCACTGCATATTAATGATCGTGCTCTCCTTTATTGGCCTGGGCAAAAATATAGTAAGCCTTGTTCCATGCTACCATTGCGCCGGGGTCCAGGGAGTCAAGCAAATTAATCTCCACCCATTTTCCATCCCGAGTCCCAGGCTGTACTTCTATGGCCTGAAATGCCCACTCGGTATCACTCTCTGGAGTCCCTTGCTCGCCCCGATAGATGTAGTATCTTTCCCCATCGCGAATCAGGCCATCCTTGGGAATCACCAGACTCGAATTCTCCTCGGTGAGGATCCGCCCACGAATATACATACCGGGTATCAGTCGCCCATCCGGGTTTTCAATTTCCGCATGTAGATGAACGGCTTTGGGCTTCTCCTCAAATGACTTTCCGACAGAATAAATACTAGCTTGTAACTCTGTCCCCGGCAAGGCATCGACGGTAAATTGAATCCCCTGACCTTTTTCCACTTTGTGCAAGTCTTTCTCAAACACCAAAAAATCGGCGTGGATATGATCGATATTGACGATGCCAAACATTTCCGTTTGGGGCTCAACAAACTGACCGATCTTTACATCGACATGGCGGATGTATCCATGAATAGGGCTAATGATAGGGACGCGCTCAAAAATGTCCCCCTCACGAATGAGATTCACGTCGAGTTTCAATTGTTTTAGTTGAGCTTCAAAACCTTTAACGCTTCCCTGCATGGAAAGATACTGGGCTCGAACTTGCTGAAAGGTCTTACCAGCACCTACTTTTTCCTCATATAGCTTTTTCTGACGCTCATATTCGCTCTGGAGATATTGAAGTTCATTCCAATTTCTCGTATAATCAGTTTGTAGACGAATGAGATTAGGATGACTCAAATGACCTAACACCTCGCCCTTATGTACCCGATCGCCTTCAATGACGTTAATACTTTCAATGTTGGCACCTATGATCGCCGTGACTGCAGCCTCATTTTGTGGGGGTACTCGAAGCTGGCCATTTACCTTTACAAAACCTGAGATCTGACGCATCGGCAAGGTATCTAATCTCATTCCGAGTCCTTCAAATTGACGCTGGCTGAGGTGTATATCGTGCGTGTGCTCCATCATTTCCTCCTTTTGCGAAACTTCCCCTTGATTTTCGGAATTCGGTTCCGGTTCACAAGAAAATAAGAGTACAAAAGCAAACAAAAGAAGAGCTAAACGTGAAATATATTTTAACATGTTGGTATTCGATTAAAGTTGAGTAAAATATTCGAGCTGGAACCGACTGTGGAGATATTGCTCCAAAGCCTCCCAGGCTTGAATTTCAATGTGCATAGCATCCTTTACATTTTGAAGAAAGGTGACATAGTCAATAGCTCTTTCCCTGTAAGCGAGTAAAGCCGCCCCGCGTTGTTTGCGAGCGAGCAAGAGAACATCTTCCTGATAATATTGCCAGGAATTAGACCATTTCTGATAGGACTCCAATGCGCTAATAAATCGCATCTGCAATTCGCGGGAACGAAGATCCAGATTTTGCCCGGCCATTTTTTGCTGGATTTTTGCAGATTGCAGGCGTCCCTGCTGAACCCGGTAAAAAAGTGGCACAGTCAGCCCGAATTGGTATTGATTAAATCCGGATTGCCCATCGATCGTTTGCCGTCCATACTGAAGATTCAATTTCGGTAAAAAGTCAGCCTGTGCCGTCTTCGTTTGCTGATTGGCGACCTCCACTTGCTGAGAAGCGACAGCTAATTTAGGGTGTCCGGGAGCCAGTTTGAGGCCTTGAGACATAGAAGGAAGCTCTGTATCCCAATCGTATTTCTCTTCCGCCTGGAACAGGGTATCACTGGCAAACCAGACATTGAACTGCTGCAAAGCAATACGGTAATCTCGAAAAGTTTGCTCCTTTTTTAATTCAATTTGTCGGCTTTGATTCACAGCTGCAAGGTATTCCAACTCTGCCGTTTCTTCTGTCTCATATCTCAAAAGCGCAGCGCGCTCAAAGTCAGAAAAAACGGAATCCAGCTCCAAGTATAAATCATAGCGTTTCTGAGCCCCTAATAACCGAGCATAACTTGATTTCACTTCGTATTCTACCTCCAGGGCGGACAAATCCAGAGCCGCCTCTGCGAGTACAATTCGCTGCTCCTGCAAACGCTTTTTGGGTCCTATACCAAATACATCCATGTTTTGTTGCTGAATGCCAATGATAGTGTAGACCCCAGTGTTGCCCTGCAGTTCCTCCCCCGCCGTGAATAATTGGGTAGTTCCCAGATCCCAGGCTGTTTTCTGTAAGGCTTGCTGATTTTCGACTTCCAATCGCGCAGCCTGTATGCTCGGGTACATTTGCCGGGCGCGGTCAACGGCATTCTCAAGCGATATGGGTTCCGTTTTCACCTGCGCCTGAAGCGGTACACCCGACCCCATGAAAACAGCAAGAAAGGCTATCGATAGGGATGCTGTAGTAAAGCCACTTTTACCCTTTGCCGAAGACCTTTTTTCCATCCACCGATATAAAACCGGAAGAATAAATAAGGTAAGTAGTGTAGCTGTAATCATTCCGCCAATCACAACCGTAGCTAATGGCCGCTGAACTTCAGCTCCGGCAGAGACCGATATGGCCATAGGCAAAAAGCCGAGCACATCTGTAAGTGCCGTAAGTAAAATCGGACGAAGTCGCCTGCGCGCACCCGTTCGTATACGTTCATTGAGGTTATTCATACCTTCTGATTTTAGCTCGTTCCAACTGCTCACCAACACCAAACCATTGAGAACAGCAACACCAAATAAAACAATAAATCCAATTCCCGCTGAAATACTGAATGGCATATCCCGAAGCCAAAGCGAAAACACGCCGCCAATTGCCGCCAGGGGAATGGCCACGTAGATCATGACGGTTTGTTGGAAAGACCGCAGGGCAAAAAAGATGAGGAAAAATATGAGACCCAATGCGATGGGAACCAGGACTTTTAAGCGCTTACTGGCTCGCTCCAGATTTTCAAAAGCACCACCATAGTGTATGGAGTAACCCGGCGGCAATTCCACTTGAGCCTCGATCTTTTCACGAATTTCTTCAACCAGACTTTCCACATCCCGGCCGCGCACATTGATCCCCACGTACGTTCTTCGCTGGGTGTTATCCCGGCTAATCTGCATGGGACCATTTTCGTATTGTACATCTGCAACTTCCTGCAACGGAATCTGTCCACCCCCCGGAAGAGGGACATATAGCTGTTGTAAATTGTCGATACCTTGCCGATGCTCCTCATCTAATCGAACGACGAGATCATACCTGCGTTCTCCCTCAAAAACCACCCCGGCCTTCCCGCCTGCAAAAGCCGTTTGCACCAGTGTATTAACATCTGATATAGCGAGTCCATATTGAGCCATTTTTTGTCGTTGATAGCGTACGGTCATTTGGGGTAGCCCATCCGTAGCCTCCACTTTATAATCAGCAACCCCATCAATTTGGGAGATAATCTGCCCCATCTCCTCTGCCTTAGTAGCTAATATATCCAGATCCTCTCCAAACAATTTAACCGCGACGTCTTCTCGCACGCCGGTGAGCAACTCATTAAACCGCATTTCTATGGGCTGTGTAAATTCGTAATTGATACCCGGCACCACGCTTATCGCTTTTTTCATTTTCTCGATGAGCTCTTCTTTTGAATCGGCCGAGACCCATTCGCTTCGCGGCTTTAGCTTGACAATACAATCGCCTACATCCATTGGCATGGGGTCCGTAGGTACCTCAGCTACCCCGAAACGGGTCATCGCATGTTTCACTTCGGGAAACTGATCCAACAAAATCCCCTCGATCTTCGAAGCACTTTCGATAGATTCAGACAGGGAGCTACCGGGTTTCAATATAATG
>Ga0209931_1000908_pt1 | contig 16909 bp, 12 predicted proteins | sample SalPonR1_B_D1_MG_FD_185697 | JGI IMG/M metagenome (GOLD analysis project Ga0209931, IMG submission 185697) | Salt pond soil microbial communities from South San Francisco under conditions of wetland restoration - Salt Pond MetaG R1_B_D1_MG... ...
TTGTGTGTAGGCGCAGAACCAATGTTTTTTCTAGACTACATAGCAGTTGGGAAAAATGAACCCGAAAGAGTGGCAGATATAGTCAAAGGTATCGCAGAGGGTTGCATACAATCAAAGTGTTGTTTAACTGGCGGAGAAACAGCAGAAATGCCTGGATTTTATGGTGAAGATGAGTATGATTTAGCTGGATTTACAGTGGGAATAGCTGATAAATCAAAACTTATAGATTCTAAAAATGTCAAAGAAGGTGACGCGATTATTGCTCTTCCTTCTTCTGGTGTTCATTCCAATGGTTTTTCACTGGTAAGAAAAGTTTTTGATGTTGAAAATACTGACTTAAACAGAAAACCAGATATGCTAAAAGGTAATAGTTTAGGAAAGACATTATTAACACCTACTAAAATATATGTAAAACCTATGAGCGAATTGTTCAAAGAAATAACTCCTGCTGGTGTTGCTCATATAACCGGAGGTGGTTTTTATGAAAACATTCCAAGAACCCTTCCTAAGGGATTAACCGCCAAGATTAAAAAAGATGATGTAAAAGTATTGCCCATATTCAAACTAATAATGGAAGAAGGTAATATACCTGAAAAAGATATGTTTAATACATTCAACATGGGCGTTGGAATGATCGTAATTGTTCCAAAGAAAGATGAAGAAAAAGCAATTAAAATACTTAAAGATAATGGTGAAGAAGCCTATCATCTAGGAGAAGTTATCAATGGTGACGAAGGAGTTATCCTATGGTAAAGAAAGCTAAAGTCGCTATACTGATATCCGGAGGGGGAACTAATCTGCAAGCGATTATAGATAAATGGGAGCTAGGGGAGCTTCCGCATGTGGATTTGGATTTAGTAGTATCCAACAGGAAAGATGCCAAAGGTATAGAAAGAGCTAAGGCGGCTGATATAGATAGTATGATAATCAGTGAAGAGGATTTTGAACAGGAACTATCGAGAACACTTGATTATAGGGGGGATGAAATTATCGTGCTAGCTGGCTTTTTGAAGATACTAAGCGAAGGTTTTGTTAAAAAATATTCACGCAGAATAATAAATGTACATCCTTCGCTTATACCTTCCTTTTGCGGGAAGGGCTATTATGGGTTAAAGGTTCACGAAGAAGTTCTTAAAAGAGGTGTGCAAGTTTCGGGAGCTACAGTTCATTTTGTAAACGAGATTCCAGATGGTGGTGAAATTATAATGCAAAAGACAGTAGATGTTCTATATAGTGACACTCCAAAAGTTCTTCAAAAAAGAATAATGGAGGAGGCAGAGTGGATTATTTTGCCTAAATCACTAGAAAAGGTAGCTAAAAAATTAGTGGAGGATAGATAATGAAACTGGCTGTAGTAGGTGGTGGTGGCAGAGAACATGCTCTCATCAAAAAATTAAAAGAAAGTAAAAATGTGGATGAAATATATGCAATTCCAGGAAATGGTGGTATAGCAGAAGATGCAATCTGTATTGATATAGGAGCCAAGGAATTAAATAAAATAGTTGAGTTCTGTGTCAATAATAAAATGGATTACGTTGTAGTTGCCCCAGATGACCCTTTAGTATTAGGTCTAGTTGACATGTTAAATGCAAAGGGTGTTCCTTGCTTTGGTCCAAATAAAAAAGCTGCACTAATTGAAGGGAGTAAGGCCTTTAGTAAAGATTTAATGAAAAAGTATAATATACCAACTGCGGAATACGAAGTTTTTACTAATATGGAAGAGGCTTTATTTTATGTAAATAAATGCGAAATACCCGTTGTTATTAAGGCGGATGGATTGGCCCTTGGGAAGGGAGTAATCATTGCGGAGACAAGACAAGAAGCCGTAGATGCAATTAAATTAATAATGGCAGAAAAAAAATTCGGTAAAAGTGGAGATAAGGTAGTGATTGAAGAATTTCTTACGGGCCCAGAAGTTTCTGTTTTAAGTTTTACTGACGGTAACATGGTTGTTCCTATGGTTTCATCTATGGATCATAAAAGGGCACTGGATGGTGATAAAGGATTAAACACTGGTGGAATGGGAACTATTGCCCCTAATCCTTTTTATTATGAAGAAATAGCTGAAAAGTGTATGAACAAAATATTTATTCCCACAATGGATGCTATGAATAAAGAAGGAAGGACATTTAAAGGGTGCCTCTATTTTGGTTTAATATTAACAGAAAAAGGCCCAAAAGTAATTGAATATAACTGTAGATTTGGAGATCCAGAAACCCAAGTAGTGCTTCCTCTATTAAAAAGCGATTTAATGGATATAATGAAGGCTACTACTGATGGAAAGCTAAAAGAAGTTAGCGTGGAATTTGAAGATAAATATGCATGCTGTGTGGTGATGGCTTCCGGTGGATATCCTGTGGAATATGTAAATGGGTATGAAGTTACCTTGCCAGAAAATAAAGAAAACATCTTTGTAGCAGGTACAAAACTTAAAGACGGAATTCAAGTGACGTCAGGAGGAAGAGTTCTTGGGGTAACTGAAAAAGGGAATACTCTTAAAGACGCAATTAGTAAAGCTTATGAAACTGTTAAGCAAATTAATTTTATTGATTCCTACTATAGAAAAGATATAGGAAGAAAGGGTTTAATATAATGGTAACACGTATATTCGTTGAAAAGAAGGAAAAGTATGCAAATGAAGCTAAATCCCTAAAAAAAGACATAGTTAATCTTTTAGGCATAACGGAACTTAAGAATATTAGGCTTGCAAATAGATATGATATAGAATCAATAGATGAAGGAATTCTAGAAAAGGCTGAGAAAATGGTATTTTCTGAGCCGGTTACAGACGATGTATATAGTGAGCTCCCCAAAGATTTTGATGCTATTCTTTTGGTTGAATATTTGCCTGGCCAATTTGATCAAAGGGCAAATTCTTCAGAGGAATGTATCCAGTTTATATCCCAAGGCGATAAGGTTAATGTGAAAAGTGCTAAAGTATATATGTTTTATGGAGATATAACCAAAGAAGAATTTGAAAAAATCAAAAAGTTTTTAATTAATCCTGTGGAAGCAAGGGAAGCATCAATGGAGATTCCGAATACTTTAAAGTCCCAATATGATATCCCAGATAAAATCGAAATACTCAATGGATTTATAGATAAGTCAGAAGAAGAGTTAAATCAGTTTCTAGGAGAAAACGGCATGGCAATGGACATAAATGATGCCATATTATGCCAAGAATATTTTAAAAGTGAGAATAGAAATCCAACTAGAACTGAAATTAAGGTTATAGACACCTATTGGTCAGATCACTGTAGACATACAACATTTAATACAACTGTTGACTATATTAGATTTGAAGATGAAACTATAGAAAAAACTTTTAAAGAATATCTATATAAAAGAAGGGGTCTTGGCATTACCAAACCAGTAAGCTTAATGAATATAGTTACTACAGCTGTTAAGGTATTAAAGGCGGAAGGCAAGCTGGCAAAATTAGTTGAATCCGATGAAGTTAATGCTTGTACGATTAATTTTACAGCTAAAATAGATGGTAAAGATGAGGATTGGACTCTTTTATTTAAAAATGAAACCCACAATCATCCGACGGAAATTGAACCATTTGGTGGAGCAGCAACTTGTGTTGGTGGAGCCATAAGAGATCCACTATCGGGTAGAAGCTATGTTTATGCAGCAATGAGAGTTACCGGGGCAGGAAATCCATTAGTTTCCGTGGAAGAGACCATAGAAGGCAAGCTTCCGCAAAGGACCATAGTAACTGACGCAGCAAGGGGTTATAGCTCTTATGGAAATCAAATAGGACTTACAACAGGAATAGTAGATGAAATCTATCATGACGGATATATAGCTAAAAGAATGGAAATAGGAGCAGTTATAGGAGCAGCTCCTAGTGATAATATAGTTAGAGAAATACCAAGTCCTGGAGATAGTATAATCCTTTTAGGCGGGAAAACAGGAAGAGATGGCTGTGGAGGCGCAACAGGGTCTTCTAAATCTCATAAACTTGATTCATTGGAATCTTGTGGAGCTGAAGTGCAAAAAGGGAATGCACCAGAAGAAAGAAAGATACAAAGACTCTTCAGAAACCCTGAAGCTACAAAACTTATTAAAAGGTGCAATGACTTTGGAGCTGGAGGCGTATCAGTTGCCATAGGAGAACTTGCAGATGGGCTAACAATTAACTTAAACAAAGTACCTAAAAAATATGAAGGTTTAGATGGTACTGAATTAGCAATAAGTGAATCCCAAGAAAGAATGGCAGTAGTAGTAAGTCCTGAAAATGTGGATAAATTTATGATGCTAGCAACAGAGGAAAATTTAGAAGCTACAGTAGTCGCTTTTGTTACATTGGAAAAAAGACTTATTATGAATTGGAATGGTGAAAGCATTGTTGATATTTCCAGAGAGTTTTTAGATACTAATGGAGCAGAAAAACATGTCAATGTAATAATACCTGAGGCAGAGAAATTTGATAAAGACATTCCTAATAGTTTTTGTAGAGGAATGAAGGCTTTAGTAAATGATTTAAATGTATGCTCGAAAAGAGGTCTTTCCGAGAGATTTGATTCCACAATTGGTAAGAATACTGTACTTATGCCTTTTGGAGGTGCTAATCAGCTTACACCAATACAAGCTATGGTTCATAAAATACCAGACATAAAAGGAGAAAATGAAATTTGCTCTTTAATGGCATATGGAGTAAACCCTTATATATTAGAAAAAAGCCCATATCATGGGGCATATCTTGCTGTAGTTGAAAGTGTATCAAAACTTGTAGCAACCGGTGCTACATATAAAGATATATACTTATCTTTCCAAGAGTATTTTGAAAAACTAGGAAATGATGGATATAAATGGGGGAAACCGACAGCAGCAGTTCTTGGAGCATATAGAGCTCAGTTGGAACTGGGTCTTGGGGCAATAGGCGGAAAAGATTCTATGAGTGGAACATTTGAACAACTTCATGTGCCTCCTACATTTGTGTCTTTTGCTGTAACTACAGATGAAGCTAAAAACATTATTTCTCCTGAGTTTAAGAAACCGGGTAATGATGTAGTTATATTAAAGCCTCATATGTCAAAGGATGGAACAATAGATGCTGAATCTCTTATCAATAATTATGAATTGGTTAATAAACTAATAATTGGGGGGAAAGCTATAAGTTGTTATACACCAACATATGGCGGCGTTGCAGAAGCAATATATAAAATGTGCCTAGGAAATGATATCGGCTTTGATTTTATTGATAAATATAGTTTAGAAGAAATTTTTGGATATAACTATGGAGCGTTTATTATTGAATTGAACGGTAAGGGTGATGGAAAATTCGAGGTATTAGGAAAAACCACTGGTAAAAAATCTATTTCCCTTGGAGAAGATAAAATACAGTTAAAAAGTATTAGTTCAATATATGAAAGCAAATTAGAAAATATATACAATTGCAATATTGAGACGGAAGAAAAAAAGATTGAAAAAATAACTTATTTAGTAAAAGATGATGAGGCTAAAGCTAAGAGGATTATTTCGGGGAAACCTAAGGTTTTGATACCTGTATTTCCTGGGACAAATTGTGAATATGATACTGCTAAGGCTTTTGAAAATGCTGGAGCGGAATCAGAAATTTTTGTAATTAACAATTTGGACAAAGCTAAGCTTATTAATTCCACTGAAGCTTTTGCAAAAAGGATAAATACTGCACAAATGATATTTATTCCAGGAGGGTTTTCGGGTGGTGACGAGCCAGATGGGTCTGGTAAATTTATAACTGCATTTTTTAGAAACGAAGTTATAATGAATGCTACATATGACATGTTGTATAAAAGAGATGGCCTTATGGCTGGTATTTGCAATGGATTCCAAGCACTAGTTAAGCTAGGGTTGCTCCCATACGGAGAGATTGGAGATATAGACGAAAGTTGTCCTACCTTAACATTCAACGATATAGGAAGGCACCAGTCTAAGCTTGTAAGAACAAGGATATGTTCAAACAAATCACCTTGGATTAAAAACGCCATGGTTGATGAAATATATACAGTACCTATATCCCATGGTGAAGGAAGATTTATTGCTGATGGTAAAACTCTAGATAATATGATAAAATATGGTCAGGTAATTACTCAATATGTTGATAATTGTGGTAATCCGACCATGGATATAAAGTATAATCCCAACGGTTCGGTTATGGCTATTGAAGGAATTACATCAAAAGACGGTAGGATTTTAGGCAAAATGGGTCATTCTGAAAGAATAGGTAAAGATCTATATAAAAATGTTCCTGGAAATTATGATATGAGGCTGTTTCAGTCTGCCGTAGAATACTTCAAAAAATAATAGGAGGAATTATGGGATTCGATATTAACAGTCCTTTTCTATTTGCGTTAGTTGCAGTAATTCTTTGCTTAGTTATGACCCAATCTATATTTTTTATGTATAGAGCATGGAAACAAGCTAGGGCATTGGGAATAGAAAAGAAAAAATTAAAGGGTGTAGTAAAGACAAGCGTAGTATTTACAATAATACCAGCTTTCTCAATACTAATTGGGGTTGTTGCACTTTCAAAGAAACTAGGACTACCGTTACCATGGCTTAGACTTTCTGTAGTTGGAGCCATCACATACGAAACTCCAGCAGCAGAGGCTGCATCACAAGCTGTGGGCACTAGTATGAGCGATGTTGCGAACCCGTTAACCGTTGTACAATACTCAACAATCGCATGGGTTATGACTCTAGGCATAATGGCTGGTGTAATACTAACACCAATATTATGTAGAAGATTATTAGGTGGCGTGAGTAAATTTAAGAATAGGGATGAAAAGTGGGGAGATATTTTAATGTCTGCACTTTTTATTGGAATGGTATCTGCCTTCTTAGGTATGATATTTGGTCGCATAGGAGAAGGTCTTGTGGGCTGGATCCCAGTTTTTGTTATGGGAGTATCTGCAGTGATTATGTTATTATGCGCTTTTTGTGTTAAAAAATTAAACTGGAAATGGATGCAAGATTATGCATTACCTATTTCAATGATAGCTTCGATGGCATTGGCAATTCCTATTACCAATGCTGTCATGCAGATAGTGAGTTAGGGGGCCTCTTATGACAGGTTATGATATATATATAGAAAGAACCCATAAATTGGGCAGAATATGGACTTGGGGCATGGGCATCTTACTTTTGCTTTTTCCTCTAATAGTAAGTATACACTATGGTGCATGGCCAGAAGCGGAACCATTTTTAAAAGGTGTTTTGAGTATAGGCCCAATGTATTGGGCTGTTGGAACCATTGAAGTACTTACATATATCCCGATGTTAGGTGCAGGAGGAAGTTATCTAGGATTTATTACTGGAAGTTTAACTATGCTTAAAGTTCCATGTACAATGTCTGCATTAACTAGAGCAGAAGCTAAATCCGGTACTCCAGAAGGAGAAGTTATTGCTACAATAGCAATTGCGGTGTCAAGTATAACTACAGTAACAATTATATTTTTAGGAGTACTATTAATCACTCCCCTTACCCCGATTTTGAATAGTCCGACTTTAGAGCCGGCATTTGATCAAATATTACCTGCTTTATTTGGCGGACTAGGAGTGGCAATAATATCGCAAAATCCTAAGATTGCAATTGCCCCTGTTATGTCTATGCTAGTACTGTTTATTGCAGTTCCATCTCTAGCGCCAAGTGGTGCAATATTTGTCCCTGTGGCTGCGTTAATTGCATTAGGAGCGGCAAGAATCATGTACAAAAAAGGATGGCTTTAACCATTGAAATTGAGGGAAAGTTGGCGTTTTGTAGGCTTGACAATTAAGGGTATTTGAGTTAGAATAGCATAAAAGTATATGCTGTTGTAGCTCAGTCGGTAGAGCACTTCCTTGGTAAGGAAGAGGTTCGGCAGTTCAAGTCTGCTCAACAGCTCCATATTATATATTAAAAATGTTATTAGGAGGGAAAAATGGCAAAGCAACATTATGAGAGAAAAAAACCGCATATTAATATCGGTACAATTGGTCATGTAGACCACGGAAAAACAACATTAACAGCAGCGATCACAATCACATTACAAAAGAGATTAGGATTGGGTGAAAAAGTAGCTTTTGATATGATTGATAAAGCGCCAGAAGAAAAAGCAAGAGGAATCACAATATCAACAGCGCACGTTGAATATGAGACAGAAAATAGACATTATGCCCACGTAGACTGTCCAGGCCATGCTGACTATGTAAAGAACATGATTACAGGAGCAGCCCAGATGGATGGAGCAATTCTAGTAGTAGCAGCATCAGATGGTCCAATGCCACAAACAAGGGAACATATCTTGCTATCAAGGCAAGTAGGAGTACCATACATTGTAGTATTCTTAAACAAATGTGATATGGTAGATGACGAAGAATTATTAGAATTAGTAGAAATGGAAGTAAGAGAATTATTAGACGAATATGATTTCCCAGGAGATGATACACCAGTAGTAAGAGGATCTGCATTAAAAGCGTTGGAAGATCCAGATGGCGAATGGGGAGACAAAATTATCGAATTAATGAACGAGGTAGATGCTTACATTCCAGAGCCAGAAAGAGATAATGATAAACCATTTATCATGCCAGTAGAAGATGTATTCTCAATCACAGGAAGAGGAACAGTAGCTACAGGAAGAGTAGAAAGAGGAATCTTAAAAGTAGGTAACGAAGTAGAATTAGTAGGACTTACTGAAGAGAAGAGAAAAGTAGTAGTAACTGGAGTAGAAATGTTCAAGAAGACTCTAGACGAAGCACAAACAGGAGATAACGTGGGAGCACTTCTAAGAGGAGTACAAAGAGACGAAATCCAAAGAGGCCAAGTACTAGCAGCAATAGGAACAATTCATCCACATACAAAATTCAAAGGTGAAGTATACGTACTAAAGAAAGAAGAAGGTGGAAGACATACACCATTCTTTAACGGATACAGACCACAGTTCTTCTTTAGAACAACAGATGTAACAGGAGATTTACAGTTACCAGAAGGAACAGAAATGTGTATGCCTGGAGATAACGTAACAATGGAAATCAGCCTAATTACACCAATCGCTATCGAAGAAGGATTAAGATTCGCTATCAGAGAAGGCGGAAGAACAGTAGGTTCTGGCGTTGTTTCTGAAATTATCGAATAATAAATAGAATATCAAAATATATTTCCCAGCTTAATTGCTGGGAATTTATTTATGTTATGGTTCTGTTAAAGCATATAGATAAATTATCTGATACGAAGAAATAACAAGTCTATCATTGGTTAAGCATTACTTAGAACCTTTATTTTTTATCAGTGGAAGCTTAATTAATGAGATGCGAGAAACTTGCTTCAAAGAAGGGCTTGAATGTTCGCATTGTGATTCAGAGCAGATCGTTTGATTTGGAAAATATTATTGTCGTTAACGCTGTAAATACTTTGGCAAGACATTTACAGATGCCACTAAATGTGAATGGTGTCCATTCTCGTATGAAGAAATGATAGATTGTTTTAAGGTGTGGCCACAAAATATTTAGACAATTACCATGCTTGGTTTTTGTTTGTAGATGATTGCAGTAACGAAAATGCAAAACACACATAAAAGGGTTTCTATTTACAGCATTTGTATTTGAAGTGACGGATACTTATAGTAGCCGCATATTGTCAAAAACAAAATCCAGTTTCTCAATATGCTGGAATAATATCTATAATTGTTGCATAATCAAATTTAAAAACTATCACGTAATACTTAGAAAATATGAAAGGAGATTAGAATATGAGTATAGCAAAGAAAATTGCCCTATCCATTTTAGCAATGGTATCAGCTTTAATCATTTGGCTAGACATACAACCTGAATGGATAAGATATGTAGTAATAATATTGTTTTTAGTTGGGATTTGGATTCCTGACAAAAATAAAAGTTCATAATCTTAGTATATTGCGAACTAACATAACGAAGAATTTTATGTGGAAAACTCTAAAGATTAATTTCGATGGAGTTTTTCTTATACTTCAATATTTTATATATCTTAATCCTTCTCGTAAATCAACATTAAAATATAACACAGCTTGTGTTATAATTAATTGGGTTGTTATATAAAAAACATATAAGAAATTAGATAATCGAAGACATTTATATGGGATGCATATATGGCAAGAAAAGGAAACGATTTCGAAAAAAGTACGAAGGATTATACAACCTAGATGAAAAAAATATAAAGCAACTAGTCCAGTTTATTTAACAGATATTACAGCAGGAGGTAAAAGAGAAATTGATGAATTAGTTGAATATAAAGATACTATAGGTCATAATAGGAAGGTATCCATTGAATGTAGAGATCAAAAAACAAGGAAGATGCCACATGGATAGAGAAACTTAAGGCAAAACGTGAAAATTTATAACTAGACTATATAATAGCGACTACGACTAATGATTTTATAAAAAATACAGTAAAAAGCTAAATACTATGAAGTAATAATAAAAAAGTCCGATATGGTTTCTGCAAATACTATTGTTAAATTAAATGATTTCTTTGTAGATATATTATTCATTGGAACCACAGGGGTTAATAGAAAACCTGGGCATTAGTGAATATGCTTATTATGAAATAATAATATTGGAATACAGTAATTCCAGATGGAAATGTTCCTAAAAAAATCATAATTGAAATGATAGAAAAAAGTTATGAACTTACTAAGTAATATTAAAAAGCTTGAATTCTAAGGGGTTTATGTTGTTTAAAAAAAAATCTTATGATATAATATCTTAAGTATGCATTGCATAGGAGGATTAATAATGGAAAAAGAGATGCAGAGTAATTTTATACACAATATAATAGACAAAGATTTGGAAGAAGGGACTTATGGGAATAAAGTTCATACTAGATTTCCACCAGAGCCAAATGGTTATTTACATATTGGACATGCAAAGTCGATATGCTTAAATTTTGGTACAGCCAAAAAATATAACGGGAAATGTAATTTAAGATACGATGATACTAACCCTATTAAGGAAGATATCGAGTATGTTAATTCCATCGAGGAAGATGTTAAATGGCTAGGTTTTAAATGGGAAGAGAGGCTTTGGGCATCTGATTATTTCGATACGATGTATGAAGCTGCCATGGAGCTAATTAAGAAAAATAAAGCATATGTTTGTCAGCTTAATTCAGAAGAGATAAAAAAATATAGGGGAACTTTAAAAGAAGCGGGCAAAGATAGTCCTTATAGAAACAACTCTGTTGATCAAAATTTAAGAGATTTTGAAAAAATGAGAATTGGCGAATACGATGATGGAAAAGCAGTTTTGAGAGCTAAAATAGATATGTCATCGCCTAATATAAATATGAGGGACCCAATTATATATAGAGTAGCTCATTCGGAACATCATAATACTGGAGATAAATGGTGCATATACCCTATGTATGATTTTGCTCATCCAATAGAAGACGCCATTGAAGGAATAACCCATTCTGTATGCACATTGGAGTTTGAGGATCATAGACCTCTATATGATTGGGTGTTAAGAGAAGTTGGTTTTTGGCCAAATCCGCCTAAACAAATTGAATTTGCAAGACTTAATATTACAAATACTGTAATGAGCAAAAGATTATTAAAAGGTTTGGTTGATGACGGTGTTGTTGATGGTTGGAGCGATCCTAGAATGCCTACAATAGCAGGTCTAAGGAGAAGGGGTTATACTCCAGAATCTATAAGGACTTTCTGCGATGATATAGGGGTTGCTAAAGCTAATTCGACAGTTGATATTGCACAACTAGAAGCTTGTGTTAGGGATGATTTAAAAGATAAAGTGGAAGCTAAAAATGTGGTGACAAATCCAATTAAAGTTATTATTACAAATTATCCTATAGATCAAATAGAGATGTGCGAAGTTGAGAATAATAGAAATGTTCCAAAACTAGGCAATAGAGAAGTACCTTTTGGTAGAGAACTTTGGGTTGACGGTGATGATTTCATGGAAATACCTGCTAAAAAATACTTTAGGTTGTTCCCAGGAAACGAAGTTAGATTAAAAGGTGCATATTTTATTAAATGTGAAGATGTAACAAAATATCAAGATGGAACAATCAAAGAACTGTTATGTACCTATGATCCAGAAACGAAGAGTGGTAGTGGTTTTAATGGTCGAAAAGTAAAAGGGACTATACACTTTGTTGAAGCGAGCACTGCGGTGAAAATCAAAATTAGAGAATATGATTATTTAATGGTTAAAAATAACGAAGGTGAATATATATTAAATGAAAATTCTCTGAATACAATAGACGGTTATTCAGAACCTAGCATAGATGATATTAAATCAAATGAAAGACTTCAGTTTTTTAGAAAAGGTTACTATATTTGTGATGAAAAATCCTCAACAGAGGATGAAAAAGTATTCAATAGCATAGTGGGGTTAAAGAGTTCATGGAAGAAGTAAAAAATAATTATAGGGCATTAAATAAAAAGGCAATTAATTGTATGAGATCGGCTTCAGCAGTAGTTTTAGTTATTACTTTCATAATAGCTTTGGCTTTAATAGTTATGTTAACAGAAGTAAAGTGGCTTGTCATATCTCTGATAGCATTACTTATAATTGAGGCGATTGTCGTTGTCTTTGTTCCAATTATTAGGTATAAAAGATACAAATATAGAATAACAGATGAAGAAATAGATGTGATAGAAGGCTTTTTATGGATTACAAGAAAAATTGTGCCAATAGAACGACTACATAAAATAGAAATAGCTCAAGGACCAATAGATAGAATGTACAACTTAGCTAAGGTTGAGGTTACCACGGCAGGTGGTGATATTACCATAAGGTTTTTAGAAAAAAAAATAGCAGAAGAAATAGCTGCTACTCTAAAAACAAGAATCAATGAAATTGTCAGAGAAGATAAAAATTTGGAGAACACAGATGAATAAAGAAAAATTCAGGTGCCATCCAAGTATAATAATTGAAAACCTAGGAGCAATATTCATCGTTCTTGGTTTAATACTAATAAATAATATAGATGATTTAGGTAATATATTGGTTGGTATTAGAACAGCTCCTTCCATAGGAGTTTTAGTAGGTTTAATTGCATTAATTTTTGGAATGGCCTTATATGTTTTTATACAATATAGAATATGGTATAAAACATGGATTAGTATAGATAATAATGCTATAGAAATTGAAAGAAATACTATAAATAGAAAACATAAAACTTATGGCATAAAGAATATATCAAATGTTAATTTAGAACAAAATATATTTGAGCAAATAATAGGTACATATAAAGTAAAGATAGACACTGACTCTTTATCAACTTCCAACGAAACAGATATTAAAATAGTATTAAAAAAAGAAAAGGCATATACCTTTAAGAGTGAAGTTATGCAGTTGGCGTCTAAAGCGAAAAACAACAAAGAAGAAAATGCGAATTTGTCACAGGCCTTAAAAAGAGAAGATTATGACATTGCGTATTCTGTTAAAGATATATTTATGCATTCTTTTTATGCATTGCCAATTTCTAGTATAATTTCTTTTATATTGTTGTTAGTTTTAGCATTTGTATTTTTGGGAGCCATAGATATATCAGAAAATATAATTGAGATAATAGTTAAATCTCTAGGTGGATTGATAGCCATATTAATTGGTATAGGGACAAGTGCAACTCAAGGTATTGTTTCGTTTTTAAAATTCTTCAATTTTAGAGCAAAACGTCTAGATACAAAGATAATAGTCTCCCAAGGACTATTAAAGAAAAGAACATATGAAATCCCAATTAACAGAATAAATGCTATAAAGATAGTAGAGCCTACTATTTCAAGGTTCTTTAATAAGCAAAGCATTGAACTTGTCAATGTGGGGGCAGGCGATGAAAAAAATGAGGGAGCTTTTTTACTTTTATCAAAATCAAAAGAAGACATTGATTTGCTAATGAAAAAATTGTTGCCCGAATTTGTTACAAACACTGATGAAAATGTTAAAAAGCAACCTAAAAAGGCATTACCGATAATAGTGTTTCATATAATGCTCTTTATAGTACCTCTTATTATAGGATATGTAATATTTATGACTTTAACAAACTTAGGGGAAACTGTATACTTATTGTCAGGGTTAGGTGTTATACTTATAATTGCATTTCTTATCTTAACTGAAATAATGAATTACTTAACTGTTGGTTTAAATGTGGGTGATGATTATATAGCAGTAGCCAGTGGATCATATAAAAAAATTACTAAGCTAATCAAGTACGATAAAATTCAATACTTAAGGTCAAAAGAATCTCCTTTATCAAGGCTAAAAAAATTACAAACATATCAATTATATATTTTAGCTAATAGCCAAAATAACATTAATACGACAGGATTATATGAAAGGGATTTATTTGATAAGATTTATGAAAGGATGTAGTGCGTATGAGTAAATTTAAAGATTTTGTGGATATTAAAAATCATGTAATTGAGCTTTCAAAGAAAAAACCCAAGAAAATTTCAGTTGCATCAGCAGGAGATATTGAAGTATTAAAAACAATAAAAATGTCTAATGATATTGGTTTAGCCACAGGAATATTGATTGGAGAAAGAGAAGAGATAACTAAGTATGCCGATGAAATAGGTCTTGATTTATCAATAAACACTATAGTAGATGTTAGCGGAGAAAAAGCTATTGCTGAAAAGGCGGTAGAAAAAGTAAGAACCGGTGAAGCGGACATGCTAATGAAAGGGCTGATACATTCACCTACATTTATGAGAGCTATTTTAAATAGCCAAACAGGTATTAAAAGCGGTGGATTTGTACACTTAGTATCAGCGGTATATCATCCTAGTCTAAGTAAAATTAGGCTTTTTAGCGATCTTGGTATGGTAGTTGAACCAACGCTAAATGAAAAAATAGAGATGATAAAAAACGCAAGTGAAGTAGCAATTAAAATGGGAATAGAAAAACCGAAGGTGGCCCTTTTGGCGGCAATGGAAACTGTATCAGAGAAGATTTCTGTCACTAATGAATGCGCAATTATTTCTAAAATGGCAGATAGAGCTCAAATAGGAGATGTTATTGTGGATGGTCCACTTTCATTTGATTTAGCATGTTTCAAAGAAGCTTGTGAGAGGAAAAGGTATGAAGGACCCATACAAGGAGATGCAGATGTATTGATAATGCCCAATTTACATGCAGGTAATATATTCTATAAAAGTGCAGTATACATGGCTGGTATGGAAACTGGAAGCAATTTTGCAGGAGTTAAAAAGCCAATCGCTATATTTTCTCGCGGGGATACTGCAGAAGCTAAGCTTAATTCAATTGCTTTTGCATTAATGTTATCCGAATAAATTAAGTAATTATGCTAGGGCTATTGTCCTAGCTTTTTTCATGATATAATCGCATTTATTGGAGGGTTATTTAATGGGTATAACAAATTTTGATATTTCTATATACACAGATGTTGTCAGATGGATATTTGTATTCCTAGCAATGTACATTTTAATAAGTAATTTGCAGTCACTACTTACAACTAGAGTCACACCTGAAGTATGGGCATATTTAAATATAGATGAGAAGTATAGTATACCTATTACTCATTGGGAGAACGTTATAGGACGTTCTTCTTCTGTTGATTTGAGAATTAAAAATAAAACTGTTTCAAAAAATCATGGAATATTAATGCGAAATAGTAATGGTACTTGGAATTATGAAGATTTAGATTCTACAAATGGAACTTTGATAAATTATAAGGCTGTTAACTATAGGGAAACTGTAACCTGTGAAATAGGCGACAAAATTCAAATTGGAGGAGTGTCATGCACTCTTTTCCCAATAAGTTTAGAAGAGAAAAAAAACAATGAAAGCTTGAGAGAAAAGGATAAAAGCCCAATATCTCCATGGAGAATTTTATTGGCAATTTCCCTTTTTCAAATGCTTACAGTTGTTCAATTGGTAATTAGTTTAGGGGACGGTTACACATCTATGATTAGCCTATCAATGTTAGGTTTAATGGTACTTATGTGGACATATGTTCTGGGTTTTAGAATGATGGGAAGTAGAGGTTTTGAATTAGAATTAATTGCATTCTTCTTATCAACCATAAGTTTAGCTATTGTTGCTTCATCTTCACCGGATTTGATATTTAAACAGTTTATAGCAATATTTATAGGACTAGTTGTTTTAATAATAATGTGCCTTTATTTAAGAAGTTTAAAGCGTTCCAAAATAACTAGATGGTTATTAGTATTAGGTTCTGTTGGTATTTTAATCATAAATCTTATATTTGGAACATTGAAATATGGAGCTGTTAATTGGCTTGAATTAGGCGGAGTATCTTTTCAACCGTCAGAGCTTGTTAAAGTTGCGTTTGTTTGGATTGGCGCAGCAACGTTGGATGAACTTTACAAAAAGAGGAATTTGAATTTATACATGATATTTTCGGGATTCTGTTTAATTTGCTTAGCCATTATGGGCGATTTTGGTACAGCATCAATTTACTTTGTGGCTTATTTAATAATATCATTTTTAAGAAGTGGGGACTTCTCAAAATTTACGCTTACATTTGGAGGAGCAGTACTTCTTGCTGTTATGGTAGTAAGATTTAAGCCATATATAGCAAATCGCTTTTCTGCTTGGAGACACGTTTGGGAATATTCAGATTCTTTAGGCTATCAACAAACTAGAACAATGAGCGCAACGGCAAATGGTGGTCTTGCAGGATTAGGTGCAGGAAATGGAATGTTAAAAAATGTTGCGGCTGCGGATACTGACTTAGTATTTGGAATGGTAGCAGAAGAGTGGGGTATGATAATAGCCATATTATTGGTAATATGTATAATTACTTTTTTACTATTTTCTACCATGTCAATAGTGGCTGGGAGGTCAACCTTTTATACGATAGTAGCTTGTGGAGCTACTTCAATTTTAGTATTTCAAACTATGCTTAATGTATTTGGTGCACTTGATTTATTACCGCTTACGGGAGTTACTTTTCCCTTTG
>Ga0209931_1000912_pt1 | contig 16883 bp, 15 predicted proteins | sample SalPonR1_B_D1_MG_FD_185697 | JGI IMG/M metagenome (GOLD analysis project Ga0209931, IMG submission 185697) | Salt pond soil microbial communities from South San Francisco under conditions of wetland restoration - Salt Pond MetaG R1_B_D1_MG... ...
ATAGTATAAAATCTCCTTTTTTTATTTATTATATTCAAGCCAAAAGTTATTTGCAATATACTGGAGTCATCACTTTTTATACTGGAGTCATAGATTTTTGCATAAAAAAATGACCTAGGTCACTAATTATCCTAAGGTCAATTTAAATACTTATATTTGCTATAAATATATCCTGAGTATTATATTAAATATTTCTACCTAGAAGTTGTTTATGTTAATCTAAAAGTAGTCCAAAAAAACATCCCTATACCCCTATATTCAGATTACTATTTGTAACTTAATTGTACAGCTATTGCATTATAAATTTAAAATAATTAGTTTATTATCAAAGCAAAGTCATAATTGATTATAATATTAAATTAAAGTAAAAAAAATTATATATATATGTGATATAATAAGATAAAATAATAATAAAAAATAACAAATCGCTTTTGAAACAAACTGTTGTTATTTACGTTAAAGAATTTAGGAGATGTAAATTATGAAAAAAATAATTTTAATAGTACTATCTATAATCTTAATAACAATCCCTGCTTGGGGAAATGCAGCAGCCCCATCTCAGGATCCTGAAACAAACATGGTGTATTTTTCTGACGATACAGGTATTTCTCTGATGGAAGAGTGGATTACATTTACAATAGACGAAGAAGGGGATCAAAGAGCTCAAGTAGATGTAAAATATATACTAAAAAATATAGATAATGAAGGAGAAAGCATAAAACTAATGTTTGTAGGACCGGGAATGGCTGGTGATGAGGCAAATATATCAGCCGACGGAAAGATAATAGAGGATATAAGGCTAGTAGAAAGCAACGATATTCCTGAAAACTGGCAATCCGTAGAAGACATAAATATATATGAGCCTGTCAGTGGGAAACTTCTTGAAAGAGGGTTTTCAGGATACGGTAGAGGTACATATGAAGATAAGGGATATGAGTTTAGTATTGATATTCCTCTTGGTGAAACTGTAGAACTTGAAATACAGTATGAATCTTGGGGTGGATATTATTCCTATAATGAAGTAGTAAATGATGTTAATACTCAAATATACTACCTTACTCCTGCAAGATTTTGGGAGGGAGATGCTAAGGTAAATGTGTCAGTCGTTTTTCCTGATGAAAATTATGAAATTCATTCAAATATCGAATTAGAAAAAATTAATGATTTTGAATATAAAACTATCTTAAATAAAATTCCCAATGAAGAGTGGTATTTCTCATATGTAAATAAAGACGGTCTTATATTTAGGACAAACTTTTTAAAAAACAATAATATTATAGCAGGAGTAATCGTTGCTTTGACTGTGGTTTTAGGTTTATTTTTGAAAAGGAAAAATAAATGGTTAGGGATTATAGTCTTATTACTAATTATGCCTGAGTTGTTTTTATTTAGACCTACCTATGGATTTATGTTTATGCTATATATATTTGGTCCTGTTATATTAATAATTGGTTTAATAATTTTTATTGTTCTATTATTTATGAAAAAAAGAAAAAGGATTTAGTTTTAAATAAGCATATTAAATTACATAATACGACAAACTCATATTTAATCTTGCAGTTATAATGTCATAAAACGTTATTAATAAATATTTCAACGATTTCAGGATCAAATTGAGTACCCGAATTGTTTTTTATCTCTTGTAATACTAGTTCTTTACATATTGCTTTTCTATAAGGCCTATCACTAGTCATTGCATCATAGGTATCTGCTATTGCAATAATTCTTGAAATTAAAGGTATATCTTTTCTAGCTAAGCCTTGAGGGTATCCTTTTCCATCCCATCTTTCATGATGATGCAGTACATTTTTTGCAAGTTTATTTAAACTTTTATCTGTATTTAAAGTTTCATAACCCCAAACAGGGTGTTTTTTTACAATTTCGTATTCTGCTTCTGTTAATTTTCCTTTTTTATCTAAAATTTCTTCTGGAATAAGTATTTTCCCTATATCATGAACCATCGCTGACCAATAGACATTATTGACTTCTTCATCAGTTATGCCCATTTTTTCCGCAATTTGAACAGAAACTTTAGCAACATTTATTGAATGTTCATTAGTGTAGGGATTGTGCAAACTAAGTATTTTAATAATTGCTGTAATCATATTTTTATGTAAAATTTGCTTTAGTTCATAATCTCTAATTAAAGTATAAAAAGCAGATGGGATGTTCTTTAGTAACCTTGCTAGTTCTAATGATTCTTTACTAAAACTTTTAATACTATCCTTATCAATCCCTAAAGTAATACTTGCAATATTTCTTTCTTTTAATGACAATGTTACAATCATTGTCTCTTTATCTTCTTTAAGAGATTTTTCTCCAATATCTTTTGTTTTTTTATCTATTTTTTTATTATCTAAATTCTCAAGTAAATACTTCTTGAAGTTTTTTATTATGTATGCTTCTTTACTTATATCAGGTTCTGATACATATTTATATTTTTTGTTAATAATCGAATCATCATGACCTGATACTGCTACAGATATTGCAAACTCATCTTGATAAATATGAGCTGTTCCAAAATCTGCTTCTGGAATTATTTCCATTGCAGTAGTCAGTAAATCTGACATAAATTCTTTTTCTTCTATACTTTTAGCTTTTTCAATATTTGAAGTAAGTTTTAATATACTAGTAATTCTACCATATTGCTTTTCCAATTCAATTTTACCTTTGTTTCTTTTTTCAATTAAATTAGAGAACAAAATACCCAATATAGCAAATATAAGAAAAATTATAAGCCTTAATAATAAATCGTGCGGCTTTATATCAAATATAAAGTTATCAAGAAAATCATTGCCAGGAATTGTATTGAAATATGTTAACATTATTGAATCTATAATCCAAATAAAAACTCCTGAAATCAGTGAATATACAATTATATAACCTGTATCCCTACTTCGTTCTTTTATTTTTAGTAACTTTCTTATGAAATTTAATCGCAAAAATAAATCAGCCAATAAAAGTAACAAATAACTTTCAACTATATGCTTTACAATTACTAATTTTAGCCAATCAGAAGATACTGTATTGGTTATTATTTCATCGTTCCAAAATGGAGGGTTTAAAGAAACGAGAAATATAAAAATTGTGAAAAACCCAATTGTAGCAACTATTCTGAAATAAACCTCTGCAACATACTTATTATAATACCATTTTTTATTTTCCTTAGTTTTATTTAAGTCCGAAAGAAATCCATGAAAAATTATCCATACAGTAAATATTGGAACAGAGTAAAACATTCCGTAACCATCTGCATACCAAAGAATCCACATTGTTTGGCATCCTCCAAACAATGCAGAAATAAGGCCATATTTCCATCCCCAGGCAATAGATATTATTAACGGAAACAACAAGCCTAATAAAATATCAATTCTTATACCTTCATAATCGTATATAGTAATAGATAGAAAGTTTATTAAAAATCCTATTAAACCAAAAAATATTGAAATGATAATCTTTTTTATATTTGCATTAATATTGTTGAAAAAATAACAGTTATCCATAAATAACTCCTCTTTAAAAATCTAAGATAACTTGTAATTTTTAGTTTGTTTTCTTAGAAAATTAATTAACCATACAAATTATACTTTATATCTGTAGTTTCCCTTTAATTTCTTATTAAAACTTAAGACAAACTTATATTAAATAATGTAGTTATAATGTCACAAAACTTCACTGACAAATACATCTACTATTTTTTTATCAAATTGAGTTCCAGAGTAGTTCTTCATTTCTTCTATAGCTTGTTCTTTCGTTTTTTTAGTTTTATAAGGACGATCAGCTGTCATAGCTTCATAGGCATCAGCTACTGATATTATTTTAGATAGAAGTGGTATTTCATCTTCCTTTAGTCCTTCTGGATATCCTTTCCCATCTAGTCTCTCGTGGTGGTATAATACGTCTTCTGCTAGGTGGGCATATTCATCTACGTTTTTTAATATTTGATAGCTTGATGTGGGATGTTTTTTTATTTCTTCCCATTCTTTATCTGTTAGCTTGTCTTTTTTATTTAATAGCTCTGGGTCTACTACGATCTTTCCTATATCGTGTAGTACCCCGGCTATTTTTGCATCTTGTACATCTTTTTCATTTAAGTTCATAGCTTTTGCTATTCCTTCACAGTATTGCGATACTCTTTCTGTATGTATCTGCTCATTGTCGTATTTGTTGTTGATGTTTACTAGAAGGGTTTCTATAGTTTTGCTTCTCATTATCCTGTCAATTTTAAGTTTGTTTTTATACATATTATTATCAGCTTCTTCTTTTATTCTTTTTATTATTTCTTTACTAGTTTTTCCACTTTTCTAAACTTATTGGAGAGATTTCTTCCAATTCATAACCTAACATTTCAGCCCATTTATTATCAATACTTACTTCACCTGTTCTAATATCCATTTCCCATGTTCCAGAATTTGTGCCTTCTATTATGTTTTCTAATCTTTTTTTCTGTTCCTCTATTTTGAATTGTAATTTTTTTCTCTTGTTATGTCTCTAATATTTCCATGCCACAAAATACTTCCGTCTTTTAATTTTTCTGGTTTAGCATTTCCTTTTATCCATCTTTCTTCTTTTTCAGGAAGGATAACTCTATATTCATCATGCCATGTTTCCAAGTTTTTTGCTGAAATTTGTATAGAATCAATAACTTTTTTATAATCTTCTGGATGTATTCTTTCAAAAACTTTTGATCCGTCATTAATAATTTCCATAGGTCTAACTTTATGTATTTCAAACATTCCCTTGGAAGCATAGGGGAAACAGGAGCTACCATCTGAAAATAGTTGGTATTGATATAATGCACCTGGAGCTTGATTTGCGAGATTTTCTAATTTCTCCTTATTTTTTGTAAGATATCTTTTAAGGTGCAAACTTAATAGAGAAATTGAAATGTATGAAGCGAAAAAGAAAACTGAAAAAACAGCTTCCTTGTTTTTTAAAAAAAGAGATAGTATTATTAATATTCCTATAAATATATTTATAAGAATATTAAAATGGGATGATTCAAACATTAAATTCATAATAATAATAGCTATAAAAATTAACCCTGATATTATTAAATTAAAATCAAAAATATAACTATAATATATTAACTGTAAAATTGAAAAAAATACAATCATATGTGATATTTTATCTAATCTATTTTTTACCCATATAATCTTAAATGATAAAAAGTATAGGGAAAATCCTAGCAAAACCATAAAAATTCTTAAACTTAAAGGCATAGGATCTTCTATTTCTAGAATTAAATATATTAGAAAGAAAGACAGGTACAACCCTGAAATTATTAGCAATATCCCTCTATGAAATTTGTTTTTTATCATTTTATGCCTCCATTAAAAGATTGTTTTTATGATTATCAATTTATTTTATTACAATATTTTTTTAAAATTAATCCATATAAATAAAGCTATTAACCCTACTTAAATTATATCGAAAAAAATTTTAAAAAATGAATTTTTTTATTTTTTATTTTTTTGAATGACTAGCTAGTTAGAATTTAATCGTCTAAAATATCATTTTAAACTATGTATACACGCTTTAAAGTGTATAAATAACACTTTAATATATTATACTATATGTTTTACTAATTTTGAAATATTAGTGAATAAAAAAGGAAATGTATTTTAGAAGTATTTCATTTGGAAAAGAATTATTGAAGGGTCATTCTAATAATTGTATCAATGAAAAGTTATAATTATTTATGATAAATTTTAGGACATAGCAATATCTACAATAATTTCAGCAAGTTCTTCAGGGTTAACCTTGTATTCTCCTGATTGGATTTCTTTTTTTAATCTATTTATTTTAGCTTTTCTTTCCATCTTATCAATTTCTTTGAGCTTTTCTACAGACCTTTGTCTTATTTTGTAATCTTTAGAAATTAATTTGTCTGTGTCTTGATTTTTGGAAGATTTAATTTTAGTTTTAATATTTTCTGTTTCGCTGCTTATATTCTTGTAATAAGAATTATTAGATCTTGATATCTTCAATTTTACCCCCTGCCTTTATATTCCCTTTTAAAATAAGTATGAAGTAAGACAACTTTTTACAGTTGTCTTTTTCATTTACTTTTTATTTACAGCTTCTTTTAAGGATTTTCCTGCTTTAAAAACCGGTGCCTTGGAAGCTGGAATTTGAATTGTTTCTTTAGGATTTCTAGGATTTCTGCCCTTTCTAGCTTTTCTATCCCTAACTTCATAAGTTCCAAATCCTACTAACTGGACCTTACCTCCATCTACAAGCTCTTCTTGTACTGATTCTAAAAATGCATTTAGTGCTTTTTCAGTATCTTTTTTAGTAAAGCCTGATTTTTTTGCCATACTTGCTACTAATTCTGCTTTATTCATCTTTATTCTCCTTTTATTCTATATTTTATAACCTATTTAAATAAGGTTATAAGTTATTCAACCATATCCCATTAAGTAATTTTTTATATCCTTATTTTAAAATTTTTCTTTATTGTAAAAATAGGTACAAAAAAATTAAACATGGTAACCTTGCAATCATAGCTAATGCCTTAGACCAATGGCTTTGCGTCCTTATCTTTAGATAAGTTTGCCCTTTTCAATATTTAATATGGTTTGTTAAATAAATATTATTTTAAGAATACCAGTAAATCCAAGTAATGTCAACAAAAAGCTGATTTTTACACTTAGATTTAATCTTTTATATCTTAAAAAGCAAATATTAACACTTTAACTTTACTATTTTTAATTATATAATGTAACTTAATAAATTAACATAAGGAATTTTATATGAGATTTGTACCAGTACAAAGTATTAAGGAAAATTCAATATTAAAAAAGACTGTATTTGGACCTAACGGGAGTGTTTTGTTAAAAGAAGGAGTGGTTCTTGATACATATTTTATTAGCAAACTAAAAAAAGTTGGTATCAATGGAGTCTATATTGAAGACGAATTGTCTAAGGGAATAGAGATTAAGAATATAATAAGTGAAGAATTAAGACACGAAGCTATAAAAAGTGTTCAGGAGACTTTTATTTTTTCTCAAAAAAAACATGTCTCTGATATGGAACTAGATAAGAGCAGTAAGAATATTGAAAATATAACCAAAAATATGGTTGATGAAATTTTAAGCAGTAATGACTTGATGGTTAACATGATTGATTTAAAAGTATTTGATGATTATACCTTTTATCACTCATTGAATGTTGCTATTATATCAATTGTAATTGGAGCTTCTCTGGATTTTAGAAAGGAAGACCTATATGCTTTGGGTTTAGGTGCAATTTTACATGATATAGGGAAAATTTTCATACCTAAGGAAGTTTTAAATAAACCTGGAAAACTAGATAATGAAGAGTTTAATACTATAAAAAAGCATCCTGACAAAGGCTATAAGTTCTTAAAAGAAAAATTTAAGCTTCCTGCAGAAGCTTTTAAAGCAATATTGATGCATCATGAGAGATGGAATGGAAATGGATATCCTAAGAAGTATTCCTATAATGAAATAACAAAAAAAGCTAGGATAATAGCTGTAGCTGATGTTTATGATGCTCTTATATCAGACAGACCCTATAGGAAAGGACTTCTTCCTTCTGAAGCAGTAGAGTATATTTTGGCAGGAAATGATACCTTATTTGACCCCAAAATAGTAGAAGTTTTTTTAAGAAAAGTAACACCATATCCATCTGGAACAATAGTTAAGCTATCTAACAACTCTATTGCAATTGTAGTTGAAAATCATGAAGGTCATGGGAATAGACCGGTAGTGAGGGTTTTTAATGAAAATGGTGATAATATTGAACCCTATGTCCTAGATCTAAGAGACTATGAAAATCTTTCTATTACTATTACTGGAGTTAAAAAAGAATAAAATAAAAATATGCTCTATTACATAAATTTCCCAGTTTGTCATAATTAGCATTAAGACAAACTCACAATAGAAGATTTCTAATCTTTTTCTTTGGGCTTTGAAAAAAAGCCAATAAATAATAAGATTACACCTAGTAATAAAGTTAAAAAATTAAGCAATGGAAATATAAAAAACTTTCTATAGAAAAAAGCCCAATTGCTAAAATTATTAGCCCAATACCTAATCCCATAATTTTATTCTCATTTAATCTATCTTTGTATTTAAGAAATGATATTGAAGTACTATAAATACTATTGAATAAATTAAAGCTGCAATTATAAGAAATCCTTCATGGTTTATTTCAAACATCTTTTCCTCCTAAATTTTGTTTTTTTATTTCATTTAATATTTTTTTATAAAAAGATTGAAATTAGCATAATAACGAAAATCAAAACAATAACTATTTCCAAACTTTTAACCATAAAAACATTTTTTTTATTACCATCCGTTTCAACTAATTTCTTAATAATTTTATACTTTTCATTTTCTTTCATATTTAAATTTACCTTTCTCATTTTTCCACCTCACATTTTTTTATGAGGTTTTATTATATAATATCATTGAACTTTTTGGGACATTTTCTCGTGTGACTACATAGGACATTATCACATCTCAATCAGAAACAAATAAAATTAGAAATATAAACTCTTGACAGATTACTTAAAATAATATAAAGTAAAAAATGTGTTATTGATAATCGTTATCAGTTACACTCATAATTCTTAATTTGTCAAAGTTCAAAATCAAAAATAAAAGGAGTGAAAAAATGAAGAAAAAAATATTATTAGTTTTAACAACTATTATTATATTTTCTTTTGTAGGTTGTAATTCATCTCAGAATACAAAATCAGATGAAGAAACAGAAGTTAATGATACTATTCTAGAAAATGGTGAGGATGACGAAAAGGATTCTCAAGATAGAATCATAGTGTATTTATCTGGTCCAGAAGCTATGATAACTAATTTGGAAGAAGAATTCGAAAAAGAAAACGGTGATGTTCTTGATATGAACATAATGAGTTGTGGTCAACTCCGTTCAAAAGTTTGGGCAGAAAGTCAAGCCGGTAGTATTCAGGCAGACGTTATATGGGGTTCTGACCCACTAATATATAATAAACTGGATGATCTCAAATTATTAATGCCCTTAAATATAAAGGAGTTCGAAAAAATTAGTAGTCAATACTTATGGGCAGGTAAGAATTACGCATTAGTTAATGAAAGATATGTAATTATTATGTATAACAATACTATGTTGATAGATGAAATCCCAGAAAGCTTTGCGGATTTAACTGATGAAAAATACAAAAATATTGCTGTAATGGCCGATGCAAGCCAATCTTCAACAGCATTTGCTATTGCTTCATCATTGTATGAGCTAATGGGGAATAATAACAATTACTTTCAATCATTAAAAAATAATGGAATTATGTTAAGTAAATCCAACGGGTTGGTTCCATCGCAAATAATGGAGGGTCAGTTCGCTGTAGGAATCGCACCACACGACTCAATTATACGTCTTCAGAATAAAGCTGAAAAAGAAGGATACGAGGTAACTGTAAAAGCTGTATGGCCTAGAGAAGGAGTTATTTCATTACAACGTCCTATTGCTATTCCTGTAGATGATAACCGAAGTAATAAACAACAAGAAATTGCAAATAAATTTGTAAACTTTATGCTTTCAAAGAAAGCACAGATGATAACAGCAAATTTTGGCTTCGTTAGCGTAAGAAATGATATTGAAAATACATATCTTCCTGAGGAAATAGAATCCTTTAGCGTTGATTGGGATGCTGCTAGTGAAAATGAGGAAAATATAAAGAATGAATATCAACAGATTTTCCACTAAGGTTAAAAATGAAAACCAACAGGGAGTAAATTTAACTAATTCACTCCCTATTGTTCTTTTGGTTATTGTAAGCATATTTATTTTATATCCAATTATAATCCTTGTAATCAGTAGCTTTAGTCGATACGGGCATTTTAGTTTAGAGAACTATAAAATTACATTTGCTTCTTCAACAACCTTTAAAGCTTTTATTAATACGTTGAAAATGGCTTTAATAACTTTGACAGGAACATGGATAGCTGGTGGCTTTTTAGCTTTTGTTAGGCATAAAACAGATTTCAAATATAAAAAAACTCTTGATAATTTTGTTTTTTTATCATTTACAATTCCTGCATACATATTATCTATATCATGGATAGAAGTTTTAACTAGAGGCGGATATTTAAATCGTATTTTAAAAGTTGTATTTCCGACAATAACTTATAGATTTAATGCTTACACTATATTTGCAAGTGCTATAATTCTTATATTACATTTATATCCCTTAGTATATTATGGTGTAGGTAATGCCCTAAAACTTCTAAATGGAGACATTGAACAAGCTGCTAGAGTATGTGGTATTGCTAGATTTCAAATACTTATACGTGTTATACTTCCTCTTGTTATGCCATCTTTTATTTCTACGGGTCTACTTGTGATAAGTCGCAGCATGGCTAATTTTGGTGTTCCTGCACAAGTTTCATTACCTACGGGTAACGAGGTCCTTACTACTAGAATATTCAGTTCTATGTCAGATTTAAATCTTGGTGTTGTTGCTGTATTATCAGTAATCCTTATTCTAATTGCTGTTGCTATTTTTTTAATATCCGAAAAATTCACACAAAAAAAATACTATAATGTTAATGCAGATAATAAAAATATTAATGTTTCAGTAATTAAACTTGGAAAGTGGAAGCAAGCAATAAATATAGCCGTAATAATTTTTTTTGTTTTTTCTGTAATCATACCCTTTATAACGATTATTATTTCTTCTTTTTTTAAAAGATGGGGCCTGCCCTTTAGTAAAGAGAGTTTTACAATATCAAATTATGTAAGATTGTTTTCACAGGAAAATCTTCTTACTCAACCTCTGTTTAATAGTTTAATTTATGGAATAGTTGGTGCAACTATAGCCTCACTAATAGCTAGTTTAATTGTTTATTTATATGTTTATAGAAATAACAAAGCTTCGAAATGGCTAATGAACATTGCTCAACTACCTATAGCTGTTCCAAATATGATTTTGGCAGTAGCAGCTATGTTTGCATGGATAAATGAACCATTCAAATTATACGGGACTTCGTCAATTATTGTAATAACATATATTGTGCTATTTATACCAATTTGTATCAAGCAAATGCTGGGGTCTTCTGAAAATCTTGATAAAGAACTAGATAAAGCAGCAATTACCATGAATATTAATATTTATATTAGATACACGAAACTATTTTTACCACAAATAAAGGATTCTTTATTATCAGGTTTTTTAATATGTTTTTTGATATCTCTTAAGGAAATACCAATATCACTGCTATTATATACATCGACCACAAAAACACTTGGTGTTATGATGTTTACTGTCCAATCAAATTCTTATGGACTTGAAATGACATCTACTATATCTGTTATAGTAATATTCTTTAGTTTTATAGGTCATATAGTTTTAAAAAATTTAGGATCAAAAGGATATTAAAATGAATTATTTAAATATAGAAAATTTAGAGGTATCATATGAAAATAATAAACTGAAATCAGAAACTAAAAAGGTTTTGGAGGATTTTTCTTTAGATGTGAATAAAAACGAGCTATTAGTTTTACTTGGACCTAGTGGTTGCGGTAAAAGCACATTGCTTTCAGCTATTAGTGGATTAATTACTCCTGACAAAGGTAGCATTATTTATTGTGATAAAACCTTCTTTGATAATAAATCAGGAATAAATTTACCCGCCGAAAAAAGAAATGTTGGTTTTGTATTTCAATCTTATGCACTATGGCCTCATATGACAATATATGAAAATATTGAATTACCCTTAAAAGCAAAAAAATATAAGAGAAATGAAATAGAAGAAAAAATCGAATATATACTATCTGTAGTTTCAATGAGTGAACACATCTACAAATATCCTAGTGAAATTTCAGGCGGAGAGAGGCAGAGAGTTGCATTAGCTAGATCACTTGCATATGAACCATCTTTACTATTATTAGATGAACCTTTGGCTAATCTTGATGCTAACTTAAAAGCTGAACTAACTCAAGAAATTAGAGAAATCCAAAAAAAACTTGAAATAACAACTATTTATGTTACCCATGATCAGCATGAAGCATTCGAGGTAGCAGATAGGATTGTGGTTATGAAAGAAGGTAAAATTATGCAAAAAGGAACCCCTAGAGAAATATATCATAATAGCAAAAATGTTTTTGTAGCCAACTTCGTAGGGAAAAATAATATTTTAGTTAATGAAAAAAATTTATTTTGTAATAGTATAAAAAAGTGTGAAAATAGAATTATAGCTATTAGACCTGAAGATATTAAATTAGAAAATGATGGCGAAAATGTAGGTATTATCAAAAAAATACTATATAAAGGAAATCATATAGAGTATATATTATGTTTTTCGGGTCAAAAAATAATAGCTCACTCAAATAAAGAATACCACTATAATGTTGGTGATAATATTAGATTTAATATAAAGAAATACAATCTATTTTAAAAAAGACAGTGTGAAAAGTTTTGTGTTCTACCCATACTCTTAAGGATTTTAAATTGATTATATCTCAAGACTTATCAATGTTAAATTCATTCTATAAGTTTTACTCAATTATAGTTAGGACAAACTGATATAATTATTTGTTAATACAAATTATATTTTCTATACCTTACTTATATTATTAAAATAAGAATTATTAGATCTTGATATCTTCATTTTTACCCCTGCCTTTATATTCCCTTTTAAAATAAATCTGAAATAAGACAAGCTTTTACAGTTGTTTATTTCACTTGCTTTTGATTTACGGCTTTAAAAACTGGTGCCTTAGAAGCTGGAATCTGGATTGTTTCCTTAGGATTTCTATGATTTCTTCCTTTTTTAGCTTTCCTGTCTCTAATTTAATAAATTCCAAACCCCAGTAAATTAGCTTTGTAACCATTTTTATCCTCTTTTATAAATTTGTTCTATCTAAGAACTTTACTGGTGAAAACTTCTACTAAGTCTGAATCAAATTGTGTACCTGAACATTTTTTTAATTCATCCACTGCTTCTTTTACAACAATATTTTTTTTATAGGGTCTTGAAGATATCATAGCATCAAAAGCATCAACTATACTTATGATTTTAGATTCTAAAGGTATTTCACTGCCTCTTATGCCCTTTGGATAACCACTTCCATCTATTTTTTCATGGTGATGGAGGACAATTTTAGCTATATCTTCATATTCTATAGAAGTTTTAAGTATTCTATATCCTATTTCTGGATGTTTTTTTATTTCTCCGTATTCTTCTTGTGTTAATCTACCAGGTTTTTCTATTATGGAATAGTCTATACCTATTTTTCCTATATCATGGAGAAGTCCGGCTGTTTTCAGCATGTTAAGTCTGTCGCCTTTAATTTTGATTGCTTTTCCCAAATCATAACATAGTTTGCTAACTCGCTTTGAATGTTCTTCTTCTCTTGGATGTTTTTCATGTAATGTTGAAAGCATGGTAAGTATTAGTTCTCTTTTTTTGCTCTTTTCAGAAAATATTTTATTAGTATACATTTTACTTTCTGCTTTTTTTAATACTTCTGAAATCTCTTCATCTGATTTTTCTTTAGTATAAAAACCAATAGATAATGAAAAAGGAACGCTTTCTTCTGTATAATTATCTATATTTTCTTTTATTCTCTCTGCAATTTTAGAGGCATGTTTGTTTTCACACTTTGGAAGTATTATTGAAAATTCATCTCCTCCCACTCTTGCAGCTATTTCATCTTCTCTTAAGTTGTTCTTTATAGCCTGAGCAGATTTAATTAAAATTTCATCTCCTTTACTATGACCGAAAGCATCATTTATGAGTTTTAGTCCGTTGACATCTATAACCATAGTTGAAAGTGGTAAATTTCTTTCTACATCAAGTCTTTTAAGCTCTGTTTCATAATATCTCCGGTTATAGAGTCCCGTTAAATGATCTTCAAAGCTTAGCTTTCTTATTCTATCCTGTTGTTTCTTCTTTTTTGTAAAATCTCTAAATACAAAAACTGTTCCTGTAATATTATCATTATTATCAACAATTGAAGACGCCGTACCTTCAATAGGTTTCTCATTTCCATCTCTTGATATAAGAATATTCTTACTATTTATTTCAATCTTTTCTCCACTATTTAAAATCTTATTAACAGGATTCTTTATATTTTCATCCTTATCATTGTTTTTAATATTAAATATTTTTTCTAGAGGTTTACCATATGCTTCTTCCTTCTTCCATCCTGTTAATTTTTCTGATATTTTATTCATCATAACTACATTGCCTTCTGAGTTTGTTGAGATAACACCATCACCTACAGACAAAAGGGTAGTTTTAAATAATTCTTTTTCTATATAAAGTTGTCTTTCTACAGATTTTTGATTCCTCATATCTATATCTAAACAAAACAGTTGAGATGTTCCACTATCCATTTTTACAATAACATGATTTGAATAAACAGGTATCAAAGTTCCATCCTTATGCTGCATAGTTATTTCTTCTGCAGGAGTAAGGGGTTTTCCTATCTGGAACATTTTTTTAATATTGTTTTTGACAGTATTTTTAAATTTATCTGGTATTACCAAATCTATTAAATTTTGTGATAGTGCTTCTTCTTGGGAATAACCATAGAGATGCTGTGAAGCTTTATTCCAAAATACAACTGTTCCATCAGGTTGATATCCTTGTATAGCTACAGAAGAAACTTCATTAAAAAGCTTTCTAAAACGTTCTTCACTTAATTCTAAATGTTCCCTTAATTTTTTTGCTTCCGTAATGTCTCTTGAACTAAAAACTATTCCCTTTATATGGTTATTTTCAATTAAAAGGTTTCCCGTAGTTTCCCACCATAGATAAGAACCATCTTTACACCTAATTCGATACTCTTCTTTCAATAAAGGAAGTCTATTTTTTATGAGTTCCCTTAGTCTTTTTTTAAAAATTGGAAGGTCTTCTGAATGAACTAGCTCCATAATATTTTTTCCAATTAAAGAGTCTATTTCGTAACCTAAGATAGAATAAGATTTACCTATATAATTAAAATTTCCCATAGCGTCTGTTAACGCAACTTGATCTATCATGTTATCCGTTATAGTTTTAAGCATTTTAGAGTTTTGGTTATAATCTTTATTAATCTTTTTTAATTTTTCTTCTAATCTGATTTTTTCTATTAGCAAACCTATATGTCTGCAGTACTTTTCAACTAATTCAGGGTTTTCAAAGTTTTTTTCTTTTGACATAATTAAGGTAAAATCACCAAGCATTATATTATCTTTTGTAATTTTTGCTACAAGGACTTCCCCTATATCAAAGCTTTTAGCCAATTCATTTGTTAATTTTTTTGGAAGTATATCACCTATTAATTGACTTATATTTGCAAATCTTGTAATAATATCTTTCTTTATCTTAGCATCTCTTACTTCGTCATGATCCCATTTTTTCCCCAGGATTTCAATTCCTAATAAATTTAATGCCTTTTGTATTATTTTATTTTCTCCGGATATGGCTTTACTTGTAAATTGCTGCCCCTCTTCTTCGTAGCGGTTAAAAACAGCGAATTTAGCTTCTGATATTTGTAATATACCATCAGTGATTTTTTGAAAATCTAAACCTTTATCCGAATATTTTAGGTAATCTTCAATTATTTCAGAAATTATTTCATAGTCTTTAATTTTATTTTCATTTTTATATCCACTCATAACAACTTATGTCCCCTTTACCTATATTGATAATTTGCTAAACTCTCTATATTTATATCGGTATAAATCCTCTACTCTTTATTTCTTCCTTTTATACTACTAGCAAGAATTATTGAATTGCCTAACTTAAATGTATTATGCTAATTTATTCTTACATATTTGTACTTTTATAGTTAACTACAAAACTTCATTAACAAATATGTCTACTGTTTTTTTATCAAATTGACTTCCTGAGTATTTTTTTAATTCTTCTACTGCTTCTTCTTTTGCTTTTTTAGTTTTATAGGGTCTCTCAGATGTCATAGCTTCATAGGCATCAGCTACAGATATTATTCTTGATAGTAGGGGTATTTCATCTTCCTTTAGTCCTTCAGGATATCCATTGCCATCTATTCTTTCGTGATGATATAAAACTGCTTCAGCTATTTGTGTGTATTTATCTACACTTTTTAAAAGTTGATAGCTTGTAGATGAATGTTTTTTCACTTCTTCCCATTCTTGTTCTGTTAGTTTAGACTTTTTATTTAATATCTTTGGTTCCATTATTATTTTACCTATGTCGTGTAAAGCTCCTGCTTTTTTTGCATCTTGTATTTCTTTATTGCTTAATTTCATAGCTTTTGCTGTAGCTCGGCAGTATTGAGATACTAAATCTGAATGTTTTTTCTCATTATCATATCTTCTATTAACCTTTTTTAAAACTGTTTCTATGGTTCTGTTTTTCATTATTCGTCCATTTTTTAATTTATCTTTATACATTTTACCATCTGCTTCTTTGTATACTTCAAAGATGTTTTTTTCTTCCTTGTCTTTAGTTGAGTATCCTAATGCTAGAGATACAATTAAAGGATCCAATTTAGCATTTTTTTCTTCTTCTTTTATTCTTTCTATAATTTCATCAACTTTTTTCTTAGAAACATTTGGAAGGAGTATAACAAATTCGTCTCCTCCTATCCTACAAAGAATATCTTCTTCCCTACAAGATTTTTTAAGCATTTCTGCAACAGTAACTATCAGTTTGTCTCCCATTTCGTGACCATATGCATCATTCGTAAGCTTAAGACCGTTTATATCAGCTGATATTATAGAAAAAGGTATGTTTCTATCTGTATCTAGTCTTTTTATTGAATCTTCCATATATCTTCTATTATATAGTCCTGTATGGTGGTCGTGAAAGCTTAGATATTCTATTTCTTTTTGTTTTTTTCTTTTTTCACTAAAATCTCTAAAAACTATGACTGCTCCTCTTACATAACCATGT
>Ga0209931_1000915_pt1 | contig 16863 bp, 14 predicted proteins | sample SalPonR1_B_D1_MG_FD_185697 | JGI IMG/M metagenome (GOLD analysis project Ga0209931, IMG submission 185697) | Salt pond soil microbial communities from South San Francisco under conditions of wetland restoration - Salt Pond MetaG R1_B_D1_MG... ...
TATTTTTAAAGTGTTATAATTTTGGTAGTTATCGTAGTTGGAAATGATGACCTCATCGCCTTTGCTCAAACCACTTTTAACTTCGTAGTATTGGTCATTTTGTTGCCCGAGGTTTATTTCCCGTTTTTCGGCGGTGTTGCCGTTCAGCACAAAAATCCATTGACCACCGGTATTGCTGTAAAATCGCCCTTTGGGTATGACCAGAGCTTGTTTTGGGGCAGAAAGATTGAGTTTAGCTCTTAAGGTTTGGCCGTTGTATAATTCCTGGTCGAAAGACTTATCGAATAGCAGTTCAATTTTAAAGTTGCCTTCTTCTACGCCGGGATATTTTTTACTCACATTGACTTGATGGGTGTTGCCATTGATGTTGACTTTTCCACTTAAGCCTTGTTGAATATCATTGATGTAGAGTTCATCTACAAAAGCTTCCAGCTTGGGCGGATTGATGGTGTAAACAATACCGATGCGCTGACCTTCATTGACTAATTCGCCGGGCGAAAAACTGAAATCACTTAGTTTGCCTTGCATTGGTGCAGTAATGCACAATTTCTTCAGAATATTTTGAACGGCTATCAGATTTTGGGTTAGCCTGACTTCTGAATCATTCAATTGCTGAAGTTGCGAAGTTCTGGCGATGGAATCTGTACGATAGACTTTTTTCAGGATTTCCCTTCTTTTCTTTAGATAATTATATCGCTTGGTGATTTCTTCAAAATCCTGTTTGGCAATCACTTTTTTGTCGAATAATATTTTGTTGCGCTCATAGCGTTTCTCCTGAACACTAAGTTGGTAATTTACTTCTTCAATTTGTTGCTTTTGACTAAGGTCATTCTGGTTGAGTAAAATTCGGGTTTGTCTTTGGGTGTTGAGTTGTTCCATCAGCTGTGATTCACGCTGAAGTACTTCAAGCTGAAGGTCTGAATTGGATAAAATCACAATAGTATCGCCTCGATTAAGCTCATCTCCGCTTTTCGCATAAAGTGCTTCAACCGTACCCGATTCGCTGGCATCGATAAAGCGCTGTCGACTAGGAATGACTTCGCTGGTTACCGTAATGGCCTCTTCAAAATTGGTTTCTAAAACACTTGCGGTTTCAATCTGACTGGCTTCAATGTCCAGACTCGAAGAACTACTTAGGCTATAAGCCAGCCAAAATACGCCCAAAATCCCAAGGACTAAAAGGATGATCCAGGGTTGAATCTTAAACCTTTTTTTATGATTAATTGTTTTATCCATATACCTAATGCTGTTAGGCAAATTTATACATAATGTTATTAGGTATAGTCGTAAATTTAAATTTTAACATTAGTTTTTGATGTAGAGATTGAACTGTATTTCTCTGAAATATGATGTAACCGTTTGAATTTATGAATATTAAATCTCTACTACGAATAATTATATTCAATTCTTTTAACAATAAGAAATAAGGATTGATCTACACTATTAAACCCTGATTCTTGAATTTAGATCGTTTTAACGCGCAAATTTTTGTTCAATATTTCAATAATCATTCGTTTTAATTATCGGAAAAGTCCACTCACAGAATTATAGCACCTTTCATAGATAATTGAATCTTAAAACTTTGGTTTCAATATACTTTTGATTCAGTTAAAGCGAAAAGCTTTGCATTGATTTAAAACACATCAACTATGCGTGCTACACTAATTTTATCCATCCTGCTACTGAGTCTTTCAGACCATGCACAAGTCATTTCAGGGAAAGTCATAGACGACAATCAAAACCCGGTAGCCTACATCAATGTCATTTTATCAGACCAGGAAAAGCCGGTCGATGCCGATATTACCAAAGCAAATGGGAGGTTTGAAATCAATCATCCATATCAAAGTAATTATCAAATTGAGATTAAAGGCCTTGGTTTTGAAACGCTAGTCATCAATCTGGATGGTTATACCGGTAATGTAGATTTAGGCACATTGATTTTAAAAACATCTACCGAAACTCTAGAGGCTGTTACAGTTACCGCACAGAAACCTGTTGTAGATGTGCAACCGGATAAAACGGTTTTAAATATCGACCAGATGGCGACGGTCGCCGGAGATAATACACTTGAATTATTAAGGCGTGCACCAGGCGTCAGGTTAGATAATAATGATAATGTGATTGTTGAAGGTAAAAGTGGCATCACATACTACATCAATGGCCGACAAACTTATTTGACGGGTAACGACCTTCAGAACTATCTAAGGTCTTTGACATCAGATGATATTGAAAGCATTGAACTCATCACTCAGCCCTCTTCAAAATACGATGCGGCCGGCTCGGGTGGTGTCATCAATATTGTGCTTAAACGGGTCAAAGGTCAGGGTGTAAAAGGGAATATAGCCACTAACCTGAGCTTAGGTAATGTCCCAAAAGCTGATGTTCCAACACCGGATGGTAGTCAAAACCAAGGGCAAGAACCTTTCGACATGGGTACAAATCCCAGGGCAAACACTTCAGTTAACCTTACCTATAGATCAGAAAAATGGGATTTAGCCGGTAATCTGAGTAATTTTGTTGGTCAAAGTCGGGGATTTTTGTACCTCTATCGACTACAGGGTAATAAGATTTATGATGACCGAACCCAACGTCTGTCAGAACGCTTAAGTCAAAACATCAACTTGAGAGCCGATTACAAAATCGACAAACAGCATACCCTCGGCGCCAGCGTGAATACAAACTTTAGTAAAAATGATAATGAGGGAAATAACCGCACACCAATTATAGATCAAAATACCAATACCATAGATAGCATTTTGATTGCGCCTAATACCTCTAAACTGAACAGCACCAACCTGAGCACCAACCTAAATTATCGTTATAAGGATACCTTGGGTCATATGTTTACGGCAGATTTGGATTATGGGAAATTCTTACGAGATACAGACAACAGGCAACCTAATTTCTACATTAACCCTGAAGGCGAGTCGCTCAATGAAAGGATTAATGCACAGAAAACAGAGATTGATATTGATATTTATGCCCTAAAAGCAGATTACGAAGCCCCTCTTTGGAAAGGAAAATTTAGCACCGGTGTAAAATTCAGCTTGGTCGTTACAGATAATGATTTTGACTTTTTCAATGTCATCATGAATGAACCTGTTCTGAACAATCAGCGCTCCAATCGGTTTTTGTACGACGAACAGATCAGAGCCGGATACGTGAACTACAGATATGAGCTCATTTCCAAAAAAGATGGCAAAGGCCCGGAACTAAAATCACAAGTTGGACTACGAGCTGAACAAACGGTCTCGAAAGGTGAACTACAGACCAACGGAACTAATCAGGATGAAATTGTAGAACGCGACTACCTAAATTGGTTTCCCAGTGGTGGATTAACCTACAAGCCTAACCGCCAAAATTCGTTGTCAATGACCTACAGCAGAAGAATAGAACGCCCGAATTATAACAATTTGAATCCGTTTGAATTTCAGCTGAATGAATTGAGCAGTAGTCGTGGAAATCCGTTTTTACAACCACAATATATAGACAATCTCAAGTTATCTCATACTTATAAATACAAACTCACTACCAGCTTAAGTTACAGTTATATTAGTGACTTCTTCGCCCGAATTACCCAGCCGACAGCCAATGGCGGTAATTTTCTAATTACCGAAAATGTCGCAGATCAGGAGATCTGGAATCTGAGTATAAGTCGCCCTTTCAAAATCAATGATAAGCTCTCTGGTTATGCCAGTGCCTATTTGACGCGAAATGATTTTAAGGCTACCGATCCGAGTTTTATCAGTATAGACCAAAACACTTACGGCGGTTATGCTCAACTCAGTTACAATTTTGCTGAAAACTGGACGGCAGAAGTTTCCGGTTGGTACAGCGGGCCGACTGTCTGGGGTGGAACCTATCAAACTGATCCATTGGGCTCACTCAATTTAGGTTTAGAAAAGACGTGGAAAAAGTGGACTGGCAAGGTGAATTTTTCAGATATCCTATATACCAGCCCGTGGAATGCTACTACCGTTTTCCCCGAGCTTAGAATTAATGCTATCGGTGGCGGTGATAGCAGAAGTGTTCGTTTTTATCTAAGTTACAGCTTTGGTCAGGATGATGTAAAATCTGTAAGAGAACGTGAGGGTGGTAGTAAGGATGAACAGAAAAGGATTGAATAGTTATCGTTTACGGTATTATTTTCAATATTATAAAAACATTTAGATTATAGCTAAAAACATCAATGTTAAGTTACTATCTCATTTTATATAAACAAAAATTTAGCTAATAAACCGAAGTTTTCGGGTTTCTATCCCTAATTTTAGTTTTGGCTTAAAAGTACTGTTGCCACATTTAATTTAATTTTTTATCAATTACAGTTTTTATTCCGTAATAATCCATTTCATAACAAATACGACCTAATAAAATTGCGGGATTGATTTTATATTTCTTACTAAGAAAAATAACTTTGTCATCATTTAATGGTGTATGATTGTTAGAAATATCCTGCCAAATATTTGTAGGGATAAGAGATTCTTGAGCATAATTATCGGCTTCATTTTCACATTCATTTATATTTAGCTTTTTAGTCAAATCCATAAACTTTTTGTTTCTATCATTCTTTAAATGTAATTCTATATGACCAATTTCGTGCATTACCGTAAAAGCAAAATTGTCAATTCTATTATGTCTTAAAGTCATTGCTATTGCAGGGTTTTTATTAGACCAAAATGAAAAACCATCAATGGGCGTCTTTGCTAGCTTATCGATAAATAGCATTTTTATTCCGAATTGATTCATCAAGGCTTGAACACGATTTAGGGTGTCTGAATTTTCATAGAAAAGAGTATTTAAGTTAATTCTAAGTTGATTAAGATTATCAAAATTAAATGTGTTAGCTTTTTGTTTTTTTGCTTCATATTGAGCCAATGAACTCCAGGCAAACATATTCTTGTCATCTATTTTTAGTTTTTTCGATTTACGATAATATGCAATTTTATTTTTAGAAAACGAAGAAACCAAATCATCAACAGTTTCAACATCATATATTTTTTTTATAATTTTTATATCATTCACTAATTCATCAATTAAATAGTTATGTTTTCTAAAATATCGAACTGGAACATAATTTTTAATAATACTCCAAATTTCAATATTTCTTAATTTTCTAATGTTTTTTTGTTTTGCCCGCGCTTTATCAATCTCATATTGGGATTGAAATTTCATCCAATAATCAGCTGAAATACCTAAAGCTTTTTCCAATAGAATTGCAATATCGGCAGTAACTGGTCTTTTGCCTTTTATTATTTCATTTAAAAATGAAGGCTGTACTCCAAGCTCTTTAGCTAAAATTCTTTGATTTAAATCTGGAGTAGAGTCTATTTCATCCCTAATTAAAATTCCGGGATGAGTTGCCTGTGCAGGTACTAATATTTTCTTTTGCGTTGCCATTTCTTCTGATTTCTACTTGTAATGATTACTTAACTCAACAATTGAACAAACCGTAATGGTTTCGGGTTCTTCACCTCTTACCGAACTAATAAATTCTATCCGGTATTTATTATCAACTCTAACGGATTCCAGTCCTTTTTTATCTCCAACTAATTTTTCGTAGTTTAAACTCTTAATTGGATAAAGTTCTTCTGTGTTATTTGCAACTCTTAATTTATCTATAGCCTGTATATATCTCTTAACTACTCTGGGCTGAAACCTATGCTTTTTACTTCGAGCTTTTCCATTTTCGTATAACTCCTTTAAATAATCTTTCTCGAAAGTAATCTCCATTTTGATTAATTATCATCATACAAAGATATAACTAATACTATAAAAGTTCACTAAAAAAGTGAATATTTAATTATTATTTATGGCGATATTAGGTAAAAAGCCCATTTAACGACATATAGTCCCACTTGCAGATAAAACCCTGACAAAACTGAACAACCCCTATATATTTGAATTGAATTTAAAACACAAACACCATGAGACTTATTGCAATTTTTATCGCTGCATTAATTTATGCAATGACCAACGCTCGGAACCTGAGCCTGAAGATCCAAAACGATGATTCTTACTACTATCCTTCAAATCTGGAGTTTGAAGTCATCGACGACCAGGGAAAAATAATACTCACACAAAATGACCTGGAAGTCAACAAGCCTGTTGTTATGGAAGGAAATTACACCGTAAACGTGTTTACAACCTGGGGCACGGGTAAAGACACTTTTAAGGTTGAAGATCAAGCCTTGATTTCCTTTGAAGAGCAAGGACGTCAAGTCAATCTTAATAAAGACATGAATTGTTGTTCAGATACATATACAGGATATGGCGAATCCTGGAAGGAAAATCAGCCAGATATTATAAACCAAAGCTTTGAAGCCAATAGCGATGGATATGACGCCATTATAGAGTTTGAAAATGATATCTTTTTCAACTATCTGGACAACGAGGCCAAAATTACCCAAAATGGCAAAACTCTAAAACTGGTGGGGAAATATGTTGCCAAAACTTCAGAAGGTTACCTCAAGCTAAGTTACAATCCTAAAAATAAAGAGTTATGGTATGTGTTTACAGACACTTATGAAAAAGTGGTCTATCAGTAAAAATTAATTGATAAAAAAACTGTAAAGCTCTAATTGCATTTTATGTAGTTAGAGTTTTTTTAATGTAAGAGCACGAAGGAATCTTTCTAATTTTTGACACTTAAATTTTTTTAAACCATTGGATTTCATAATTTTAATTATCCATAAATTCATTATATTTGCTTATGCCAGAGATTAGTAGATTTTACGGTATTACTGTGTATATGTTTTTTAATGATCATAATCCGCCCCATTTTAAGGTAAAATATGCTGAATTTGAAGCGAACATTGTTATAGAAAACGGAACTATTCTAAATGGTGATTTGCCGGTGAGTAAATTAAAATTAGTAAGTGCGTGGGCAGAAATACATAAAGACGAACTTTTGAAAATGTGGAATTCCAAAAACTTCCACAAAATTGAACCCTTAAAGTAAATGATAAAAATAACAGAAATATCAATTAAAGAACCTTTTAAAATCATCTGTACTTTCAATACTTCTGAAATAAAGATTTTAGATTTAAAGAAAGTATTAGATGGTAGAAATCAGTATGCCAAAAAAATTTTAGATACTTCTATCTATGCTAAGGTTAAAATAGGAGAATTCGGGGAGCTTACCTGGGAAAATATGGCAAAAATGAAAGATGAAAACGGGGAATTAATCTCATGCGCTTATGATATTTCACCAGAATTTGCTTATCATCATTCTGTGAGTTACGGTAAATTAGAACAAGAGACACATTAGGCTTATAACAAGTAAATTTTTGATTTACAATTAAATGAGAATCGATATTTATTTATATCTAATATTAAGATTTTCTTGAGAATATTGTAATAGTAAATATTATTCCAACCTACATTTAGAATACAACTTTAAAAATTTTAAAACACCAAAGTTTTAGAGCTATGAAGTTAATGATGTAGATAAAAAAATCTAATAATCTGAGTTCGATTATTAAAACCATTATATTCAGATGATTATATTAGGGTTGTCAAGCTTTGTGTCCCTGAGTACTTCGGCGAAATTATCGGGGCACCAGCCTTTGCCGGCGAGGTAAGCTTAAAGTGACTTTAAAACATTGATATGTGATAATATGAAAACAAAATTAAGAATTCAAAAAAAGTATTGTATAAAGAAAACACCGTAACTTTAGTTTACAATCCGCTTAATATAAATCAAAAAGCTCTAATTATTCTTCCCGTAACTAGAGCTTTTTTGTTACTAATTTTAAATCTAAAGATAGCCTAGTCTTGATTTTAGGCTGACTTATCAATGAAATTTAAATTTTTTCAAGCATAATTAAATCTAAGGTCAACTCATCACCCTAATACGACCGTTCATAGATAAAAGTTCGTGAGAAGCGGACTCTCTTTGTAAGTTTGAACAGAATTTAATCATAACACCTAAAAACAAATACCATGAGAATTTTAGCACTAATTACAGCAACTTTAGTTACGAGCCTTATTTTTTCGCAATCCAAAAGCTTAAAAATTGAAACCGGAGACCAGACCATCATTTATCCTTTTTACCTCGAAACTAAAGTCCTTGATCAAAATAATAACATTGTATATGGTACCAACGACATAATTGCCGAAGATTCCAAAACCTTTAATGGTGACCACACCGTAAAAGTTTATACCCATTGGGGAGACGGTGAGGACATTTTTAAAGTCAAAGAGCAGGGTTCAATTTCGTTGATAAATAATGATGAGGAATTAGAACCCGTAGCAGAAGAAATTAAAACCCTGCCCGAAGACCATTTATTGGTTGTAGATAAAAAATTTACCAAGAACAACAATGGTCAGTATAACGCTGAATTGGCCTTTGAAGAGAATATCGTCTTCAATTATACGGATGGCCAAATCGAAGTCACCCAAAACGAAATCTCTCTTCTGTTGATTGGAAACGTAGTTAAGACCTCAGAAGGATTTTTGATCATCGATTACAATCCAAAAAATAAAATGTATCACTACGAAGTCCTCAAATTAATTGATGAGGAAAAAGAACTAAGCCTATAAAATTTTTGAATCAGCCAATTCAAAACACCGGGATGAAAGTTCCGGTGTTTTTTTGTTTACACAAAACGGGTTGGTCTTCAATGAAGAAAAAAATACCATTCATCGAATTATTGGTCCATTTAAAGAAAATCTGCTTAGCTTTAATCATAGTGGTATTAAATTGAAGCTAATTCATCAAAAAATTATACCATGCGTTTTACCATAATAGCTTTCTATTTCCTTTTGATATTACTGCAAGCTGAAGCTCAAAAAACCGACAACGAAATCATCTTAGAAAACTACCAAAATATCAACATCGGCTTTTTTACGGAGCAAAATTCAACTTATGCCGAAAACGACCTTTTCAAAGCCTTTCAATCCAGCATAAAAGGAGATAAAGAATCTTATGCCGGCTATCTCAAAACCAGCTTTGACAAAGCCACAAAAGACGAGGTTAAAAAAGCCGTTGGCAATTTTCTCTATTTTACCTATCTCGATCAGGGACTAAGACAAAAAGCACAGGAATTTGAAAAGAGTTCTGATCTTATTAACTATGATGTAAAAAGTAATATCGTCGCCAAAAAAGCTGATTATCCAAAAATGGAGTTGAAAACCTTGACTAACATCACTGAAGTTGATTTTGACCAGTTTTATTTTGAAGCTATAGTGAATAAAAACGACACAGTTAAGATCTTTTTTGACACTTGCGCGCCCGGCATAAAAATCAGTCAGGATTTAGTCGAAAAACACAACTGGAAAACTGACACCACTTATTATGGTTACTCTACCATGCCCGCTATGGGAATGACTTTTAAAAATCACCCCGTTCTGTTGCCGAATTTAAAAATTGGCGAATTTGAATTTCAAAACCTTCCGTCTTATTACAGCCTGATGTCTCAAGAACAGGAAAAAAGCCTGAAAGAAAAAGGCATTGAAGACCATGACATTCTGATTGGCATCAATGTTTTTGAAGACCTTATAGACGGCGTAGAATTCGATTTTGAGGACGGTAAATTAAGATTGATCAAAAATCTACCTGAACTGGAAGGCGCAACCCCAAACTTTATGATGGCCGATGCCAAACCGGCCGTCGAATTTAAATTGAGTGGCAAAACTCACACGGCTTTTGTAGATACAGGTTCTCCGCGCCATGTTTTACCGGATAAACTTATCACCGAAGACAATTCTTACTTTAAGGAAAATGGCAACTACGGCGATTTTCAGTATGATATTTTTTATGTGAAATACGGTCACGTACTCAATCAAAAGGACATTTGGCTGGACACTGCCGATTATGGTGGTTTTAATGTGTCTGAAACCTTTAAGATTGATGCACTGTTTGGTTCATTTTTAGGCAGAACCCTGGCTTTTGATTTTAGGAATAGACGGGTGGAAATCAAATAGGCAACCTTCTTCTTAAATTAAGCGTCTATTATAGTAGAATAAATAATGAAAAAAATATATAATGCTGAACTACAATAAGACTATTCAGGTATTAATATGCCTGCTTTATCACTTATTTTGTCACAGCCAAAACCTTCACATAAATTCAGCCAATGTTTGGAACGGAGAGGGCTTTACTGTAAAAGACGTTTACGTCAATCAAGGCATTATTGTAGATTATCAGCCGGCAAAGACAGATACGGTAATCAATGCCAAAGGGCAATACCTCTTGCCAGCCTTCGGCGATTATCATACTCATGCTTTTACCTACAGTAATGTAGAAGCTATAAGCCAGAGCTTTCTTTCCAATGGTATTTTTTACAGTCAGGATTTAGCCAATGACCCTATTGGTCGTCTTAGTAACCGTTCCTATTTAGACCAAAAACATACCATAGACGTCAATTTTGCTAATGGTTGTATCACTTCATCTTACGGGCATCCTATTGAAGGTTACGAACGAATGGCTTCCTTTAGTGGTTGGCCAAAAAATGAAGAAGAGCGAATCAAGCTCCTTGAAAATGGTGCCATGGAAGGCCGGGCTTACTATATCCTGGATAATGAAAAAGACATTGAACCGGTGATGAATCGCCTGTTAGCTACCCAACCTGATTTAGTTAAGGTCATTCTATGGGATTCTAAAAATTACGATCCATCTGATCAAAAAGCCAACTTAGGGATTAATCCTGCTTTTCTACCAAAAATAGTCAATATGGCAAAGGAATACGATTTAGAAGTGGTGGCACATACCGAAACCGAATATGATATTGAAGTGTCTATAAAAGCCGGCATCAGGCAATTTGCGCACGTACCTTTTTATGGCTACGGGATAAATGGTAAAGTCGATAAGGATTATCCAACACTATCAAGCGATTTTAAAACCTTAATTAAAAATACAAAAGACATCGTCTTAAACCCGACCATAAACAGAACACTGCTCAACATAAAATACCTGCCGGAATCTAAAAAATTGTCAGAGGAAGAAAACGAAATCCTAAAGCGTTTTCATAAACAATTGCTTTCCGATTTAAAATCGACTGAAGCTACCATTGCTCTGGGCGCCGATTCTCCACAGCTCAACGCGTTGGACGAAGCCATTTATTTTGAAAGTTTAGGTGTTTTTTCCAATACTGCCTTAATCAAGATGTTGATTAATAATGGCAACCTGATCTACCCCAACCGAAAAATAGGCAGAATAGAAAAAGGTTATGAAGCTAATTTTTTTTTAGTGAAAGATCATCCGTTAAAAGACTTGTCTGCGTTTAAAACAATAAATATTTTAATTAAGAATGGAAATTTAATACATACAAAATCATGAAAACAAAATCATTTTTACTAAAAATATACGCCATCAGTCTCACATTTATATTGGGATATGTGGTCATCACCAGTTTTAATTCAAACTCTACATCAGAGAAATTTGATGAAATTACCGTGGAGCGAATCAATGTCGTAGAATCTAACGGTGACTTAAAAATGGTCATCAGCAATTCAGAACGGCAACATCCCGGCATGTTTGATGGAGAAGTCTTAATGGACAGAAAAAGACCACCGGGTATGATTTTCTTTAATGAGGAGCAGGATGAGGTCGGTGGCTTGGTCTATCAGGGGAATAAAGAAGATGGCATGGGTTTAGTTTTGTCCGTAGACCAGTACAAAAACGATCAGGTCATGCAAATGTTATATAACCGCTATCCTAACGGAAAGCAACAATACGGCTTAAACATTTGGGATAGAGCCGATCATCTTACACTTCCGGAATTGATTCATACTTTAGATTCCTTGGAAAATGTAGAAGGAATGACTAAGAAAAAAATGGAATCTGTTTTAAGAGATAAAAACGAAGGAGAGCCTGTTTCTGCGCAACGCCTATTTACCGGTAAGACCTATAATGAAGATGTAGGTGTTTTTATTAACGACGAGTTTGGAAACCCCAAAATAAGCATTTATGTAGATGAGAATAATCAAGCTCGTTTCAAAGTTATAAATGAAGAGGGTGAAGCTGTGGATATGATCTCTGAAAATGAATAAAATCGATTTTGATAACCTGAACATTCGTAGTCAACCTGAAGATCGACGTAACAAAACATAGATTGAATCGTCGTTATGATGAATACGAACTGTAAAAACAATTTAATGATTTATTTAAAAAACTATTATCTAATCTTATGCTTATTATCTGGTCTAATTTTTTTTGGACAGACGCCTATACAATCTAAAATTAATGATTCTGTCAATAAATTTATGAAAACAAATGATGTCCCGGGTTTGTCTTTGGCTGTTATATCAGGTAATGATATTTTAATGAATAAAGCCTATGGATACAAAAACTTGAAAAGTAAAACAGAGGCGAAGACCAATACACTATACCAATTAGCATCAATGACTAAAACTTTTTCTGGTATCGTTTTAGCCAAAATGGCTGAGGAAGGTAAAATAGATATTGAAGCTCCTATTACCAGATATTTAGATTATCTCCCGGAAGAATGGTCTAAAGTAAAAGTTAAGAATGCTATCTCTCATACCTCTGGTTTACCAAATCTTTTAGATGAAAATGGCGACCCCATTGGTGGAGAAGGCGTAGAAAAAGCATGGGAATTAGTTCAAAAGAAAGATTTGAAGTATTCGCCAGGAGAAAAATGGCAGTATAGCCAGATGGGTCCATTTGTAGTTCAAAAAATCATTGAGGAAGTAAGCAACGAAAAGTGGGAAAATCTCGTTAATGATATCATTTTCGAACCTGCCGGAATGAAAGCCTCTTACTTCATCAATCAAAAAGCTGTTCCGGAAATACAATCAACAGCCTATAGAAAAAATGATGAGGGTATGGTGCAAGTTGAAGAATTAGAGAAATCTTATGATTATTATATCCCGGCTACAGCAGGCATTTATTCAAATACCGATGAGCTAATCTTTTATCATAAAGCCCTTATATCCAATAAACTGATAAAAGAAAAAACTAAGCAGATGATGTGGTCTCCGGTTGAATTTAAGGAAGGTCCTGATATGGGTTATGGTCTTGGCTGGGTCATAGACGAACAATTAATCAATAAAAGAATATGGCACTCAGGCGGTGGTAAAGCTATATTTATGCATTTTCCTGATAAAAAACTATCCATCATTATTCTTTCTAATATCGTTAATACCAGTCCAAATGGTCTTGCTGAAAATATTGCGAGCCTTTACTTAAGAGAATAAATAGATATTGATGGGTTTGAAAGCCAATCTTTTTGACAAATAAGTAAAGCTGTAAAGTCATTCATTTAATTTACGATATGTATAAACTACCTTATTTAGTCATTGACTTAGGCACTTAAGTATCAACTAATATTTAAGTATAATCTCTAATATACTTAACTGTTATAGAGAAACTTACGTCAGTTCGAGTGTCCCGACATTTGGTCGGGATGTATCGAGAACCATCATGAGTTGGTCTCGATACATCCTGACAGTAAACGTCAGGACACTCGACCTGACAGTATTTTATTGATTATTAATATGATATAAGAATATGTTGAATAAAGTGTTTTTATTAGTAAAGTGCCTAGGTCAATTTAGTCATTAAATAAGCTATAAAGTTATATAGAAAAAATTGACTTTTAAAATATAATAAGAATACCAGGTTTTGATTAAACAATCACTTAAAATCAATTTTAAAACTGAAATATAAAAATGAAGAAATTTTTAGTCCCTTAAGTTCAAGTTAGATGCGCAAAATGTACCGAAAATAATTTATATCTTGATGGTTCTTTTTTTTTCCGTCTATTGGATTAATCGGCATAATTGCTCCCATTACTTTAAGCGCTTTAAACTCTTATGTTATGAAAAGACATTGGAATTTATGACTTTTCATGCAGGAATTCATTTCGGAGCTGGAATTATTATGGTCTTAGCTTCATTTGTAAAAAAATATAGCGAAGCATGCCTATTGTTCTTAACTTTAGTTGCTATAATAGTGAGACCAGTTTCAATGTGTCAAGGACAGTTTATGATTATTTTTCATCAGCTTCTTGTGGGAGTTATAATTATTATCTCGGTAAATAGTTTAGGTTTTTTTATTAGTGAAACTCAATTTTGAAAAATAGCATAGCTATGAACCTGCCAGTCCAGCAGGCTGGTTCAAAGTTGTAAGTTGAACTAATCCAGCTTTTGCAGCGGGATCTCGGGTTTAATACCCCGACGCTCAGCGTCGAAATATTAAAGGAGTATTCTTATTTGATACCCCGATGGCTCTGCCTCGGGGCAGTTCATTAAGAAAAGTTCAATCATAAATTCTGTAAGTAGTTAGTACATCATGTCTCGTTTTAAAGCTTTTATATTATTTCTATTTGTTTCATTTTCAGTATATGCTCAAGAGTTTAATATTTATGTAAAAATAGAAAAAGCAGAAGATCCAGTAGATCTCAAATTATACCATATCAAGTCAGCTTTTGAAATAAACACACTTATAGTCGATGATTACGTAAAAACAAAAATTGATAAGGAAAATGGCCTTTTTAGGCTGACGGGTGCTATAGAGCAAAACTCGCACTTGTATCGATTGCACATCAATAAGAATAAAACCGGCTACCTAAACAGATCTTTTTCAAATGTATTTCTGCAAATTGATAAAAACGATTCTATTTGCTTAAAGGTAAGTGATAATGACAGATTTGCCAATTACTACGTTGGTCAGGATTCAATTAATATTGAACTTAGTAAACTATTTGCATTACAAGTTAAAATGACACAAAGCCCTGAGATTGATAGAGATTTAAATGAAGAATACAATAATTTGGTATTCAAATCTAACAATCCTGAGACCTTCTTTGTAGGTATTGCAGATTCTTTAATAAAATATGAGCAAAATATTCTTGGTTTAATGGGTCAATCTTTGATAAGAGATAAAGTCTATAATGATTTTAGTAATCATTATTTTTCTCAAGAACTCATAAAATTAGAAAATCAATTAAATCGAGAGGCTAAAGATAACAGCATCAAACATTATATTTTAGTTTTGGTAATACTTATAATTTTATCGATAGCTATTGTATTAGTCAGATATTTTTATCAGAAGCATTTGTATATATCAAGATTTCGGTCGCTAAGCAATCGAGAAAGGGCAATTTTAAATTTATTACCTGGTGGCAAAACCAACCAGGAAATCTCAAACGAACTTTATATAGAATTATCTACTGTAAAAAAACACATTACAAATATTTTTAAAAAGATTAGGGTGTCTAATCGTTCTGAAGCAATTTCTTTTCTTGAGAAATACAAGCAATTTAAAAATAGGCATCTATTCCTATTCAATTAACAAAAATACTACCTTAATACTACCGTACACTTTCAATTGTAGCGTGAAATCTAGGTTATTTTTGTTTTAAAAAACATGAAAATTATTCAAAAATTCATCTTGTTATCAATTCTAGTAAGTTTTGCTCTTTCTTGTAGCAAGAATGATAAAAATTCAATTTTATATGACAAGATCCATCCAAAAAAATCATTAAATCAAGAACTCAGTTCAATTGATTTTAAAAATAAATTTACCATAGTAGATTTCTGGGCAACTTGGTGTGCGCCTTGCATAAAAGGCTTTGACCATCTTAACGAACTTGCTAATGACAGCAATCTGAAGAAGAAGTATAATTTTATAATTATATCCGATGAAGAAGAAAAAAAGATTAAGAGAAGACTCGCTGATAAAAATTATGATTTTGTAAGTCTGGTTGACAGCCTAGATCAACAAAAAAACAATTGTGGGTTTAAAGGAAAAACTTTTAAGGAATTTAATATTTGCGCACTTCCAACAGCCGTCATACTTAATACGGAGGGAAATGAAGTCTGGAGGGGTCAAACCAAAGAGCTAACGGTTGATAAATTAAATCAGCTCTACGGTGGTAAAAAAGAGGTTAAGAATACCAGTAAAACAGACTCCAGAACAACATCGAAAGTTCCAAAAATAGACACCATTCAAACGGCAGACTACGTTTTTTTATCAGCAGAGTCCGAAGAAGAATCTAATCGAAGCTCTACAGCTGCTGATTTTTCACGATTCGCAGTTAAAGGACATTCAACTAAAGATTTACTTGTTAAAATAACGAATGAGAACGATTATAAATTTAATATTAGTGATAATTTAGCCAATCGTTTTTTTACGCTCAAGTATGATAGTCAGGCAGATGAAAAGTCAGAAAAAGACCATAGGGCTATAGTGTTTCAATTATTCTTAGATAATTTTGGTCTGGTTTCAGATACCATTCAAAAACAAATTAAATACAAAGAGGTAAATATTTCCGATTTAAAATTGATAGAAGAAGCTAAGTCTATTGAATCTGAGGATTCTTACCATTCGGGTTACGATTATGACACCAATGATGAGGGTGGTAAAATTGTAATTATCAACTCAAAATTAGAAACCCTGGTAAAGATATTAAACGATTATTTTGATACAGCATACATTCTATCGCAAGATATTGAAGACATTACCAGGTATGATTTTGTGATCCCTTATGATAAGCAATCAGAAATTTTAGAAGTCTTAAACAACACTTATGGTCTGTCGTTTGAATCTAAAGAGATGATGACCATGGTGCTTAACATTTCAAGTCTTAAAAATGACTGAAAATCTTCTCTTTTTTAGAGCATTGAGAAGCAAAAATTATAAATTGAAAATTAACTTAAAAAAAGTTTGCTTTAAAAAATATGATAGCAGAAATCCGACTATTCATCTTGAACCCATTTAAATCTAAATCCAAAATGAAATACTTAATTTTTAGTTTATTTATTTTAATCACTCACTAGTGTCCACTAAAACTTAATTAAAATACTTCTTAGCCTTTTATATTTGTGGCTTAACAAGCTTTTTTGGATGGTGACGATTTCAATTAACTAAGTTAGCTAATTAAATTTAGTTAGCTATGA